>MDSZ01227152.1_pt1 | contig 20794 bp, 22 predicted proteins | sample 811201 | NCBI WGS metagenome assembly MDSZ01 (sample SAMN05326647, study PRJNA326480) | marine metagenome | isolation source: seawater | place: Indian Ocean: North | collected 2010 | reverse complement strand
TACGCGTCGCTTGGGAGAACTACCAGGTCTCACCAGGAAAGCTTCAAAGAAGTCTAATCCTCCAGGTCAGCACGGCCAAGCCCGTCGCAAGCGATCAGAGTACGCTATCCGTCTAGAAGAGAAACAGAAACTAAGATTCAACTACGGAGTTTCTGAGAGGCAACTTGTACGTTACGTAAAGAAAGCGAGGGCTCAAGAAGGTTCAACAGGAACTAATCTTCTTAGACTTCTAGAGAACAGATTAGATAACGTCTGTTTTAGGCTCGGTTTTGGACCAACTATTCCAGGCTCCAGACAATTAGTTAATCATGGTCATGTGACTGTAAATGGCAAGGTTTTAGATATTGCTGGTTATCAGTGCAAATCTGGTGATGTTGTAAGTATCAAAGAAAATAAAGCCAGTAAAAAACTTGTAGAAGGGAATATAGAATTTCCTGGTTTAGCTAATGTTCCTCCACATTTAGATTTGGATAAACCAAAGTTATCTGGGAAAATTACTGGAAAATGCGATCGTGAATGGGTAGCTTTAGAAATTAATGAGCTACTAGTTGTTGAATACTACTCAAGAAAAGTTTAATTTTCTTTTTTTGAAAATAATAACCTCTGCAATAGCAGGGGTTATTATCTAGATCTTATTTTATTGACATGAGAAATAAGAAAAAACAAGCAGGTATGAGAACTATTTCCATACAACATGGTGATTCATTTTCTGATGAAACAGGATGTATTATGCCTCCTATTTTTGCCTCTGCCACTTTTCAGTCTGGGAACAAACATAATTTTGACTATACAAGATCTGGCAATCCAAATTTTACAATTCTCGAGAGGATCCTTAAATCACTTGAAGATGCTGAATACTGTACAGTTTTTGGGTCAGGGATTAGTGCAATAACTGCTATTGCAGCAACTTTAAAGATTGGGGATAAAATCCTTTGTGAGTCAAACTTATATGGCTGTACAGTGAGATTATTTGAAAAAGTGTTCAAAAAATTTGGAATAGAGATTATCTATACTGACTTCACAAAGAAAACAAATATCGAAAAGATTTCTAGGATCAACCCAAGCTTAATTTGGATAGAAAGTCCAACCAATCCTCTGCTAAAGATTCTAGATATAGCAGAAATTTGTAAGTTATCTAATGAGAGAAAAATTCCAGTAGTGGTTGATAATACCTTTAACACGGCTTTCATTCAAAAGCCATTAGAGCTTGGAGCAACATTATCCATAATAAGTACCACAAAATTCATTAACGGTCATAGTGATGCCTTGGGTGGGGCCGTTCTTTCTAATAATCAAGAATGGAATGAAAAAATGATTTTTTCTCAAAAATCACTTGGATTAAATCCCTCTCCTTTTGATTGTTGGCTAATCACAAGAGGCATTAAAACTCTCCCTTTAAGAATTGAACAGCAAACAAAAAATGCTGAAATTATTGCAAAAGAAATTTCTTCACACAAACTAATAGAACAATTAATTTATCCATTTAATGAAAATCATCCACAACATGAATTAGCCAAATCACAAATGAAAATGGGCGGTTCAATGATCACCTTAAAATTAAAAATGGACAAGAACAAAACCTATGGCTTTTGCAAAAACCTACAATATTTTTCTCTAGCAGAGAGTCTTGGTGGAGTCGAAAGTTTAATTTGCCATCCAGCAACAATGTCACATGCCTCTGTCGAAAAATCAACACGAGACAAATTAGGTATTGATGACTCACTTGTGAGGTTGTCAGTTGGATGCGAGGACGTTGTTGATCTTTTATCTGATATTTTAGTAACTCTTGAGAACATTTAGCTTTGAGAAATATACTAACTCATCCAATTTGGGCAAAATCAGATTTAGGCTTGAAACTCCCAGACAGTATTCATGCAGTATCCGTCGCCCTACCCACATGGGAAGATGTTATTGATTATGAGGAGAAAAAACCCAGATGTATAGATAAGTTAAAGTCAATCTATCCAAGATTTGGATTGAATCCATTATTAAAAAAAATCTCCTTTGATTACATAAGGGAAAATCAACTTTCGAATCATGATGTATGGCCATATCCTAATGAATATTTTGCGAATAAAGCCAAAAATTTTTGCGATTCTAAAACTAGTTCAAAAAATTCTTATTTACAGAAAAATAAAAATCTAACTTTTCTCATTACTAAGGGGAATGCTAGCGATAAAGCCAGAATCTTTTGGCAAAATACTGGGCTTGGAGCATCTTCAAGAGAGGCAGCTATATATATAGGAGATGAGATTGCTCCATCAAATATATTAGTAAACGAAGCTCATACAAAAATAATAAATAGAATTGCAGAATCGGCTAATACAAATAAAGAATTGATAAGACTAACCTCCTCAGGGATGTCAGCCTTTCACTCAGCATTAGAAATAATATATAAAGTATTCCCAAAAAAACCAACGCTTCAGATAGGTTTTCCATATGTTGACGTATTAAAATTGCCGATGAATATTTTTCATGGGGCAACAATGATTACAGAGGATGATGGTGAGGATATTGAGGCGGAAATTAAAAGAATAGATCCTGCGGCACTGATAATAGAACTCCCAAGTAACCCAATGCTTAAATGTGCAAATATTAAAAAAATTGCAAAAATAGCTAAGGAGTTAAATATTCCTTTAATTACTGACGACACAATTGGGACAAATATAAATATCCATTCTCTTGAATACTCAGATATTGTTTTCACCTCTTTGACCAAGATCTTCTCTGGAACAGGAGATATACTTGCAGGATCGATAATACTAAACCCAGAAAGTAAATGGATTAATGAATTTAAATTAGCTTTAAAAGCAATACAAATTCCAAGTTTATCTGCTGCAGATATAGTTTCCTTAGAAACAGCCAGTAGAGATCTAAATTTCCGGATAAATAAACAAAATGAACATTGTTTAGCATTAAAAAAGAAGTTAGATAATCATCATTTAGTGAAAAATGTTTTTCACCCAGAAAATTGTCCGAATTTCAATTCAATATTAAAAAAGAATGGAGGATATGGATGCCTCTTATCATTTGAACTTAAGGGAGGTCTTGAAAGTGCTATAAAATTTTATAACACTTTAAAAATTTCTAAAGGGCCCAGTCTTGGAACAAGATTTACGCTTGTGTGTCCTTATGTTCAATTGGCTCACTATAATGAGCTTCAATGGGCTGAGAGTTTTGGAATACCGTCTCATTTGATTAGAGTTTCTGTTGGACTAGAAGAAAAAGATAAACTATGGAATATTTTCTCTAATGCTTTTTCAGACTTAACATCGTAGTTGAAAATATACTAATTGAAAATTAAAAAATCAATATACTTTTTTTTTGAATAATAGTTAATATAAAAATATAAACTTTTAACAAAATAATGGCCAAAATCTACGAAGACAACAGCTTCGCTATCGGTAATACCCCTTTAGTGAAATTAAAATCTGTCACAAAAAATGCCAAAGCCACTGTGCTTGCCAAAATTGAAGGCAGGAACCCTGCCTATAGTGTAAAGTGTCGAATTGGGGCGAATATGATATGGGATGCCGAAAAAACTGGCAAACTAACAAAAGATAAAATCATTGTTGAACCGACATCAGGGAATACAGGTATTGCTCTCGCTTTTACAGCTTCAGCAAGAGGTTACAAATTAATTTTAACCATGCCAGAGTCTATGTCTCTTGAAAGAAGAAGAGTAATGGCAGTTCTTGGAGCTGAAATAATTTTAACTGAGGCATCTAAAGGTATGCCAGGCGCAATCGCTAAAGCCAAAGAAATAGCCGATAGTGACCCAACCAAATATTTCATGCCAGGTCAATTTGACAACCCTGCTAATCCAGAGATCCATTTTAAGACTACAGGACCTGAAATTTGGAATGACTGCGATGGGGAAATAGATGTTTTAGTGGCAGGAGTTGGTACTGGGGGAACAATTACAGGAGTGTCTAGATTTATCAAAAATGAAAAAGGTAAAGACATAGTATCCGTAGCTGTTGAACCATCTCATAGCCCAGTTATTACACAAACTCTAAATGGAGAGGAGGTTAAGTCAGGACCTCACAAGATACAAGGGATTGGAGCTGGGTTTATCCCAAAAAATCTAGACCTTGCAATTGTGGATAAGGTAGAACAAGTCACAAATGAGGAATCCATCGAGATGGCATTAAGACTGGCAAAGGAAGAGGGTTTACTAGTTGGTATTTCTTGCGGCGCTGCTGCTGCTGCTGCAATTAGATTGGCTGAGAAAGAAGAATATGCTGGCAAAACAATAGTGGTTGTTCTCCCTGATCTAGCAGAAAGATACCTATCATCGGTTATGTTTAATGAGGTGCCAACAGGGATCATTCAAGAGCCAGTTAAGGCTTGACCCCTGAATTTTGCAAAAAAGCTTCTGACTTAATAAACATTGCATCACCATAAGAGAAAAATCTGAATTTCTCTTTCATAGCAAATTTATATAAAGTTAAAAGTCTTTCTCTACCAATCATTGCACTCACCAAAAGTAATAACGAACTTTTAGGTAAGTGAAAATTAGTTAATAAACTATCAACGACTCTAAACCTATAACCAGGTTTAATTACTAAATCAATATTCTTATTTATAGGGATAAGATCATTTCTTATTGAGCAGAAACAACTTTCTAAAGCTCTCACGCTGGTAGTGCCTATTGCTATAACCTTTCTACCATCTTTTTTGGCTATTTTTATTTCTTCAATAACTTCCTTTTTAACATTAACGTACTCTTTATGAAGTGTTAGATTGTTTAAATCATTTTGTTCTATTGGCTTAAAAGTTCCATAACCGACATGTAAGGTAATGGCTAATATTTTTACACCTTTTTCTTTTAGACGTGAAATTATTTCTTCGCTGATATGTAGTCCTGCTGTAGGAGCTGCAACTGCTCCAGGATTCTTTGCATATTGAGTTTGATAACATCTTTCATGAAAAGTTAACTCTTCATTTGGCTTGATATATGGAGGCAAAGGAATTGATCCAAATTCATCAAGAAAATTATTCATAGAAATGAGATCGTTTATTCTCGACGGGAACGAAATCAATCTTCCCCCAGTCACTTCATCAATTCCAACAACTTTTAAAGTAATCAAATCACCTTTCTTATTACCAAGTTTTACATATGTATTTATTTTTAATTTTCGGGCAGGTTTACCAAGGCAAAGCCATACTGAATCATTTTTCTGCTCAATAACCAATAACTCTACAATGCTTCTATTCTCAAGTTCTACATTTAATCTTGCCTTCATCACTTTAGTATCATTTACAATGACTAAATCACCCTCATTTATCTCATCTACCAAATCTTCTGTTAATTTATTATGTGTATAATTTTCAGATAATAGAGGATTTTTTACTATCATCAACCTAGATTTATGTCGTATTTTTCTGGGTTTGTAAGCAATTAAAGAAGAATCAATTTCATAATCGTATGAATATAATTGATTATCTAATTCATCCTCTATTTTATTATTTTTCAATTATGAATTTTAGGAAACTAGAGATTCTGGAGAATTTTCAATTAGATAGGCTAAATCTTTTAAAAAAGCTGCCCCATCTGCTCCATAAATAACACGATGATCAGCAGTTAGGTTGACTTGCATCATTTTTCTAATAGATATAGATCCATCATCATTTGCTACGACCGTAGACTTTGATGCAGCGATAGCAAGAATTGCTCCAGTACCAGGTGGTAATATCGCATCAAATCTATCAACTCCAAACATACCTAAATTAGATAGTGTGAATGTACCTGTCGAATACTCGTGTGGTTCTAACTGCTTTGATCTTGATCTCTTAACTAGATCCTTCCATTCTCTTGACAATTCAAATAGATCTGTCTTACAGGGATCTTTTAATACTGGAGTTATCAAACCGCCATCTTCCATAGCTACTGCTACTGCGATATTAATCTTTTCAGGGTATGACACCCCCTCAGCAGTAAAGTTAGCATTTACAATTGGATGATTATAAAGAGTTTTTGCAACAGCTTTTGCAAGCAAGGCCGTCATCGTAACACCATTTTGTTTAACTTTTTTATAGAAGGTATCCAACTTATCTGTATTTATTGAATATCCAACTCTAAAACATGGAACGCTAAGGCTTAATTCCATATTTTTGTTAACTGCTTTTTGCAGCGTATTAAATTGAACTATATCTCCAGGCTTTCCTCCGCTATTTCCTACTTTCGTTACCTGAATATCTTCCGATTTCATATTATTAACCTTAAGGGATGATGCATCACCTTCTCCAATCCATGGAACTGCAACTGGTTGACCATTAGCTTTCAATACATCTTCTGCTTGTATCCTTAAATGTGGACCTGAACCTTTGACTTTTGATAGATCTACTCCTAATTGAGAAGCTAATTTCTTTGCTTTTGGACTAGCAATTACTCTTGATGAGCTATTAGAGGTAGAAGCATCGACTTTCAATTGACCCAAATCTGAATTTCTTTTAATCTCGTCATTACTTAAAGTACTAGAATTTTTTTCTTGTTTGTTTTCTTCTGAATTGGAATTATCTGAAACAGCAATCGATTTAGCTTTCTTATCTTTAGTTTGAGCTTGTTTTACTGGAGTATTTGAACTTTCAGCCTGCACAGATGCAACCTCATCTTCATTCTCGACAATTAAACCTATAGTTTCCCCCACTGGAGCAGTACTACCAGCAGGCATCAATACAGCGGCAAGATATCCATCTTGGAATGACTCTACATCCATGTCAGCCTTATCTGATTCAACCACTAATACTGACTCTCCTCTCTCAACTTTATCTCCTGGATTCTTCAACCACTCAACAATTTTACCCTCAGTCATTGTTGAACTTAGTGCGGGCATAAATATTTCGTGAGACATCTTGTTAAATTTGGATTAAATAATTTGCTAATTTTAAGAAATTTAAGAAATTCTTATAATTTATATAGCTCTATTTTACAAAATAATCGGCAAAAAAACCTTCTTAATCAAGACTAAAAAGAATTCTGAAACTGGAAGTAATATTTTAAAGGTTATCAATAGATTGAATGATCCCATCTTTTACTATTATTGATACTTGCATTTTCTTTATCAAGTTATCTCCAACAGAAACATCACAAAAACTATCTACCTGTCCTTGCTCTACAATCTCATCAATTTTCAGCTCTCTAACTTGATTTTGCTGCTGCAATAGATTTCGTTTTTGTTCCTCTAATTCACTTCTTTTAGCAGCAACCTGTTGCTGAATCTGGCCAACTTGTTCTTGAACTCTAGGATCAAGTGGATTAACTGATTGGGATCTTATATTGCTAACGACTTGTTGACCTTCTTGCTCCAATTGAGACAATTGTTGATCAGTTGTCGATATCGCCTTACTTAATTCCTTCTCAGCATCCTCTTTCCAGGTTGGCGTTACGATGGCTTTAATTAAAATTGAACGTTTAATTGAGATTTTTTCTTTTTGAGTCATAAAAAATGATATATATATTCTCAATATAAAGATATCAAATCAAATTCCCCCGTTTAATTTGTTTTTTATACATTTCTTCTATTTCTTTTTTATATAATTCTTCTATTTCTTTTCGTTTCTGTTTTAAAGTTTGAGTCATTAATCCATTTTCTATCGTGAATGGATTAACAAAAAAACAATCTGAAATCTGCTCTTCCACTCTTGATGCTATACGATTTTTTAATAATCGATTAATCTCATATTTATATATTTTCCTAATTTCAGTATTCTGATTAATTTCGCTAAGTACATTAGAAGAAATTTTTCTGTAAATGAATTCCATATTTGGGACTATGAGGGCAGATAAGTTTTTTTTATCTTGCCCAACCAACTGAACCTGATTTATATAATCGGAACTCAAGATTTCAGTCTCTAGTGGAGAAGGCTCAATATTTTCACCACTTGATAAAACTATGGTATCTTTAGCTCTCCCTGTAATTACAAGAGAACCTCCAGGTATTAAGAAGCCAAGATCTCCAGTATCAAACCAACCATCATTAGATAAAACTTCTTTGGTCGCACTTATATTATTTAGATATCCTTTCATAACTTGAGGTCCCCTAACAAAAATCTTTCCAATTTGATGAAAGTTCAATATTTTATCTTTGGTTTCGTTCAGTATTTTAACCTCAGTAAAAGGCAAAGGTTGACCTGATGAACCCCTCACATTTTCCCAAGTTCTCCTACAGGTTAATACGGGACTAGTTTCTGTTAATCCATATCCGACTAGAACATTAATCCCTAATGATTCAAAAAATAAATCCACATGATCTGGCAGTGCACCACCCCCGTTTATCGGGAACTTCAAATTTTGACCGCATAATTGTTTTAAGATACCTGGATAAATAAAAAAGGTTGATAAAACATGAGGTAAAAATCTCAGAAATAGAGATAAAAAACCTGATAGTTTTTGATTCGAAGTTACTGGAATCATATCTTTATTCAAAATTTTCCTCAAATCTTTTTTAAAAAAAGAGCTATTAGTTATTAAAAACTTTATTAATCTTTGCTTATTCCTCGGCATTTTTTTTAATGCTGAAAAGAAACCATCATAAATTGCCTCCCACAATCTTGGGACTGTTGCCATTACTACAGGTTGTACTATCTTGATATCATCCTTAAGATATTTTGGGGATGTATAAAACTGCGAGCATCCACATGAGAAGAAGAAATATTCTGCGCTTCTCTCATAAGAATGCCAAATTGGCAGAACGCTTAATACAGGAGTAGCAGGTTGAGGATCTGCAATACAGGCGAGATTAGTAATCTGATGCAATAAATTCTCATGAGTTAAAGGCACCCCTTTTGGTTTTCCTGTTGTGCCAGAGGTATAGAGTATGGTGGCAACATCATGTATATGAGCTTTAGAGAGTTCTAATTTATAATCCAAGTAATCATTCGGAGAATTGGATTGATTTGCAATATGAATAAATGAATCCCACCCAATTAATTTTTCGAAGCTAATATCATCTAATATAATTATGAATTTAAGTTTATTAATTAGTTCATCTCTATTGCTCAATTTCAACCAAATTTCTCTGGATTGAATTACCAAACCTACAGAGTTTGAATGTTGAATTATATATTCCAATTCTATAGAAGGAGCACTACATCCTCGTACCGCATCAACAGCTCCCAATCTCATAATTGCCTGATCAGCAATTAACCATCTTGGTGAATTTTCTGCGATAACTGATACAACTTCACCTTTTCTTAATCCAAGTTTAAAGAAAGCCATTGAAGCTTTACTTATTAGCTTTTCCAACTCGTGGTAATTATATTCTTCATTATTTTGTCCTCTTAAATCATTAACCGCCATTATCTTTCCATAATTATTTTTTAAATATTCCCATATTTGATCAACATGATTTATTTTCTTTAAAAAAGATCTTTTAGATAGGAATATATTCTCTTTAGGGGAAGCTTTCTTAGAAGAATAATATGCTAAATCTCTCATTGCTTAAAATAAAATTTTTATCAATTATGTAAAACTATTCTGATACATATTTGAGACTAAATTCTTCCTGGATAATTTTTTTAACAATCTCTTTAACTTGAATCATCTTTATATTTGGGTTTAATTCAACAACCTTTGTCATTAAACAATTCTCAATTCCACATGGAATGATGCTTTTAAAATTATTCAAATCGCAATCAACATTAAGAGAAAAGCCATGAATGGTAACCCATCTTTTACATCCAATACCTATTGAAGCAATTTTTTTTTCTTCACACCAAACACCAGTTAATCCCTCTTTAATAGATCCTTGAATATTAATTTGAGCTAAGGTTCTTATAATTATTTGCTCTATTTTTCTCAAATACCAATCTAAATCTTTTTTATAATGCCTCAAATCCAAAATTAAATATGTAACAAGTTGACCAGGCATATGACAAGTTACTTCACCCCCTCTATCAATTCTATGCAATTTAGACTTTTGTAAATTTTTCTTTGAAATTATATTTTGTTGATTTGCCCCTCTTCCTAGGGTGTAGCAAAGATAATGCTCCCCCATCCATATCAGCTGATTTTGTGAACTATCATCAATTAATAGTTTTTGATGAATTTGCTGAAGTTTATATACCTCATCGAAAGAAGTAATTTTATAAGGTTGTTTCAGTATTGATGTCCTGTACAGCATATGTATGTAGATTTAGAAAAACAGTTATAAATTAATTTACTCTAAATTATGAAACTTTTAATTCATGGGAAAAATCTTGAACTTACTGATGCGTTAAAAAAATACACTGAATCAAAAATTCATAAGGCAATAAATCATTTTAAGGATATCGTTAAAGAAGTAGATATTCACCTCAAAATTGGTAAAAACAAAGGTATTAACTTTCAAAGCGCTGAAATTACCATTTTTGCCAATGGCACAGTGATAAGAGCAGAAGAAAAATCAGAAAATTTATATTCCAGCATTGATTTGGTTTCCAATAAGCTATCAAGGCAGTTAAGAAAATTCAAGGAAAGGAATACGAATCATATTCAACATGAAAAACATAACTTTAGAGATTTGCAATTAGAGAATATAGATAATCATGATAAAGAATTCTTAATTACAAAATCCGCGAAAGGAATACTCCCAGAACCTGCAATTAAAAATAAGTATTTTGAAATGCCACCAATATCTTTGCAAGAGGCAAGAGAGAAACTAGATTTAATTGATCATGATTTTTATTTTTTCAGAAACAAAAATAATAAAGAGCTCCAAGTAATTTATAAAAGAAATCATGGAGGATATGGTTTAATACAATCAAAAAATAAAAATTAAATGACTAAAAATATATATGAGTTTAATGAGAAAATTCACACGATTATTATTAACCCTTATCTATCAAAAGAAGATATTGATGAAAAATGCAATGTAGTCAAAAAATATAATATAAAAAATATTTCAACTACATTGAATTTTTTAGAAAATATTAGAGATAAAATAAATAATCAAGAACTAAATATAAATGTCTTATTGTCTTATCCATTTGGGGATTTACCTGCAAATTTTATTAAGGAACTTATTTTGTATGCAAATGATGCAGGAGCTAATGGGATAGAGTATATTCCCAATTTTCTCTCTTTATCAGAAAAAGGGGATGATATATTTGCAAGTGAACTTGAAAATATATTTGATTCAGAATTACCAATAACCTTAATATTTAATAAAACAAAATTAACTAAAGAAATCTTTGAAAGGGCAATAAATATTGCTTTAGAAATTGGCATAACAAGATTCCAATTTGGGGATGGTTTTGGTGCTCCTATATCCTCAAGTGACATGGAAGAGATTGTAAAACTTCTAGGAAAAAATTTTTTCATAAAAATAGTAGGAGGAATACGGAGTTTAGAGCAAGTTATAGGATTATTTAATTTAGGAGCTGATTGCATTGGTACAGCAAATGTACATGAAATATTTAAAGAAATAAAATCTGGTTAAATGACTGGCGAAAATAGATTAAAAGGTTTATGCATAAAATCTAGTCCTCTAGGAGAGAATGATAGGCTTATCACAATTCTTTCAGAAGAAAAAGGAATAAGTCGATTTGCAGTCCCTGGAGCGAGAAGGCCAAAAAGTAGCCTATCTGCAGCTGCGCCTCTAACTCTTTTAGATCTGCAGATATTCGGTAGAAAAAATCTGAAAAGTGTGCGTCAATTAAAAATAATAAAGAGTTATGGTGGATTGGGTAAGAATATTGAAACACTTTCAGCGGCTCAGGCAATAATTGAATTAACTTTTTTACTGGTAGGCAACAACGACGCTCAGAATAACTATTTATCAACAGTATTAATACATTTAGACAGAATTCAAAATCATGAATGTGATAAAAGTGAAGACATAAAAGTACTCTCGATGTGCATTCAATCTTTAATACATCTTTTAGCAATAGGCGGCTTGAGTCTACCAGTTTATTATTGTTGTAAAACTGGAATCGCAATTAACCCACCTTTAGGTGATTGGGAATGGTATTGTAACTTTATACCTGATGAGGGCTTCTCGACTAAAAATGATAGATGTGCTTTTCTAAAAATCAATGCTTCTGAAATAGCTTTATTACAGAGGTTATTTTTTCCAGAGCTACCCATCAAATCAAACGGTATTCTGCTTGGACCTAAGAATGTATGGCTGAAGTTATTAAAAATAATTCAAATATGGATTACAGCACAACTAGGAAGAGAATTATATTCTCTAAAAATACTAGACGAATTTTACACGTAAAAATAAACAAATAATTCAAAAGAAAATTTCTAAGTTTGCTTTTTAACTGTTAATTTAGTAAATAGTTAAATTTTTCTATGTGGTTCATATAGCCTGGCTTGGTAAAAAATCTCCATTTTGTGGGAATGTTAGTTACGGTAATTCCACAACAGAAAAATTGAGAGAGAGAGGTAATAAAATAAGTTTTATACATTTTGATAATCCAACTTCAAAAAGTAAATCAGATACCCTTTTTCTTGCTAACGATCCTGAGGTAAGTTTACCCTACTTAATAAAATCACAAGTTTACACAATCCCCTCTCTCAGAGCGGAAAAGGAATTAAAAGTTTCACTTAAAAGACTCAAGCCAGATATCGTTCATGCAAGCCTAACATTGTCCCCTTTAGATTTTAGGTTACCAGAATTATGTAATCAATTGGATTTACCATTGATAGCAACTTTTCATCCAGCATTTGATTCTAATTTAAGAAATCTTACAGCGAGTACGCAACAATTAACATACCAACTTTATGCACCATCACTATCAAAATTCGACAAGGTTATTGTATTCTCAAAAATTCAAAGAGAGGTTTTAAGCAAGTTAGGTGTTAAGAGAAATAGGCAAATCATAATACCTAATGGAGTAGATCAAGAAGTTTGGAAACCAATATCTAGCTTAAATAGAAAGCATGATTTCATTAGAAATAAATTAGGGGAAAATAGAATTTTTCTTTATATGGGAAGAATTGCTAACGAGAAAAATATTGAAGCATTACTTAGAGCTTGGAGACAATCTAAAACAACTAATTGCAAATTAGTTATAGTTGGTGATGGTCCAATGAAGCCAACATTAGAAAATAATTTTTCTGATCTTGAAAAAAATGATATTTTCTGGTGGGGTGAGGAAGAAGATTTGGAAACAAGAGTTGCAATTATGCAAATCTCAGAAGCATTCTTCTTACCCAGCCTTGTGGAAGGCTTATCACTATCTCTTCTTGAGGCTATGTCAACAGGAACAGCTTGTATAGCAACAGATGCTGGGGCTGATGGTGAAGTGCTAGATAACGGAGCTGGTATTGTTATTTCAACAGAAAATGTTACCACTCAATTAAAAACGATAATACCAATCCTATTAGATCACCCCTCATTTACAAGAGTATTGGGCGACAAGGCTAGGGAGAGAGTTCTTGAAAAATACACTATAGATAAGAATATTGATTCGTTAGAAAGAGTTTACGCAGAAGTACAAGAATCATATAAGGCTATCTAAATTCTTTGCTTTTATTTGTAGCAGCGACTATAGACTCTATTAATGCAGATCTAAAACTTCTTCTCTCTAAAACTCTTAAGGCTGATATGGTGGTACCCCCAGGCGAAGTCACCATGTTTTTTAGCTCAGTAGTAGAAATATTAAAATCCTTTAATAAAAGAATAGTGCCTAAAATCATTTCAAGCACAAGCTCCTCAGAGAGTTTTTTTTGTAAACCTCCGCTGAGCCCACCATCGCTCAAGGCCTCAACAATAAGAGCAATAATAGCTGGAGCAGAGGAAGTTAATGCTAAAAAAACATCTAAATAGTCTTCATTTAATTCATATATCTTTGATGAATTCTCAAATATTTCTTTAATAAAATTTATCTGTTCAGTATTTATACCCTTACCCCATGCAATTCCAGTAAGTCCTTTCCCTATTTTAATTGGAATATTTGTAACTATACGTACACATTTATTAGTTGGAAATCGTTTTTCTAATTTTTCAATTGATACGCCAGCCAAAATAGAAACTAAAATATTATTAGTGGATTCAAAATTAATCTCATTTAAATTATTGAGATGCTGAGGTTTTACGCATAAAAGTTTCACTGGACATTGCCAAGCCTCAAAGGAATCCGATGAATTCATATGATGTAAGTTAACTTTATACTTATATGATTCTTTTATAATTTCAAAGCTTTTCTCAGATCTTACCAGACAATGAATTTGTTCTGGTTTAAGAAAGCCATTATCTAACAAAGGGGTAATAATCGCTTTTGCAATATTTCCAAATCCAATAACTCCAAGCTTTTCTACCACAATTTATTAATAAGCAGACAGTTTTGTATCTCCCCACGCAGGCTGAGGGGCTGTCGTTTGTCTAAAATCTAATCTTGAAGTTTGTTCATTTTCATTAGATATTGAAGGTGCTGCCTCCTCTGGGAATGAGCTAGTAATATTTACACAACTTGGAGCAAAAAGAAAAATACTTTCTCCAATTCTTTCTTGATGACCATCAATTGCAAATGTGCCTCCTGCCACAAAATCAACAGCACGCTGCGCTTGATCTGGATCCATCATAGTCAGATTCAGAATGACAGTTTTCCTTTCTCTCAGTGACTGAATTACTTGAGGCATTTCATCAAAACTTCTGGGTTCAATTAAATTTACTTCTGAGGAAGAGCTTGAAATACCTGGCATACCTATAACCTTTGATGATCTGTTATTCATAAAATCGAATGGATTAGCACTTGATAAGGCATTAACATTTTTATGATTTTCTTTTTGATAATTGATGTTATTCAGTTCATCATCAGATGTATAGTCGAGTTCATCAAAATCATCTTCTAGGTAATCATCACCTGCAATAACAGCCTTTAATCGAGAAATTAGTGACACCTTTTAAAACCCCCTCTAAATTTTATGCAATGAGTAAAATACTCTAAGTAATTTAATCAAAAGCTAGATTGAATAAATGTACCTATTCTTAAATAACGTTAGTTGAATGTAACCGCAAGTTTTAAATAAAAATTTTTATTTAATATTATCAATTAGTAACTTAAATATTTCTATTGCCAAAAATCAAAGAACCAATTCTTATCCAATTAGCCCCAGCATCAATAGCCTGCTCCCAATCATTAGACATTCCCATTGAGCAATCTTCTAATTGAAGTGAATCTACTAAATAGCGGCACTTTTTAAAAAGCATAAAATTCTCTTGAGTACTTAATCCTTTAGGGTTAATAGTCATTAGGCCTGTCACATTAATACTTTTTAGATTCTTTATATCAATCCACTTAGTAAGGAGTTCATCAGGCGTCATTCCAGCTTTATTAGGATCATCAGCAAGCTTAACTTGTATCATTATTGACGGGGATTTATTAATAGCGCTAGCTGAATTTGAAATCTTTGCTAATTTTTCAAAAGAGTCTACAGAATGAATGTAATCAAATTGTTTTATTATTTTAGTAATTTTGTTAGTTTGCAATCTTCCAATAAAGTGCCACTTTAATTTCAAAAAATCTTTTAAAGAAGTTTGTTTCTTCATAAACTCTTGTAATTTGCTCTCACCAAAATTGATCTGTCCTACTTCATAAAGAGATTTTATTGAAATTGCATCAAATCCTTTACTTACAGCAAGTAAATTTACATTTTCAGGTAATTTATTTGTAATTTTAAAATAATTTGAGAGTTCCAAATTTTTTTATAAAAATGTTTGCTTGAATAAATTCTCCCATTTTGATAAATCCTGAGATCCTTGCCTCCTTTCTCTCTGTAGATTTATTTCTGCCTGATTTCTTGCATCTAAATAGGGTATCACTTCAAAGAGTATTTCTCTTTGTTTGACAGTTACTAAAAAAAACATTTTTTGTGCATACAAGGTTGCATATATATCTTTCCCTTCATTGGCAGGGGATACTTGATATAACATTCCAAATGTTGGATGATTTAAATAACGTTCTGAACTCAACTGTAATTATTATTTATTTATAATGCACCATACTGTTTTCTTAGGAAAATTGCTAGACATATAAATAATATAGATAATGTATTCACAATTAAAGATAATATCTTTGGAGTTTCTAATATCTTAAATTTGCTAATTCTGACATCAAAATAATTCTTAGCAGCCAATGCATCCGCACCTTGTTCTACCCTAAGCAAAATATTCAAAAAAAGTCTTTCTGTCATATCAATAACTACAGATACTGATTTTTTAAATCCCAAATTGCGGAAATTTATTGATCTTACAGAAAAAGCTTTAAATATATTTTGGAATTCTTCCTGAACCAATGGAATAAACCTTAATGCTAGCAACAATTGAAATAACCATTTATCAATTGGCAGGCCAACTTTTCTTAAAGGTTTTAGATACCAACTCATTGCCCATACAAGATCCTCTTTTAGAGTCGTTAACAGGATCAAATTAACACTATGTACCACTGTAAAAAGTAAAGTTGATGTTTTAATACCCAACTCAAAAGCCTCATGGGATATTTTTAGAGGTCTTATATTAAGAAAACCTATTTTTCTTATTGGTAATTCAATAAAATTCCAGTTCTCATTATTCTGAAGAATTATATTTAATTCATCAGGATCTCTTAAGGGAGCAGCTAATGGAGTAATACTGGAACTTGCAAGCAAAGTTAAAATGCCTACAAAAACAGATAAAAATATAAGCAATAAAAAAGATCTCCACCAAACCCTTAATGGGAGAAAGCTTAGAAAAGTTATGAGTATCAAACTTAATACCAAAGCAATTCGCCAAAAAGATCCTGCCCATATAGGACTTATCAGAAAAAAGGAAATAAGAATTAATTTTAATCTGCTATCAATAATTCTTAACCAACTTTTATCTCCATCTACATACTGGCCTAAAGGGAATTGAGTAATAAAGTTCATATTTCTCTCTGTATAAGTTCTATATTTTTTTTGTCAGCATCCCTTTCAATTGATCTTTGCTGTTTCCCTCTCCAAATTAGTAGTATAGGAGTTCCGTCGAAACCTAAATTCATTCTGAATTGTTTTTCGATAAACCTTCTGTAAGTTATTCCAAATAACTTTGGATCATTTACAAATAAAGCAAAAGTTGGGGGCTTATTTTTTACTTGTGTACCATAATATATTCTTCCTTGTTTACCACTCCTTTTAGTCGGCGGGCTTTTCCAATTTATTGCCTCTTTTATAACCTCATTCACAACAGAAGTAGAAACTCTCCGTCTATGCTGAACTACTCCTTCATAAGCTAAGTTAAAAATATTCGACACTCTTTGTCCTGTTAGTGCAGACACAAATATCATCTTTGCCCAGTTAAGAAAATAAAGTTTTGACCTAAGTTCTCTCTCAAATGCGTAAATTGTAGAGCTATTTTTATTAATCAGATCCCATTTATTTACCACTATTAAACAAGCTCTTCCTTGTTCTTCAATTCTCCCTGCTAGTTTTTGATCTTGTTCTGTAACACCATCTTTAGCATCGATAACAAGAATACAAATATCGCTTCTATCAATAGATTTGAAAGATCTATTTATCCCAAAAAACTCTGGGCCATATTTCACATTCTTCTTTCTTCGAATTCCAGCTGTATCAACTATTCTCCAGATATTATCCCCTCTCCTAATTAAAGTATCAATCGAATCTGTCGTAGTTCCACTTTTTTCACTAACTATTGCCCTATTGTTACCAGTTATAGAATTTAATAAACTTGATTTACCTACATTTGGTCGACCAATAATAGCCATCAAAATTTTTTCTTCATCATCATTGAAATTATTAGCAGGAATATCTGGAATTATAAGATCTAATAAATCCCCTGTTCCTGAACCATGAATGGCTGAAACAGGCATAGGTTCTCCCAAGCCTAATTTCCAAAATTCAGATGCCATTGATGCACCCATTGAAGGCGATTCACATTTATTCACAACAACTATTACTTTAATTTTTGAACTTCGTAACCATTTAGCTATAGAAAGATCTCCATCAGTCAATCCTTGTGAACCATCTACAACAAATAATGCCACGCATGATTCTTCCATGGCTAAAAATGTTTGCGTTCTAATTTCTGGAAGGAATTCACTATCATCTTCAAAAACAAGGCCTCCAGTATCAATCACTTGAAATTCTTTCCCACCCCATTCAGCATTCTGATAAGATCTATCTCTAGTCACACCGGGCGTATCAAAAACTATTGCATCTTTACTTTGACATATACGATTTACCAATGTAGATTTACCTACATTTGGTCTCCCAATAATTGCCACAGCAGGTAAAGCCAAAGATCGTCCTCTTGATTATTTAATACTTATATACAACTATACATTTAATATTATTATTGCTCTAATTAATCGTAATCATTTCATGAAATGGGTAAATCATTTTTATGACCCAAAGCTTGATTAAATGGTGGTGTCTGCAAATCTGGCATTTTCCCAGTATCATTAATAATAATAAGAGATTTCTTAGACCAATAAATTAACCAATTCACAGCTGTTGCACGACGAGTTTTTCTGGGATAAAGCTCATTTAATTTATAACCCTTGAAATTAAGAAATTCCTTCAGACATTGTTTATGATCTTTATCTATTGATCTTGTTAAGTGAACTGAAGCTCGTCTTTCTGCAATAATCTGAGGCGCACTTGGAAACTTTTCCCTCCAATAGAGCGGGGTTCGATCACTCATTATCCAATGATCAGAATTGTTCTCTCTTGCATAAAAAAGTCTTTCCCATATTAATTCTGAAACGAACCTATCCGAAACATTATCGTTAAGAATTGCATAAAGTAATTCTTTGTTTAGCTGCCAAGAAAATTCTTTATTAAGATTCATTATTGAGAACAGTTTTCAAAATCTTATAAGAAGTAAGGAGAAATATGGTATGTCAGCATTTTGAATAGTTGATGCCTTTTTTATAGTTTGATTTTTCATACCAATATTAATTGCCAATAATGCTTTATCTATTATTTTTTCTTTTAAAAGTATATCTCTTAGCTGTTCCCACCTTTTTCCTATCTTCATAATCACCAAAACATTATTTAATACTTTTTCTTGCTTAATTAAATCTTCTATTTCTTTAGTTTTATCTGGACATTCTAAAATTTTTAAAGCTTCACCTTGTTTAACTAAATCAAAGTTAGTAAAAGCTGCTGCTGCTGAAAAAGAAGAAATTCCAGGTATCTGTCTCACTAATATTTCAGGATAATTTCTAATAATTTTTCTGACTATATAAGAGGAACTAGCGTAGATAGATGAATCTCCTAAGCATAATAGAACAGCTGATTTTTTATTAGCTAAGCATTTCATAATTTCAACAGATGCCATAGACCATATTTCTTCAGGATCGATTTCTTTTCTAGCCATTGGGAAAACAATAGGTCTCTTCTCTTTAAATTTGATATGTTTTTTTACTATTTCAGCAGACACACTTTTCTTATAATCACTAGAAGTTGGATAAAAAATTACTTGCGCCCTTTTAATCGCATTAAGTGCTGCAATAGTTAGCAGAGAAGGATCGCCTGGACCTACACTTACTACAGTAAATGTTTTGATTAGATTATTTGAAAAAAAATATCTAAAAAAATTGATAATTTGCATCATATTAAATACTTAATAGGCGAAATACTAACTATGTATTCTTGGCATAGAATTTACTACTGATAGAATCCTTCCTTCAATCTCTGATAGTTCTCTCAATCTTTTTTGAGTTTCCATACCAGGGAATATACTTTTTGCCAAATTCCAATATGCCCCAAAATGTCTTGCCTCACTCTCTAACAAAGATTTATAAAGTTCTTTGAATTCATTATCTATAGAATTCGCAGAAAGTATACTTAACCTTTCATGACTCCTAGCTTCAATTAAACCAGCCACTATTAAGCTATCAAGCATTCTCATTGGTTCATCCTTTCTAACATTTTTCACGAGTTCTGTTCCATATGGAGGAGGTTTAAGTGCCCTTAATTTATGTCCTCTTGATCTTAAAAAATAAAAAATTTTTTCAAAATGTTCTAATTCCTCCCTTGCTATTGGACTTAATACTTCAGAGAATTTCGCCTCAGACGGATATCTAAACATTAATTGTATTGCTACTCCTGCCGCCTTTCTTTCACAATGAGCATGATCAATTAATATTTCAATTGGGTTTGATAAAGCAAGTTTTATCCATTCTGATGAAGTATGTGTTGACAAGTGCTTGATTAGAAAATTTGGCCTTGCATACACTTCGCGAGATTTCATTTCTCTAGATAATCAATAATTGCCTCAAGTGCAAGGGAATAGCTTTTAACTCCAAAGCCACTAATTATTCCAAGAGCCTTATCTGTCAAGTAAGATTCTTTACGAAATTCCTCTCTATTAAAAATATTTGAGATATGTAGCTCTACGAAGGGGATTCCTGAACTGGACAACGCATCTCTAATTGCAATAGAAGTATGTGTCAAAGCCCCAGCATTTATTAAAATGCCTTTAACCTCAGCGGATGTAGACTGAATTTTATCAACAATTGCACCTTCGTGGTTGCTTTGAAAGCATTCAAGATTGATATTTTTATTCTTGGCATTTTTATATAATTCATCCTCAACGTCACGTAAAGTTTTTTTACCATAAATCTCTGGTTCTCTAGTTCCTAAAAGATTAAGATTCGGGCCATTTATTAATAGAATATTCATTTGCAATTGATGCTTCTCTAATAGAATCGTATACGAAAAGGAAAAAAAACCCAAACATTTGTGCACAAAGTGACCATTAACTGATAAATTTTTATTGTGGGGGTCGGTGCCCGAGTGGTTAAAGGGGGCGGACTGTAAATCCGCTGGCTCTGCCTACGTTGGTTCAAATCCAACCCGGCCCACTTTAAAATTGCC
>MDSZ01060540.1_pt1 | contig 20794 bp, 21 predicted proteins | sample 811201 | NCBI WGS metagenome assembly MDSZ01 (sample SAMN05326647, study PRJNA326480) | marine metagenome | isolation source: seawater | place: Indian Ocean: North | collected 2010 | reverse complement strand
CCACGTTGATAGGCTGGATGTGGAAGCGCAGCAATGTGTGCAGCTGACCAGTACTAATAGCTCAATTGGCTTGATTTATGCACTGAAAAAAATTTTTGTTATCAACTTTATTATTAGATATTAATTAATAAAAATCCGATGAGAAACTTTAGAATTATCTCCAGATTAGAATTAAAATCATTGAATATTATTAAAGGTATGAGGATGGAAGGATTGAGGAAAATGTCTAAATTTCTTCCTTTGGTAAAAAATTATTCTCAAAAAAACTTTGATGAATTTTATTTAGAAGATATTGTCGCATCACTTTATGATAGGAAAATAGATTTAGGTTTAATTAGAAAATTCTCATCTATAAAAAATGTACCATTAACAGTTAGTGGTAGAGTTAAAAATTTAAAAGATTTTCATAATTTATTTCGTTCTGGTGCTGATAAAATTGCTGTAAATACCTATGCGGTTGAAAATCCTGAAATTTTTAAAAAGGCCTCAAGAGTTTTTGGTTCTCAAAGTATTGTTTGTCATATTCAATATAAACAAATAAATAATAATATTGAAATTTTCACTGAGTCAGGAAGAAAAAAAACTCGAATTAATTTATTTGATTGGATAAATAAAATTCAAGAATTTGGTGTAGGCGAAATTTTTGTAAATTCTATAGATAATGATGGTGTGGTATCACCAATTAACTATGATATTTTGCATAGACTTAGAGAACTTTCCAGTGTTCCGCTTTGCTATGGTGGAGGCGTAAGGAATCAAAATATTATAGAAAAAATAATAGAAATTGGTTTTGATGCAGTCACTTTGTCATCAGCAATTCATTATGATTTGATAGATGTAAATCAAACTAAAATAGATTTATCAAAAAAATTTAAAAATGTTAATTTCAATATCTTATAGCTATAAAGAATATTTTATGTTTATTAATAACTATAAGTAAATTTAATATGTCAAAAAAAATTGGTATTATTGATAGTAATGTAGGAAATATCAAAAGTTTATTAGAGATAATTAAAAAATTTTCTCGTGATATAACATTTATAAAGAATCAAATAGATATAAAAAAATGTAATAGAATAATTTTTCCAGGTGTTGGTACTTTTGACTCGGGAATTAAATTAATTAAAGATAAAAAAATAATTAAACCACTCACAAATTATATCAATAACAATGGACATTTTCTTGGAATTTGTTTAGGTATGCATATTTTATTTAAATCTAGTGAAGAATCAGAAAATAAAGTAAGTTCTAATTGTGGTTTAAACATAATAAAAAAAAAAATTAAAAAAATACAAATTGAAAAAAATACGACCTTACCTCATATTGGTTGGAACAGGATAATTTTTGAAAATATAAAAGGTAGAAAAAAAGATAGTCTGAAAATTTTTGATAAAAAAAATTTTTATTTTGTGCATAAATATAGTGCTGAATTTAATAAAAATGATAATGGACTTTTTTTTAATTATGGAACAAAAAAATATTTGGCTTTAATGAAGTATAAGAGCGCCATTCTTTCCCAGTTTCATCCAGAATTAAGTGGAAAAAATGGCTTAGAATTTTTAGATTTTTTTTTAAATTACAATGAATAAAAAAAAATCATTATTTGGGTTGCCTGAAAAAGTTGTGCATTGTTCTAAATGCTTAATGACTAACCAAAAACCGTTTTCTATCAATGAAACCAAAAATTCTAAAGATAGTTCAAAAGTTTCAATGGATTTTGATGAAGATAATGTATGTGCTGCATGCAGATATTCTGAATCAAAGAATATAGAAATAGATTGGCCAAAAAGAGAAGAGAAGTTAAAAAAATTATTAGACAAATTTAGAAAAAATAATGATGAGTATGATTGTATTGTATCTGGTAGTGGGGGTAAGGATAGCTCTACTACAGCTCATTTACTTAAATATAAATACAATATGAACCCTCTCACGGTATCTTATTCACCTTTGTTATATACAGATATTGGTTTTCATAATTTGAGAGCATGGATAAATCAAGGAGGGTTTGATAATATTTTATTTTCAGCAAATGGAAAAGTAAACTCAGTGTTAGCAAGAGAGGCATTTATTAATTTACTCCATCCTATACAACCATTTAAATTTGGTATTAAAACAATTGCTGCGAAAATGGCGCTAAAATATAATGTTAAATTAATAATGTTTGGTGAGCCTTATGTAGAATATGGAAGTGATAATACAAAATCTTCTGGAACTAAACCTGCATATAATATTGATTGGTATATTAATGATAGTGACGATATTTTTTTTGGCGGCACACATTATCGAGATCTGTTAAAAAAATATCAATGGTTAAAAAAATCTGACCTTAATCCATTTATGCCATTAAGATCAAAAGATATTGAAAATTCAAATTCCAAAGATCTAACTGTTGAATTTTTGGGTTGGTATATTAAGTGGGATCCGCAAGAGGCGTATTATTATGCGACGGAACATTGCGGATATATGCCTGATATAGAAAGAACGGATGGCACTTATGGTAGATATTCAGCTATTGATGATAAAATGGACTGGCTTCATTATTATGCTCATTATATTAAATTTGGAATTGGGAGAACAAGATTTGACGCAAGTCAAGAAATTAGGAATGGACACATTACCAGGGATGAAGGAATAGCTTTATGCAAAAAATATGAGGGAGAATATCCAAAAAGATATATGAAAGATTGCTTTGATTTTATGAATTTTTCAGAGACTGAGGCGAATAAGATCATAGATAAATTTCGATCGCCTCATTTATGGAAAAAAGTAGGAGACAAATGGAAGAGACTTCAAGAATTAAAAGAGATTATAAGGTGATAATTAAAAAAAATATTATTTATTTAATTTAATGAAAAAAAAGCAAATATTAGTTGTTGGTCTTGGCTATGTTGGTTTAGCAATGGCTACTTTATGTGCTAATGCCAAAAAAAAATCAAGAAATATTTATGAGGTCTATGGACTAGAAAAAAACTCATTAAATGGAAAAAAAATATTAAAAAATTTAAATAAAAATATATTGCCATTCAAAGTTGAAGATGTTTACTTTAAAAGATCTTTAACAAACTCACTAAGAAAAAAATCATTATTAGTAGGTTTAGATCAAAATAAAATAACTACATCATCAATAGTTATTATTAGTGTTAATTTTGATGTAGAATTAAAAAAAGCAAAAATAAATTTTAAAAACTTAAAAAAAATTGTTCAAGATGTAGCTTTAAGAATAAGACCTGGATGCCTCATCATTGTAGAGTCCACTTTACCTCCTGGCACAACATCAAAAATAATTTATCCAGAAATAGTAGAAATTTTTAAAAAAAGAAAAATTGAATTAGATAAAATAAGGTTAGCTTATTCTTTTGAGAGAGTAACCCCTGGATCAAATTATTTGAACTCAATTAAGTTAATGCATCGTGTGTATGCTGGAATTAATAAACAATCAGAACTAGAAGTTAAGCGTTTTCTAAAAAGCATTATTGATACACGTCAAGCCAAATTATGTAAGCTATCGAGTATTACAGAAGCAGAAACATGTAAAATAATTGAAAATACTTATAGAGCGATGAACATAGCGTTTATTGAAGAGTGGAGAAATTTTAGTTCCTTAAATGGTTTAAATTTAAATGAAATATTAAATTTTATCAGATTCCGTAAAACTCATAATAATATAATGAGACCTGGTATTGGAGTTGGTGGGTATTGTTTAACAAAAGATCCACTTATGGGTGAAATAGCATCAAAAAAAATTTTAAAAAAAAAGGCTAAGTTACCTATCAGTCAAAATGTAGTTCAAATAAATCAAAGAATGCCCAAAGAAGTACTTTCAGATATTGAAAATAGGCTTAAATTTAGAAATTTAGAAAAAAAAAATGTATTTTTATTTGGTGCCTCCTACAGACAAGGAGTCGGAGATACAAGATTCTCTGCATCCGAATTTGTATATAATTATTTTTTAAAAAAAAAATGTAAAATTAGAGTTATTGATCCTTATTTAAATTATTGGAAAGAAGTCAAATGTAAAGTTTATAATAACTTTGATTATAAAAAAGTGGATATAGCTTTTTTTTTAGTTCCACATAAACAGTTTAAAAACCTTAAATTAAATTTTAAAAAGAATTGTATTGTTATAGACTCTAATAATGTTTTTTCAGAGAAAAAATCTTTATTAATTAAAAAAAAATATAAAAAAAATTATATAATTGGGAATTATAATTAATTAAAAATATTAAATGAATTTAAAAAAAATCTTAATAACTGGTGGAGCAGGTTTTATAGGATTTAACTTAGCAAAAAAATATTTTGGCCTAGGATATGAAGTTTATTTAATTGATAACTTATCCCGTGGAAAAATTGATACCGATTTAAAAAATTTTTTAAAAAAAAAAAAAAGTTAAATTTAAAAATGTAGATTTATCATCTAAAAAAATTAAAATTAATGAAAGTTTTAATCTTATATTTCATTGCGCAGCAATTATTGGAGTTAAACATGTAAGTTCTAAACCTTATGATGTATTAATCAAAAATATAAAAATGTTGGAAAATGTTATAGATTTTTCAAAAAAACAAAAAAAACTTGAAAGATTGATCTTTTTTTCCACTAGCGAAGTTTATGCAGAAACATTAAAAAAAAAATTAATTAAATTTCCAACACCCGAGGAAAGTCTGATTTTAGTAGATCAAAAATTTAGCTCTAGATCTACATATATGTTATCTAAAATATATGGAGAATATATCTGCAATTTTTCTAATTTGCCAATAACTATTGTAAGGCCTCACAATTTTTATGGTCCAAGAATGGGGCTTTCACATGTTATTCCAGAATTAACAAAAAAAATTTTATTTAAAAAAAAAGTTAAAATAAATTCTCATAATCATAAAAGAACTTTTTATTTCATAGATGATGCAATTCAGGAAATATTTCAATTGGTTCAATCAAAAAAATCTTTAGGTAAAATTTACAATGTTGGAAGTGGTAAAGAAATTACAATTTACAATCTTGCAAAACTTATTAGCAAGCAACTTGATAAAAAAGTTGAACTAATAAGAAGTCCCGATATTCACAGTTCTCCCTCAAGAAGACAGCCTAGAGTAAGCAAGATTAAAAATATAACAAAATATAATTCTAAGAATTTAATTGAAATTGGTTTAAAAAAAACAATTTCATGGTATTTAAAAAATTATTTTAATAACAAAAAAAATATAAAAATAATATGATATTATTAAATGAGCCTTTCACTAATCTAAACTTTAAAAATTATGTAAACAATTGTTTGAAAACTAATTGGGTATCTACAAATGGAAAATATATTTCAGAATTTGAAAAAAAACTTAAAAAATTTACTAAATCTAAATATGTTAATTTGCTAAATTCAGGAACTTCAGCGCTTCATCTTGCACTAAAGGTTATAGGAACAGACAATAATACAGAAATTTTATGCCCTTCTATGACTTTTGTAGCAACTATAAATGCTATAATTTATAATCAAGGTAGCCCCATTTTTTTTGATTGTGACAAGCACCATAATATTGATGTTTTAAGTGTTGTTGATTTTATAAAAAAAAATACCAATTTTAAAAATGGTTTTTCTTTCAACAAGAAAACAAAAAAAATAATTAAAGGTATTATTGTTGTTCATATGTGGGGCAATGTTTGTGATTTTTCAAAATTAAGAAACTTATGTAAAAAAAGAAATATTAAAATTATTGAAGATGCAAGTGAAAGTTTAGGAAGTAGTTTCTTAGATGGAAAAATTAAAAAACATACCGGTACAGTTGGTGATTTAGGATGTTTATCATTTAATGGAAATAAAATAATTACAAGTGGTTCAGGTGGAGCCATTTTGACCAATAATAAAACTTACTTTGAAAAAGTAAAATATTTATCAACACAAGCGAAAAATGATTTTTTAAGGTTCAAACACAACGAATTAGGCTTTAATTATAAAATGGCAAATTTGAATGCAGCTTTGGGCTGCTCTCAAATGGAAAACTTGAATTTTTTTATAAAAAAGAAAAAATTGATTCATTCTCAATACATAAAAATATTAAATAAAAAAAAATATTTAAATTTAATTCCTTCACCTAAAAATCATCAAAATAATTATTGGTTGAATATTTTGTATATTGATAAAAAATATAAATTATCTCCTCTTCAATTACATAAAAAATTTGCATCAAATAAAATTGAAACTAGAATGATATGGTATCCATGTCACTTACAAAAATATTTAAAAAAATTTCAAACATATAATATTAAGAGAACAAAGAAATATTTTGATAGATGTATTTGCCTCCCATCTGGATCAGCACTTTCTCTAAAAAAGATAAAGAAGATTTGTAATTTTTTATGAAAAGCGCAAGTGTAATACTAATAGGAAATTTAATTACTTCTAAAGTTTTATTTGAGGAAATAATCAAATCTAAACTTAAAACATTAAGTATTATTACAAAAAAAAAAACAAAATTTAATTCCGATCATCAAAATCTGAAAATGTTAACCAAAAAATACAAAGTTCCTATTACTTATACAGATAATATAAATTCAAAAAATATAGAAAATTTTATTAAGTCACAAAAACCAGATTATATTTTTTGTATTGGCTGGTCATCTTTATTAAAAAAAAATATCTTAAAAATTCCTAAATTTTTTTCAATTGGTTTTCACCCTACTGAACTTCCAAAAAATAGAGGTAGAAATCCAATTATATGGAGTATTTTTCTAAATCTAAAGCAAACTGCTTCTACTTTTTTTATACTCAATGAAAAAGCTGATAATGGTCCAATAATTTCACAAAAAAAAATTTTAATTTCAAAAAATGAAAGTTCTACAACTCTTTATAAAAAAATTTTAATTGTTTCTAAAAAACAAATAAATGTCATTGTTGATACCATAATAAAGAAAAAAAATATTAATTTTATAAAACCAAAATATACTAAAACAAATTTTTGGAGAAAAAGAACATTTAAAGATGGCCTGATAGATTGGAGAATGAATCATGAAGCAATCGACAGAACTGTAAAAGCATTAAGTTGGCCTTATCCAGGGGCTTTTTTTAAGTATAAAAATAAGTTTATCAGAATCAAAAGCTGTAAAAAAATAAAAACAACTATAAACAAAATTAAGAACATTGAGCCAGGTAAAATAATAAAATCAAAAAAAAAATCATTTATTGTAAAATGTTTTGATAGTGCTATTGAAATAGAAACATTTAAAAAAACTAATTTAAAACAATGGGAGAATTTGTGAAAAAAGTTTTAGTCATTTCACCTCATCCTGATGATGAAGTCTTAGGTTGCGGTGGTACATTATTAAAATTAAAGAAAAAATATAATTATGAGTTAAACTGGTTGATAATTACCAAGATATCAAAAAAATATTGGTCAAATAAAAAAGTTCTTTCTAGAAAGAAAGAAATATTGGATATTAAAAGAAAAATTGGTTTTCAAAATTTAATTGAATTAAAATTTGAGTCTGGCTCGCTCAATAATAATAATCTCTCAAAACTGATTAAGAAACTCGGAACAGGTGTAAAAAAAATTAAACCTGAAATTGTATTTGTACCATACATAAATGATTGTCATTCCGATCATTTTTTTACAACATATGCATTTAATTCAATCAGCAAGACTTTTAGATATTCTTTTTTAGAAAAAATTTTAGTTTATGAAACCTTATCTGAAACTAATTTTAATCGTTTCAACAAAAACAAGTTTACCCCAAATGTTTTTGTTGATATCACACATTTTATTAACGAAAAAATAAAACTTATGAAAACTTATAATAATGAATTAGGCAAACACCCTTTTCCTCGAAGTGAAAAAAGTATTAAATCATTATCAATTCTTAGGGGTAGCCAATCTAACTTTAAGTTTGCAGAAAGTTTTGAATTAATCTTTGATAAACAAAATATATGAAAAAAAAAAATAAAGCATTAGTAGTCGGAGCGGGTTCTATTGGAAAAAGACAAATAGATAATTTTAAAAAGTATTTTTTAATTGATGTTGCGGATGTCAGAAAAGATCGTTTAAAAGAAGTTCAAAATAGGTTTAAAATTAACAATACATTTACAGACTATAAAAAAGCTTTATTTAAAAAAAATCTTTATGACATAGTATTTATTACTGTACCTCCCCATCTGCATTTAGATGTTGCCAAAAGAGCAGTGAGATTTAATTCAGGTATTTTTATTGAGAAACCACTTGGAATGAACATTAATGGATGGATTAAGGTTTATAAAGAATGCCAAAAAAAAAAATTAATCAATTACGTAGCTTATTGTCATAGATTTGTATCATATACAAATAGATTAAAAAACTTATTAGAAAAAAAGATAATAGGAAATATATATTGTTCACATTTAAAATGGAGTTCTTATTTGCCTGACTGGCACCCATATGAAAATTATAAAAACTTTTACATGTCAAAAAAGCATCAAGGTGGTGGCTCATTATTAGATGATAGTCATGGCCTTGACCTAATAAGATATGTTCTTGGAGAGGTTCAATCTGTAAAATCTCATGTTTGTAATTTATCAGAGCTAAAGATGACAAGTGATGATAGTTATTTTTCAATTTTGAAAATGAAAAACAACACTATTTCACAAATTAGTTTTGATTTATTTTCTAGAACACCTAGAATTTATCTTGAGATAACAGGAAGTAAAGGAACAATAATTTGGGATAGAGTCGAGCATAAAATTAAAATTTTTAATAGAAAAAATAATTCATGGAAAATAGAAAAATATACAAAAAAAGATTTGATGGATATGTATCCAAAACAAGCAAATTATTTCTTCAAATGCTTTAAAAATAAAAAGAAAAACTTTAATGATATAAAAGAAGCATTAGAAACCCAAAAAATTATTGATGCATCATTTAGAGACAGTAGTAAAACTAAATTTTTAAATGTCTAAAAATATCCTTGGTGTAATACTTGCTAGAGGAAATTCAAAAGGTATAAAAAATAAAAATTTATTAAAACTTAAGAATCAAACTTTAATTGAAATTGCTATTAATAATGCGAAAAAAAGTAAAAAATTATCAAGAATTCTATTCTCATCCGACAGTGAAAGATTGATTAAAATAGCAAGAAAAAAAATTCACGTAAATTTTAAAAGACCTAGGTTTTTAGCAACAGATAAAAGTAGCACTTTTGATGTAATTAGGCATGCAGTTAATTGGCTAGAAAAAAATGAAGACTGGAAAACAGATATTGCGGTTGTTTTGCAACCTACAACACCATTTAGAAAAGCAAAACACATTGATCGTGTAATTGACCTTTTGCTCAAAAACAAGTGTGATGCCGCTATGACTATTTGTGAAACAGATTATCCAGCATACTGGATGTTAAGGAGAAAAAATAAAAATTCTTTAAATTTTTTGATAAAAAAAGGGAAAAATTTTATCAGAAGACAAGACATACCAAAAATTTATCAACCAGCAGGAATGGTCTATGCTTTAAAAAAAGATTTTTTATTTAAAATTAAAGGTATTTTACCTCAAAAAAGAACATTAGGTTACTTAGTTTCGAGAGATGAAGCGTTAAATATAGATATGATGTCTCAATATGAGCTAGCAAAAATAAAATATAAAAAGCATTAAATTAGAGATGAATGGAAAAATTAATACCATTTTGTTTCTTGGTAAACATAATGATTTTTATTCAAATAAAATTTTTAATTTGTTTAAAAAAAGCTGCAAGAAAATTATAAAAGCAAATTCTAAAATTAAAATTAAAAAAATTTTAGATTCAAATTTGAAATTTGATTTCATTATTCTTTATAGAACGAGGTATATTTTAAAAGAGAAAGATTTGAAAAAAGGATTATATGGTTCAATAAATTTTCACCCAGCAACACCTGAATATCGGGGCATAGGTGGTGTTAACTATGCTATATTTTATAAAAAAAAAATTTTTGGATCAACATGTCATCTTATTAATACAGAAATTGATAGTGGAAAAATAATTAATGTCAAAAAATTTTATTTGAATGAAAAAGACGATTTAGAAAAAACTTTAAAAAAAATATATAAATTACAATATTCTCAGGCTGAGTGGTTAATAAGAAAGATTTCTAAAAATAAAAAATTTGCTTTAAATTTTAAATCTAAAATTAAATGGTCAAAAATTTTATATACTAAAAAAATGTTAAATGAATTTTATCATTTAAAATTATCAGATATTGGAACAAATACTCATGACATTAAAAGATATTTGAGATCAACTGTTTACAAAAGATACATACCATCAATTCTAAAAAAAAATTACTTTAAGTAACTTTGTTTTATTTGTTCATCGTTTTTGATATCTTTTTTGACTTTTTTCCCAAGAACTTTTTTAAAATATTCAGGTGGTAATCCATCTCCTGGCCTTTTTAAACCAACATTCTTTGTTGTTAATTTTTCATTTTTATTTATTTTTCCTATTGCTACAAGACTTCTTCTAAATTTAATAGTTTGTGAAATTTTTTCTACACGAAAAATTTTTTCAGATCCTAGTGAAATTTTTATCATTTTAGTTTTGTTCACAATTTTTTTCATATCTTTAGCATCAGCAGAGATTTTATGATCCCATCCTCTCATTTTTTTATCTAATGTAAAATGTTTTTCTATTAATTCAGCTCCAACAGCGACTGCACTTAAAGAAGTATCTATCCCAATTGTATGGTCAGAAAAGCCAACTGGTTGATTATATCTTTTTTTTAGGTTTCCAATTCTATTTAAATTAAGTTTTTGGTTTTTTGGAGGATATTCTGCAACACAATGAAGTATAATGATTTTTTTATGATATTTTTTAATAATTTTTATTGCTGTATCTATTTCTTTTTTACTACCAAACCCTGTAGATACAATTATTGGCACTTTTTTTTTAGCAATATATTCAATAAATGGATAATTATTAATATCCATTGAAGCTATTTTGATAAATTTTAACTTTAATTCATTTATTAAAAAATCAACTTCATCAAATGAGAAAGGTGTTGCGCAAAAATCAAGTTTTAATTTTTTTGAGAGTTTAAAAAGAATTTTAAAATCATTTTTATTTTTTAAAGTAAAATTATCTGAGTCATTTTTAAGCTGTTTATTTTTTTTGAAACTCTTTTTTGAAAAGAGCGTTTCTGTTGTAAAAGTTTGAAACTTCACGCAGCTGGCTCCTGATTTCTTTGCTTCAATTATGAGCTTTTTTGCTAAAGCTATTGAACCGTTGTGATTATTTCCTATTTCAGCAATTATATAAGGATAATTATTTTTTTTTAAAAACACTTTTTCTATAAGACTATTTTTCATATTTATTAAATTATATTTCCCACCAAAAACTATATTTTTTATTAAATTTAATATTTTTTATTTTAGATATATCATACCGCTCATCAAAGTTCCCAAAGATTTTTCTTATTTGTTGCAAATGTTTTTTTTTTATTAAACGAATTTTATTTATGTTTGCATTGTCTTTATTAATAGGCAGGTATGTCGTGGAATTTTTTCTAACAAAGTAATTAGTATAAGTGTTTTTAGTAAATAACGCGTCATAATCTCTTAACAATAAAGACCAAAAAAACCAATCAAAAATACATATCTTGTTATTTCTTTTTATTTTAACTTTTTTTAAAATACTAGCTTGCAAACTAGTATTTGTCATACCCATAAAATTATAATTTATCAGATTTTTAAACATAATTTTAGAATTATTTTTAATTCTTTTACTAATATAATTTTTAATAATTTTATTTTTAGATACGACATTTATATCGTTAACAACAATTTTATTATCAATTAGTTTTTTTTTTAGAAATTTAATCCTATTTTTTGCCATTGTGTCATCTATATCAAAAAAAATTATTTTTTTGTATCTTAGGCTTTTGATTATTTGCAACATTGTAAATCTTGAGGAAATTATACCTTCGTTTATTTTAAAAAATTTAACTTTTTTTTTTATATTAATATTGAATTTTTTTAATTTATTACAGATTATTACTAAATCAAAATTTTGATCACTTTGACTTATAATTGTTTTTTCAAAATTTTTTATATGATTTTTAACCCCAGGATAAACAATAGTTAGTAAGCATGTATCATTTTTCATTTTGGAAATTTTCAATAGTATGTCTGTAACTATGCCATTCACCCACATCATACCATTTATTATCGGGTATTGGATAAATTCCAATTTTAAATTTCAATTTTTTTATTTTTTTAATCAAATCAGTCATATTAAATGATTTATTTTTTGGGATTAATTTAATTAAGTTCTTTTTGATTATGTAATATCCTACATTTATAAAAAGTTCTTCTTCAGGCTTCTCATCAATTTTTATAAATTTTGCATTATTGTTAATTTTACATACACCATATGGATTTTTAATTATTTTTTTTGAAACTACTATGGTCAAATCATTATTATTCTTTTCATGTTCTATCATCACATTATCCATTTTATTTTCAAATATAATATCACAAAAGGTTATTACCAAATTACTCATTAATCTTTTTTCATTAATCAAGCTTAAAGATCCAATTGTACCAAGAGGTTTCTGTTCTTTTATAAAAAATAACTTATGTTTTTTAATTTCACTTTTTAGGTACGACTTAATAATCTTATTTTTATAATTTAAAGAAATAAAAATATTATTTGTTTTTTCATAATCAAAACTATCTATTATTTTTTTAATAACAGGTACACCATTTATTGGTATTAGTGGTTTTGGAAGTATCATTGTAAAAGGTTTAAGCCTTTGTCCTTCACCCCCAGCTAAAATGAACACACTTTGATTTTTTTTATTTTTCTGTAGTTTGAATAAATCTCTCCAATTTATATTTCCTATTATTTTACCCTTAGAAATTATTGGAAGTGTATCAATCCTATGCTTTAAAAATATTTTTTTAGCGTTAGATATAGAGTAATTTTCTTTAGTTAAAAATTTAGGTTTTTTATTAAAAATATTAGTAATTTTTTCGTTTAACTTTACATTTTTAAGGATTGCTCTTCTTATGTCACCGTCAGTAATTGATCCAATTAATTTATTATTCTCTACCACATAGAGACATTTAGAGCCAGATGCTTCCACATGTTCTAAAGCTTCTTTTAAGGTAGCTTTTCTATTTAAAGTAATTTTTTTAAAAAAATTGCTCATTCTTTAAAACAGATGTATATCATTGATTGTATTAATTTATATTAAAATTTAAAGTTTCTTTACAAATAATGTTTTTAGATTTTTATTTTGAAAAACTATCTGAATTAATTCATCTAGACAAAAATTTACTTAAAATTAACAAAAATGAAAAATATATCCTGAGAAAAATAGAGCAAATAAATAATAATAAAAAATTTTTATCAAAGAAGGTAAAAAAAAACATTTTAATTAACACTGGTCACCCTCATGATTTTTATAATTTTTTATTTTTTCATCTGCTTGTAAATTCGAATAAATATAGTGATATAAATTTGAATTATTTTTATGATAATCAAAATATTATATATCATCAAAACAAAATTAAATTTTTTTTAAAATATATAATCTACGATCTATTTAAATTCTTCTATAAAAAAAAAATAGTTAAATTTTTTCATACGATTAAACAAGGAGAATTTTTTTTCCCACCATCATTTTCTTTTATATTTTTTAAGAGAACTGAAAAGGCAAAAAAAATTATAGATAGCATCAAATCTAAAGAAGATTTGGTTAACTTGAAGTATAAAAATGTTCCTATAGGAGACTTGGTCTATGATACCTATCTTAGATTTAGAAAAAAACCTACTGTAAATTTAAACGATAATTATCTTGACTATTTAATACGAAAAACGATTTGTTTATTTGATGAAATAGAAAATTTTCTTAATAAAAAAAAATATTATGCAATCTATTCAAAACAAACATCTTATATTCAAAATGGTATTTTGCAAAGAGTAGCAATAAAAAAAAATATCCCTTTTTATTGTTTCAGTGAGTCTTTGCCAATAAATACTTTAATAAAAAAAAATTCAATAAAAGATTATTCTCATCATTCAGATTTTTTAAAATTTAAAAAAAATTTTAACCTATTAAAAAATAAAAAAAAAAAATTATCTGATGCAAAAAAACTTTTCGAAACTCATTTATCAGGTAAAATAGTTTCTCAGCTTTCTTATATGAAAAAAACCGCTTATAAAAATAATAGAAATCAATTAAAAAATTTTGAGATAATTATTTTTTTACATGATTTTTTAGATTCACCTCATGTTTATGGTAAGCTTGTGTTTGCTGACTTTTATGATTGGATAAATGAAACTTTAAACTTTTTTAAAAAAAATAAGCTAGATAAAAAAGTTGCAATAAAACCTCATCCCAATTCAGTGTATGCGAGTATGATTTATGAAAAAAATTTAAAAAAGAAATATCCTTCTTTTGTTTGGTTGAATAGAGAAACATCAAATAAAGAAATTTTTAAAAAAAATTTCAAATTTGCTCTCTCTGCGTATGGAACTGTAATCTTAGAGAGCGCATATCTTAATATTCCAATTATCTCGTGTGGAGATAATCCAGCTGCAAGTTTTAACTTTAATTTCAATGCCAAAAACAAAAAACATTATTTTGACTTGATCAAAAAAGCATTAACAAAAAAAATTAATTATCCTGCTAATACAAAAAAAGAGGTTTTAAAAGCTGTTTACATGAGATATTTAGATCATAATCTTTCAGAAAACTTTGCAATAGAACCTTTTAGGTTTAAGCAAATAAATTTCAAAAAAGGTAATTGTTTTGAATATTTTAAAATTATAGAAAACATCAATAAAAATGACAAACATCCTTAAAAAAATTCAAGATATCTTGTATTTTTCATTTTCAGTTTTTCTATATAAGTTTTTTAATATTAAAAATTCTGATAAATCTTATAAAATTTTTTTAAAATTATTTTATCTAAAAGGTAATTATTTTAATAGTGTGTTAAATTTTATTTTGTCACATCCTGAGAAAAAAATTAAAAATGGAAACTTTATTATATCAAAAAAAATTGAAGTTGAAAAATCCGTTAAAAAATTAAATGAAGATGGCTATTTTTTGATAAAAAATGCAATTGATAATGATAGAGTTGAAAAAATAAAAAAAGAACTATCAAATAAAATTGGCTTCTATAGATCTGATAAAATTGAAAAAAAAGAAGTAAAATTAGATTTAAATAATCCTTATGCCACACAATATAATTATTATCCAAATGATCTTATGAATATCAAAAGTATTCAAGAAATACTATTAGATCAACAATTACTCACCTTAGTTCAGAAATATTTGAATGGCCTACCTATAATAGATAGAGTAAATTCTTGGTATACTTTTCCCTCATCTTCACCAGATGATGCTGCTGCCCAATATTGGCATTTCGATATGGAAAGACCAAAATGGTTGAAAGTTTTTATTTTTTTAACAGATTGTAATATAGATAATGGTCCACATGAATTTATAAAAGAATCTCATAAACCCGATGGTATTCCATTAGAAATTAGAAGAAAAGGCTACCAAAGAATTTCTGAAAAAGAGATTTTTAATTTTTATCCAAAAGAGAAAAAAAAAATTTTTATAGTTGAAAAAGGAGATTTATTAATTGAAGATACAAGTGGTATGCACAAAGGAAATCAATTAATTAAAGGTAATAGATTAATATTACAATTTCAGTACAGCTCATCACTTTTTGGTGCAAAAAATGATAAAATTAAAGAACCTCTAAATAAATTAGATGTTTTTATAAACACTAAAAAAAATTATTCAAAGATTTTCCAGAATTTTTATGAATGATTTTTTTATTTCAAATAAAATTTTAAAAAAATTAAATATAAAATATAAAATAACGATATTTTATTATCTTTTCTTATCTGTACTGGCATCTTTGTTTGAAATTTTAGGAATCAGTATGATCATTCCTGTTATGGAATTAATTTTATCAGGAAATATAAAAAGTTTTTTTATATTTAATTACATTAATAACTTTCTATCTAAATTTGGAGAATTTTCTAAAGTAAATATTGTATTAATTCTTTTACTAATTATTTACTTTACAAAATTGATAATAACCATATTTCAAAACTTTTACAAAGATAAACAAATAAATAAAATTGCGAATATAATCTCTATTTCAATAACAAAAAATTTTTTATACGGTGATTTTAAAAATTTATTAAATAAAACTAGTAGTGATTTAATTAAAAATATTAATTCAGACACTGTTCATTTCACAAATTTTTATTTCTCTTATTTGGAGGTGTTTGTCCAAACTATTTTAATAACTTTTATTGTAACTTTTCTTTTAATTATAAATTTTGTTGCAACAATAACCATTTTTATTTTAATAAGTTTAATTTTAATTACCCATTTAAAAATATTTAGACCTTATTTAAAAAAAATAGGTTCTGGTAGATCTAATGCAGAATTAAAAATGATTAACTATATTCAAATAGTTTTTAATTCTTTTAAAGAAATAAAGATCTTAAATATTGAGAAAAAATTTTCTAAAGATCTTTTTGAAAAAATAAAATTTCAATATAAGAAAATGTTTGAATATAGTATTGCAAATTCATTTATAAGACCAATTTTAGAGTTTTTATTTATATTAATTATAGTAATTTTTTTATATATATTTTTAGATTTAAGTTCTAAAAATAGTAAAGAAATAATTACCTTCTTTTCAGCTTTGATTATATCTATCATAAGAATTATGCCATCACTTAACAGATTGTTGCAATTAAATAACATTATAAATTATGAAAAATTTTCAATTAACTTAGTAAAAAACAACATCTTAAAAAACAATTATGAAAAAAAATATTTTCTAAAAAAAATAAAAGTTAATTTTAATAGAAATATTAAATTTACAAATATTTCATTTAAATATTCTCAAAATGCCAAACTTTTATTAGATAAAATTAATTTCAAAATTAAAAAAAATAGTATCACAGTAATTACAGGTGAGTCAGGTAAAGGTAAAACAACAATAATAAATTTAATTTGTGGTTTGTTGGAGCCAATTGGTGGGCACATATTTATCGATGACAAAAAACTTAGCAATAAAAATATTGTAAATTGGCGTAATAAAATTTCGATATTATCGCAATTTTTTTATGCATTTAACGATACTATAAAAAATAATATCATTAATTTTTCTAGTGAGAAGTTTAATTCAGAAAGATTTGAGTTTGCGATAAAACATTCACAATTATCCAAGATATTTGATAATCATAAAATACATAATTTTAAAATAGGAGAGAGGGGATCAAAATTATCTGGAGGTCAAATTCAAAGAATTGCAATAGCAAGAGCTTTATATATGAATAAAGAGATACTAATCTTGGATGAACCAACTTCTATGTTAGATAAAAGAAATAAATCTAAAATTATTTTGATATTAAAAAAATTAAAGTTAAGAAAAACATTAATTATTGTAACTCATGATAATGATTTAATAAAAATTGCAGATAATCACATTAATTTGAAATAAAAATTTATATATACTAATGAAAATAAAAAAATTCTTTAAATCATTCTTGGTCATAAAATTCTTTAGATACTATTACGGATTACTAAGGTTTAAACTTTTAAGAAAATTTTATGGAATAAAAAAATTGGAAGAAAAAAAAGGCATAATTGACGGCACAGTTGAATATAACATGACAGCATACGATCATGTTTCAGTTGATTTTAATATGGAGAGAACAAGCTGGCTTATATATTTATTATTGAGTTTGGAGCAAATCAATAAAGATTCCAAAATATTAATTGTAGGCCCAAGAACAGAAAATGAAATTTTACACTTAGAAGGCTATGGATTTAAAAATATCACCGCAGTTGATTTAATGAGTTATTCACCCAAAGTAATATTACAAGATATGCATAGTCTTAATTTGAAAGATAACTCATATGATGCTGTAATAACAGGTTGGACATTAAGTTATTCAAATAATCCAAAGTTAGTCATTGATAATATTGTAAATGTATTAAAAAATAATTCTATACTCATAATTGGTATTCAATACATGAAAGATTTTGAGATTAATAAAGATAAATATAATCCAAAAAATAGGATCAATACAATTAATCAAATTAAAGAATTATTAGGAAAAAATTTGAAAAAAATAATTTTTCAAAATGAAGCTCCGTTAAAAGATTTAAAAGATTATGAAATTAAAAAAAGAACTGGATTATCAGCAACTAATACAATTGGTTGTTTTGAAATTCAAAAAAAATAAAATCATATAAAGTTAAAATGAAACCAGCACCTATAGTATTATTTGTATATAACAGACCTGATAAAGTGTTAGCTGTTCTTAATAGCTTAAAGAAAAATAAATTAGCGAAATATTCTGAATTATATGTATTTTCAGATGGTTTTAAAAAAAAGGATACTGAAGATTATGATAAAGTAAATACGGTAAGAGAAATTATTAAACATTTTAATGGTTTTAAAAAAATAAAGCTAATATCTAGAAAATATAATTATGGACTTTATGATAATATTACAAAAGGTTTAAATCTTATTTTTAAAAAAAACAAAAAAGCTATAATTTTAGAAGATGATATTATTGTTTCAGATAGTTTTTTAAATTATATGAATGTATCTTTAATAAATTATGAAAACGATAATAAAGTTGGAAGTATTTGTAGTAATTTATCAAAAGAAAATGAAAATCTTCCACTAACTTTTTTTCTTTATCATCAAGATTGCTGGGGCTGGGCAACTTGGCGGAGAGCATGGAAATTATATAGTCACAATAGTAAAAAATTAAAATATTTAATCCAAAAAACTAATTCAGTAAAAAAATTTAATTTAGATAATTCATATGATTTTTTAGACATGTTAGAAAAAAATTTAAAATTTAAAAAATCATGGGCAGTAAATTGGTATGCCTCATTATTTATCAATAAAAGATTAAATTTATATTGCTCCACACCCCAATCAAAAAATATTGGCCTTGATAATGAGTCAACAAACACAAAATATAAGATTAAAACTTTGGAAATTATTAATAAAACTAAAGAAAAGTATAAAAAAATTGAAATCAAAGAATGTCTGTCAGGATATTTAGCGATCGTAAATTTTTACAAAAAAAATTTTAATTATAATAATTACATTAAACATAAATTTGCTGAAAAATTTAAAAAATTTTTTGAAATTATTAATAATATTGTATTAAAAAAAAATGAACCATTTAAGTTTTTTGGACCCTTTGGTAGTTGGCAAAATGCGCTTAAACAATCAGATGGTTATAATGATGAAAGAATTGTTAAAAAAACTTTATCTTCTGCATTAAAAGTAAAAAATAAAAAATACTTATTTGAGAGAGATAGTGTATTATTTAATAAGCCTTCATATAATTGGAAAATTATTTTAAATTTACTTAAATTTTCAAAAAAAAATTTAAATTTAATTGATTTTGGAGGGTCATTTGGGTCATCGTATTATCAAAATAAATATTTTTTTCAAAATTATAAATACATTAGATGGAACATAGTAGAACAAGATAAAGTTGTAAATTTTGGTAAAAAATATTTTAAAAAACAAAATTTGTATTTTTTTGAAAAAATTGAGGATGCTTTAAAAGCAAGTAATTCAAAAATAGTTTTATTTAATAATGTCTTGCAATATTTAGAAAATCCTTATGCAATTATAAATTCTCTTAAAAAGTATAAAGGTTTAACGATCATTATTGATAAGATTATTTTTACTAAAAATAATGAGGATATTGTACTTATACAAAAAAATCCTAAAAGAATATATAATTCATCATACCCTATAAGAATTTTTTCAAGATCTAAATTTAATAGATATTTAATAAAGAATTTCAAAATATACTCTAGTGAAAGATATAATTATCATTTAATAGATTTTGAGAATAAAAAATATAATTTTGAAACATTAATAATTAAATCATAAAAATTTTTGAGTGCTTTGTGATATCATTCGTGATAAATGTTATAATCAACTTATGAAATTAATTAGAATTAAAAATATAAAAACAAAAAATACTTTTTTAAGTGTATTTCAAAATATAAATAGATTTATGAGAGTAAAAAGGATATTTTTTGTAAATTCAAATAAATCATCATTGAGTGGAGATCATGCACATAAAAAATGTACTCAAGTTCTATTAAGTGTCTCGGGCAATATAAAGATAGAAATTATTGACGAAAAATTGAAAAAAAAATTTTTTCTTTTAAAAGAACTTGAAAATTATATAATTATAAGACCAAAAAATTGGGTAAAAGTTCATTTTAAAAAAAAACAAAAATTAATGGTTTTATGTGACTATAATTATTCTAAAAGCGATTACATAAATGATTTAAACATATTAAAAAAAGGTTAGTTTTGAAAATTAAGTTTCATGATATTTACAAAAGTTTAAAAAAAAAAAAGAAATTAGAAAAAAAAATAATCAATTTAATAAGATCAAACTCATTTGTAGGAGGAAAACAAGTTGAAAATTTTGAAAAGAAATTTTCGGCTTTTACAAAAGCAAAATACTGTATCGGAGTTGGAAATGGTACTGATGCCCTAGAGATTGCATTAGAAGTTTTAAAAATTAAAAGAGGCTCAGAGGTTATTTTGCCAGTAAATACTTGGATATCTACAGCAGAAATAGTAGCAAGAAGAGGTTTAAAAATTGTTTTCTGTGATATCAATTTAGATGATTACTCAATTAATTTATATGATTTGAAAAAAAAAATTACAAACAAAACTAAACTTATAATACCAGTTCACTTATTTGGTTTTCCTTCAGATGTTTATCAAATAAAAAAGATTATTAAAAAAAAAGATATTAGAATAATTGAAGATT
>MDSZ01252335.1_pt1 | contig 20795 bp, 12 predicted proteins | sample 811201 | NCBI WGS metagenome assembly MDSZ01 (sample SAMN05326647, study PRJNA326480) | marine metagenome | isolation source: seawater | place: Indian Ocean: North | collected 2010 | reverse complement strand
TGCTATTCCATTCTCAAATTCTAAAGCCAATGTTGTGAGTGACAATCCAGGCCATTTAATATTCAAATCCCCATATAATCCATCAATTTCATCATCTAAATCTGTAACTGCAACCAATATCTTTTCATTTCCGCCTGCTCTAACCCTATCTATCTCTGCCATTGTCGAATCAAGTGCAATAATGCTTATTTCCGGCAATTCATCAGTTATACCAATATTTCTTTTTGTAACAAAATGCCCATTATTATCTCTTAACTCTAATGAAAATCGTTCTAAGGATGTAGATTCAGCAATTGCTAAATTTGCCACGTAGCAATGATGCTCGGGGCTATCTCCATTCTGATAATTCAATGGACCAATACTACCTCTACTTGTCAAAAATACCGGTTGTTGTTCAGATGGATTGTGGTCGGCATCTAAAACACATGCTCGAAGTAAAGTAACAAGCCCTCTTGTGATTCCTCCCAAAGGGTTTGTAGTAAGGGAAGATGCTCCCCCCCATTCTGGATCATCAACAAATTGAACATGGATTCCAAACCAAACAGCAGGTGCATCAGTAATAATTGCAATCGAATTTTCCTGTGTAACTGTGCTCAAATTTGATTGATCATAGACCCTGACTTTTATATCTAATTCACCCAAGTTAGAATCGGTAGGTATCTCAATTGTTGTCCACCAATCATAACCATCTTGAGACCCGGTTGAAAGCCAATTCCATTCTGAACTATTACCTTCATACGTTATCCTCCAAGCAATTGAAACCGCTTCTACCTGCGAATCATCTGTAGCAAGAACGCCGCAAATGAATCTATCACCTCTGTCATAGAATGAATTATCACAATAAATGTCATCGACTTGTGGGTATGAATTAACCCATAACATTAGATCTATATGGTTATTTGATAACTCTGTTTCAGGATAGGTGGGGTCATTTGCAATCCAACTAATCACTATATTATTCCAGCCTGAACGTGTAGAATTTAAACTTAAATTTACGATTAACCGGCTTCCGGGTTGGTCCCCTTCTGGTATTGTCATTGAAACATTTGCTAATTCCCTTCCTCCAAGTTTATCCTTAACTATCAACAAACCAGAAGCCTCTCCCGGTCCTAAATTTTGCAAACCAACATCCATATTGAATGTTTTATTTATCGAGACATTTTCCATAACTCTTACATCAATAATCTCAACATCGTGAACCACATCAACATAAGGGCTCATTTTTGGATCACCAACGATAACTCCCATCCAACTTGTCATGGTATTTGCAGCCGTATATGATTCTGCAAGATTATATCCACTTGCATAAGATGAAAGTAATACGCTAGGGTAAGAAACAGCAGTTAAGTATGGCTCATACACATAACCTTTGACACCACTAGTACCATCTTCAAGTAAATCTGCAATCAATGACTGGCCATACGTTGTCCCCCAATTGAATGAACGACCTCCGGTACTCACAGCAGTTTCAGAAATAGACCCATTTATCCAACTCATATGAGGTCTTATAACTCTCAAAACAGTTGAATCAACATATAACGAACCACTTGTTGATGTTGGAACAATATCTAATAGAATCTTTATTTTAAAATTAGTTGAATTCGAATGTGGTCTAAATCTCAATGTTTCCGAAGTCCATGAAGTAGTATATGCTTCATTTGAAGAAAGATTTGTTGACAATAAATTACCATTATCATCATAAGATTTTACTTCTATTTTGAATTCTCCGTACACATCTCCTACTCTTTTTCCATGTGTGTAAACAGTCCAAACGTGATTTGTAAAATTGGAAGGTATAGTATGTGAAGTTTCAAGATAAGCTACATTTTGACCATTACCAGAATATGAAGAACAATTTCTCACAATATCTCTATTCAATGAAGTAATTGAAGAATTAGCCAATGCTACATTCCAAATCATCAAATTATCAATCATTCCTTCAAAATATGAACCACCTGCTCTGTTTACTCCAAGTTTGTATAAATCAATATTGTTGAAAGATCCATTTGAATAAGCATTAGTATTTACTAACACACCATCTTTGTATTGTCTAACTTCTCCCGATTCATAGACTGTAACTAAATGTGACCATTTTTGTGCTTCAACATCTCCGAATGTTTTTGTTTGATTGCTATGCAAACGCCATTTGTTATTGTAAACTACATGCTGAAATGAATCACTTGAACTTGCATTATTATCGATTGCAAATGTTGCTGCATAATTTGTTTGATTAGATTTGTTCGCCCACACCCACTGGCTAACTGTAAAATCACCAGACCAATCAACGACATCGACCTTTGCATAATCATTTATTCCATCATACCATAAACAATTACCATCTATACAATTCTTCCAATTACTAGAGTTCATTCCATACAAAGTAAAATTTGAAGAACTGTTCTGGGCATCTACAGAAAAGTTACCAACGCCTTCCTCAAAATTCCAATGATGGATCAAATTGTCACTATCTGGAACGTAATTTCCTGATACGAAGAATGCTGAAGATGGAATATAGGATTTACTTGTATTAGGTCCTTCCCAAGAAAATGTCAATCCGTGAGGCCCTCCTCCTTGGAAAAATTCAATTCTAAAATCATTATATCCTGCTGTCAAATTTAGTGATGCTGAACGTTCTCTCATGCCATGCATTCCATAATTTTCTATTGCACTTTCTCCATTTATCCATAACTCAGAACCATCATCTGTGTTAAGATAAAACGTCCAATTACCAGATTCTGGTATGTTTATCAAACCACTAAACCTTGCGCCCCAATTATGCTTAAATCTGTTATCCAAACCAGGATATGGATTACCTGAGGATTGGTAATCTAAATCAGATTCGATTCTTATATGATCAGGCGTCCTATCAATAAGTGTAGGCATTGATGCAGAATTGAAACTTATTCCCTCATTATCAAAATATTCTGCAAAAATGCCAGAAAGTAAATCTCCCGAAATTTGATTACATTCGGAAGAGATTTGTGCTTCCATTGCAGCATTACCTCCTTCTTTAGTTGTTGTTTGATGTAACCACAAAAATTCATCTTCAGCAGAAACAACTGGCGAGGAGGAATTCCAATATTTTGACCCGCTTGACCATGAATTATCATTAGTTTCAAATCCTCCATTGGAAAGATAATTTTTGTTCCAATTACCATCATTGCTCCCCCAGGATGCGTAACCAATAACATTAGAAATATTTGTAATAAATTCTGTTTCTTCATCAAAAATTACGGGTAAATTAAGTGTTCCATTAAGAGTATTATTTGCAACATAAAGATCATCATTCCAAAATTGATATCCTGTAGTATTCCTGTTTGTAGCAAGGTCTAGAACATGTACTCCTCTAGAACCATATGATTGGTTCGCTTTTTCAATCAGTCCTATTGCGGTTTCTATCGTATATCCTGTTAATCTGGTAACCAAAAAGAATCCATATTCATCTCTGGTAAATTTTTCCATTTGTTTACCTGCTAATGGCCCATAGCCATGATTCCCCCAATAATCTGAATTTATGTCTGAATCATAATCTCCACCTACTAGTGAAATTTCTTGATCGAATGAAGCTTTATCATTACCTCCATTAATTCTCAAGGGTATACCTTTTGTTGTAACTAAATAATTTAATTCTGTTCCATTATAACTTTGAAGCATTGAACGAAATGGCATTTCAAAATATGTTTCAAATTGATTGCGATTTATTGTTTCACCAGTAGGAGTTGAATCATTATCAAAAATAAATATTCGATTAGATGAAATATTTCGTGCATTTACAAATGCCCAACCAATAGTTCTACTTGATTCTGAATTATTATTAATCAAAATACCAACATCAGAATAATCAATAGTATTAGTGAAATTGAAACCTTCAGGAACTGCGATTTCTGTAAACGGTGTTTCATTCCAAAAATCTGTTGAAATAGAAAAACCTTCGAAGATATGATTTTCTAACTCTATTTTTTCTGCCTCATTATGGGGAGCATTAATGCTTCCTAAAACAAACAAAATAGCGAGAAAAATCGCCGGCTTTCTCTCTTCCACGCTGCGCGTGGTGTAGACATTACTCAAATCAACTTCGGATTCGCGATTATTGTAATTTTTAGCAATAAATGATGATTTTCGTCAATGTGTATATGAAGGAAAGCCCCCCATGCCCAACTCATGGTCGAGTTATACATGGCGAGAACCTGCCGTTGGGGTATAGTCCGCGTCATAGGTGGAGACTTACATCGACAAGAGGCAGATGCTGTGATAACTCCTGCAAATAATCGTCTTTCTGGAAGAGAAGGTTTAGATGCTCTAATTCATAAAGCTGCAGGTGATGAATTAAGAGCACGTTGTAGAGAAATAAGTGAAGAACAAAGGAAACATAACTTGCCACCTTGCCCAGTAACTAGTAATGTTGTGACTAAACCTTACAACCTTTCAAAAAATTTCAAACATATTATTCATGTAGTCAGTCCGGATTGTCGTAGGCCAAATCAAGACGAATCCAGAAGAGATTTGTTACCACAAGCATATTCCAATCTTTTTGAGACACTGAAGGGCATGAAGGATGTCAAACATGTTGTTGCACCACCACTATCAATGGGTGTTTTTGCTTATCCACATAGAGAAGGTGCAAGGCTTACACTTGAATGTTTACTAGGTGTTATGGATGGAGAAGAAGACCCAAAAATTACAGATTACACAATTATAGTTAAAGAAAGAAATTTCATTAATAATATGCGTACTGTATACAGGGAATCTGAAGATCAATTACCTGGCGTAGATACAACTATGGAACATAGTGTATGATTATCTATGCTCAGAGATGGCATCTTTTAGTGACAAATCGCCTATTGCAACTTTATTAGCTAAGTCTATTGAAATTGTAACTTCTCCTTTGCTAGCAATCCTTGATTGTCTTTGTATTTCTTTTAATTCGCCCTGTGTCGCAATTATTTCTCTAACTGAATGAACAATGTGTCCTTTTTGTAATGCGATTCTTGTTGCAGCATTAATGTGCGCCTTTAATCTAGAACCCTTACTTGTTTTATGTTCATTTACCTGAATTACTTCTATATTTTTTTGAATGAAAATATTGATCAATCTATCCCTAACCAAAGGTGAACCATTTCCAATCTTTACACAAAATCTCTTGTAAGGTATTGTTTTAGATATCTGTGTTATTTTGATTTCTACATCATCAACTTCCTCTAATTGTAATGCTCCAACCAAAACCCCATCTGCTAACCAAGCAATTCCTGGTCTTGGACCAGGATCTATGCCAAAAACTAGTTGTATAGCAGATTCTATGCCCCTAGACAATTGAATTGCTCTTTCAATCGCATAATCGATAGTATCCTCAGTCACAGGTATTTCACCTTGATTTACTTCTTCTGGAGAAGTCAAACAAATACCTTCCCAATTTTCACCTGGAGATAACATTACAAAATTTACATTCTGTCGTTTCAGTTCTCTCATCAAATGAAATGAAAGTTTGAAATCTTCAGTACGAATTGCAATCTTGCGCACATATGCTGCCAGTAGCAATACGCCTTCAATATGACGCGTAATCACCGGTATTTTCAATAACACTTGACAATGATTGTGAAATGTGTCAAGTCAGTATGAACGTGAACTTAGGGCCGTTTTAGCCGGAATTCCGAAAGGAGTCGCTGCTGTAACAAGATCTTGTGACCAAATTGCAAAATCGAGAGCTGAACAAGTAATTGACAAACCATTTCTTGTTGTCAGAGCTGCTGGATCAGGTATGGAAGGAAGTGGAGATTTATTGGCTCTAAGAGGTGATTTATGTTTCCCAATTGAAGTGAAATCGTCAAAAGTTCCGAAATTATACCTCTCAGGAAGAACTGAGGAACAATATTTAGCAATGCAAAGAGAAGGTGAAAAATGCTCATTAATGCCGCTTTACGCTTTTAGATTGAAAGGGGTTAGAGGTGATTCATGGAGAATATTCCGAGTCGAGATTAGCAATCTTACTGGTCGACTAGGAATGCTGACTAGAAGAATTCCTGCACTACCATTAACCCGTAATGGAAAACCATTTCTAGATTGGGAGAAAGGTATGCCACTACATTTATTCTTAGCACTAGTATGTAGAAAAAATACTTCCGAAACCTTTAGTTCTGTTTCCAACCGTAAAGAAGAGACTCAACAATCAACTCTTACAAATATGGTGATATCATAAGGAAAGCTAATACAACAAGCAATAACAATGATGACATCGAAGATGCTTTTGTTGTTACATGAGAAACCCACAAGGGATGGATTGACCAGAAACCTGTCTTCTTTCCTAACCTTCTTAGACCACTCATAATACCATGCACTATATCTTTGAATAAATGTCCTCCATCAAATGGAATCATTGGAATCAGGTTTGTAAAGCCAAGTAATATGTTTACCCAAATTAACCAAAATATCAAGTTTACAATGAATAACAAACCTTCCAAACCAACTAATGATGCTAACCAACCGTCTCCTGCTGCAAGCATTTGCTCCTGTGCTGGGTGTATTGAAACTCCTTGATATTGGAAGGGAGTAACTAACAAATTCAGAGTATGAAATGGAACTGCTACAGAATAAGTTAGCATATCCCCTTCGAAATCTGGGTGGGCCCATCCAGCTAACCTATCAATTCCTGCTGTACCATCTGCTAGATTTTCCACTCCAAGAAATGCATCGCCTTCTTCTATCCCCTGCGATTCAATCATCTCAGTGCTCCAACCTAATTCCAAATAATATGCATATTTATCTGTTAAATTAACCAATATTGTTTCTTGATTTCCTGTATCATACCTTACAACTTCCATTTCTACCGTATCTCCGGCAGAAAGTTGTCCCATTTTATCAGAAAAATCGTCAGTATCGATAATGGGAGTTCCATCTATTTCGATAATAATATCCCATGGATTCAGTCCTGCATTTTCACCTTCAGAATTAACAGCTGTAGCAGCACCTGTTTCTTTGATTATTCGACTTGAATGAACTCCGCTATCCGCTGCTACAAATTGTCCAACCAATGAACCCATAAGTACCATCAAAATTAGTGCTGAAAGGATATTTGTGGCGGGACCTGCCGCGAACATTCTTTGTCTTTCTCTTCTTGGCGATTCGATTATCTCTGAATGCTCAGGTTCTGCAAAAGCACCTAACGGAATGGGTCCCAATAATAATAATCCGAAATTTCTGACTCGCATTCCATGTGCCCTCATTTGAATACCATGGCCAAATTCATGCATCACAAGACATACTACAAATGCTAAAGTTCCCCAACCGAGTGGAATCATTGGATTTAACCCAGGGATTGCTACCAATTCTGTGGCTGAAGGTGGATCTACTTTTGTATCTACCATTATTGCACTAATTACTGCAATCAATAGGACAAATCCAACTGCAAACATCGAAAACCAGCATACCCAAAGCGAAACTTCACCATATGCTCTCCAAAACTTCCTTGGTTTGGATATTTTTTCAAGAATATTCTTACCCCAAGATGTTCTTAACATCAGAATGAATCCAAGAGCTCTTGATGCTTTCCAATCATCTAACCTTCCAGAGGATTCCCAACTTCGCATCAAAATATACCACAAAATAAGAAATATGAACACAAGTGACCAATCCGCCTCAATGGCAAATAAACCACTTCCCATGTCTGTGCGGATATGCCCACCCACTTCAAACCCTCCACGGTGAGTTCATGTGCATTGGCTTTATCGCAGCAACATGGACCGGATCGAACGTGGAATAAGAATCTGGTGTGAAGACACTTTTGGACAAAGCCCTATTGATAGTTCAAGATGGTATGCTGAAGATGATATTATACAAGTGTTAATCCGTTTATCTGATAGAGTTGTAATTGCAGATTTATGTTGGGATTCCGAAGATTTACATGAAGTTTCATCGATGGTTGTTAAACAAACAGATTGGCAACCAGGTTCGATACAAACAAGAAGACTAAATGATGGCGCAATTCTATTTAGGCACCAATTAAAAGAAATTATATTGTTTCCAATAAGACGTGCACCTGAATGGGCAAGTGCGTTGCTAGAGGAATGGTTGTTAGGTATGCGCGAGGATAAAGCAAATACGCGAGCAAATAGACGTCCAATTAGTTATGTAAAACGTGCAAAAAATGTTACAGAACGAATGCTTGATCAAGCTGATCTTTCTGACATAAGGGAAGCAATAGAAAAATTAGACTTACAATTAACAAACATCGATAATCTGTTAGAAGGGAAAAAATAAGATTATTCTTCCTCTGAATTCATTGAATCTTTTAGATAAACAGCCTCTTCATATTCTGCTTGTTCCATTTCTGGTGAATTTGAAAGTATCCTCTTTACTAACGGTTCCCAAACCATAGGTATAGCCAAAACTAACAATATTGATGCTACCAGTTTTAGAATTGAATGACCGGGCACATGTGTAATTCCGGGAGATTCGCCACCACTTACCATCAATTTTACCGCACCTAGCCACGGTATTTCTGAACCTGATACGCCAATAACCCACTCATCTGAGACAGGTTTTACTAATCCTCCTGAGTTTGAAGAAATACCACTCGATTCTTGCGCAACTCCTTGATCATCTGAACACCTATTGTTATCTCCCAATGTAATGTAACCCGGTTGTGTAGGAACCCAGCCCTCTATCCGGAATTTCACTTCTTGATGTCCCATAACTTGGATCCCACAATCATAATCACCGGGTGCATCTATCCCATCAAATTTGACTGTTATGCTTTCCACATCCACTAAATTTGTTCCAGGAACACTCCAGGACAATACACATTGATTTTGATAGGACACACCAGACTCACAGTTACCATTAATTTGGGACTCTGACCTCTCTATTTCTACCTTGAGTATAGCCCTATGTATTATTGGAGTACTCGAATCTTCTCCATTTCTCTTGTAAACAATGACATCCCCTGGCATTCCTAATTTAGTGTGTCCATAATTTGTGTTCATTGGATCTGTCGCCTCTGCAAACGTAATTATGGATCTTTTTTCGGGAGCATGAACTAAAACTAAATCTCCAGCATCAATTGTTCCAATTTCTCCATCAGAATCATGTTGCATAGAATTAGATTCAACAACTACAAGAGGAGGCATTGAGCCTGTATGCGCCCACATTGCTAAAACAATTAAAGAAATCATTCCTAAAGCTAGTACAAGCTCACGAACGAGTAACCTAATTGTGTTAGACTCGCTCATAATTAATCCCTAACATTAACGTTTCTTCAACCCTTTTTCAATAAGGAAATTGTTCCATGTTTCTTCATATCCGCCCCCAAGTATGCGAGCAGCCTCATCACCATCGGACTTATGTTTACGAAGTTCAGATGCTGAAGTTATTTCCATAATTGATTTGATTGTATTTGCTCGAGATTTCAAATTAGCAAATTGAGGAGCCGCGAAAGAGAGGCCTATTGCTCCGACCACAATCAATACAATCGCGTACTGAGTATAACCATCATACCCTTCAAAATCCTGCAATATCAGTAATTGTAATGCCGAAAATAGAACTAATGCTAAAGACGCGAATGTTGCTGTTGCTGCTATTCTTAGTTGCTTTCCATGTTGATTTTCCCACCAACCCATATGCTTCACCTTGGCCAAGCACTAAAGATTCCCATATACGAGGTTTGCTAGGATTTGTGGGAAAATATGAATAGACCTGACGGGCAATTGTTCAAATGTTATGAAGACGCGTGGGCCGAAGGCCCACAGTGGTTAGAGGAGGCTTTCCAATGCGTACGTCGATAATTCTTTCAGCTCTTTTTTTGATTTCATCAATGGCTCCTTTAGCAATTGCTGATGTTACTGAAACTCAATTCAATGATGGTAGCACATCATATACTCACACATTTCAAGGACAAGGTAACGGAAGCGCAGGGGTTTTGACTTTCCCTTATGGAGCATCGGTCTCTAGTGCTGAATTTAATGTCAAAGGTGAGCCCTCAAACACAATATATTCTAATTTCACAACAGACTCTGACTTTGGAGGTTCTGGAACGGGAGGTTGGAGTGGGATCCCAAGTGGATTCGGTAGAGGCTACAGGTCTAACTTACACGTGGAAAATAATGATGTTCATCTGATTGGTAATCCTACTAATCAAGTCTCGACGCTTCATAAATTGAATGAAGTTACTACTAACAATGGCCATCATAACAGAACTGGTGGTTTTGTTGCAAATGGTGATCAAGGATTTATCGGCTCTTCATTAAAGGACTCTATCTCAATTAGTGGTTCTAACTCAAATTACAGAGGCATTGTAATCCAGCATGGTGATGAATTACATGTTATGAGTTATTCAGGTTCTTCACTTTACACTACGCCAACAATTAAGAGATATAATTCTACTACTGGAAACTATATTGCCAACGCTCAACAAGTCTCAGGTTCTTGTAGCTATAGTAATCCACTATATGCAACATACGATGGCACTAGTGATGGAAACGGTACTGTATGGACTGTCTCATATAGTTACAGACAATTATTCAAATGGTCAATAAATAGTGCTGGCACCACTTGGACATGTCAAAATAATTGGCAGGTTGGAAGTTATTCTCCAACAGGAGTGGATATTGATGAAAAATCAGGACGTCTTTTCATGCTAATCGATGAGGGGTTCCCAAATTATAATCGTTATCTTTACGAAATAAATCCATCAAGCCCAACTTCTATCAATGGCACTTGGCTGTTAGGTGCAAGAAATCAACTTGGGGATGGGAGCACAATGGCTTCTGGGCTTATTGTTGATTTACCAAAGATTCTAACCAATGAATATCAAAGTAACAGAGGCTATCACAACCATTTCTCAATGAATGGTAATTTTGTTGAACACATGGGTATAGAAACTTTACCAAATGGTGGCCATTATGGAATGGATCAAATTAACAAAATGGAAATTGGATACCATTGTCATTTTTATTCATATTGTACAGGGCAATTAAACGAGATACAAACTGAAGGTAAAGGCTCTCCATATGATCTTAGAACGCCTACTAGTTCTTCTTCAATTGCTACAAGTATCACTACAAATTTGAACAAAAATATCAACACAGTACAAATTTCAGCAGTTGTTGGATATATTCCTACAGGAGCAAGTATTGATATTGAAATTAGTATTGATGGAGGAACTACTTGGATGCATGGCATATTTGGTCAAAATCTTACCTTCGCAACACCAGGGTCTTCTCTTGTATGGAGAGCTTATCTTAATGGAACTAATTCTGTAACTCCGATTCTTGATTTCATAACACTAACATATTCTACAACATTTCAAACTAGTGGCTATTTTTACTTGTATAACTATTACAATGGTAATGCACCTGTTGCTGTAACGGCATGGTGGAACTCAACTACTCCTTCTGGTACGAGTGTACAAATAGAATTGAGAGCTCCTTCGAGCAATTACTTTGGACATTCTGGCGAATCTAAATCAATCACAATGACTACAGGTACAATGTATATTTATGTTAGACTTAGTGGAAATTCTCAAAACACACCTACTCTTCATGATCTCTCAATAGAATTACATACAGATGCACCTGAACAAGTTGGAATAGATATTGGATCTGATGGAATTAATGAATGGACTACTACTGGTGTGCTATTGGGCCAAGCTACTGCAAACAATGCCCGTATAGTTCAAGAATTTAACAGTCTAATTCCTGAAACTGGAAGTGGAAATATCGATATTCCAATAGATGTTACTTCACAATCTAGTGGGATAGTTATTCTTGAAAGTTTTAGTGTGACATATAAAATAAATACAGTCAATTTAGATATCTCAATACCGGAAGGTGAAATATTACATGAAAGAGCTGAACCATATGAAGTTGTAACTAGACATATCGTAGGAGATGGGTCAGGAAATTACATCCAATCTGCATCATTATCATTTAATGCACAACCGGCAAGTAGCGCTCCTACAATTGAATGGCAATATGGAGATACATTCCCAGCACCAAATGATCCTGATGATTGGATAGATATTGATCAATCTTCTTGGTCTACACTGAATAATGGTATTTTAGAAATACACTGGATATTCCATGTAAAGAGTAATTTCCCCGATCAAAATAATGTTCGATTTACAACAAATTGTTTGGATACTTCTGGACAAAATGGTTTTTCTCCTACATCACTTAGTAGTGATGAAGGGTTAAGAGTAAACAACTCATTTGGCCTTGGTTGGTTAAAGGTTAGAGATAATGATGGAGCACTAACTACTGATGATGTAGAAGATGGCTCATGGATTGCAGCCGGAGAAACAATACATTTCCAAGGAGCTATGTGGTTTGCAGACAGTAATGATGCTCCGAAAGATAATGCATTTGATGTACGTGTTGCACAAAATGGATTTGTTCATGCTAACTGGAGAGACACTTCAAACACAAATGGTTCATTTTTTGTATCTATTGACTTACCAGAAATAGATGTTGAAGAAGGATTGACATATGAAGTTCAAACATATAACGAAAGAGATGCATCAAAGGTACTTCCTTCCAATTCGGATTGGACTCGTACATACAAAATTGATGCTACCGCTCCAGAAATTATGTCGATATATCCATTAGAAGATGCATATGAAGCGGCTGATGAAAAGCAAACTGTTCGCTTACATGTTGCAGATACAGTAGGAGATCCTACAAGTGTAAAATTATACTATTGGGTAGAAGCTGACCATGACTTGAATCGGAATGGAGAAGCCGATCCATCAGAATATGCAATGAAGAATGTTACAAATTCAACAGAGGCTGATACAAAATGGTTTGTAACAACTATTGACCATTCTAGAAATCCAAATATGGGCAGAGTATCTTATTATTGGGACGGAGGAGACAGAGCTGGAAATCAACTCCATCATAAATTATTGATCGATGATCAAGACTACATCTATGAAAGTGGCCCTGGTTTTGATAGTGATGATGCTACATTTAGAACAAGAAAGGATTCTAGTGCAATATTTACTGGGTTAGATTGGTTAAATCATCAAGATAATGGAGCAATTTTCGCAGGAACTTCACAATCTATATCCATGGGACTTATCGATGCAAATACAGCAATTGATTTCGAATATATTGACATTATTTTTGACTTTGAAGGACCTGATGCTGAAGTTGATCAACAACGAATTTCATATTATGGAATAACTGATATATTTTCTTCTAATTCTGAATTTATAAGCCTGTATCCTTCTTCAAAAATGATTCAAACTACTAATGAAACTGGAATGCCATTAATACTAATCGATTTTAATTTCGATATAGGTTGGGATTGGCCGGATGAAGAAATTAGTGATATAGCACTTGAATATAAGGAGAGAGGAGAAGAATTCCCTACTAGACATATTATTGCAGAGCATACATTCTATGTAGAAAATGACTTGGTACTTGATGCTTCTAGTTTCTTAGTGGAAGATATTAGTGAACCACGAACTGGTCTAATCGCTGATGGAAGTCGAGTTAGAAATGATGACAGATTAGAATTCAAAGGAAGGGTTGTTTACGAAGGTTCTAATCAGCCTGCACCAAAGGATGCAGCCATACAAGTAGAAGTTTTTGATGGGGAAAAAATCTGGTCTGATGGTAGCTTAGGAGAAGAAGGTGAATACTCAATCGAAGTTCCTCTCGCTAGTGCTGAATCTCTACAATCATCACCTACTAGAACTTGTTTAATTTCAATTGCTGGAATACCTGGACGAGGAGAAGACATGACTGGTCAAACTGTTTCAACAACATTACGTGTAATAGTTGATGACACTGCTCCAAGAGTTGTTAGCAGAGCACAACCTCTCAACATAATTGATATTTCTGAATTGACTGATTTGACAAAAATACCTGTCGAATTTCATGGAACTGAAGATGCCGATATGACTGGTTCAAAACAATACGTTCATTGGGTAATGAGAGACTCAAGTAGAACTCTTACCCTTGGAGCTGGAAATTCTATCCTAGGAATGCAACAAGAGGGGCAGAATGTAATATGGACTGGAACTGTAGATCTAACAGATGATGGTAAAATTTCTCCAAGATTTGGAGATTGGATCGGATTTTATCTTTCAGGCTACGACTCTGCAGGAAATGAATTCCCAGTGGTGTCAAATTCAGAAGCAAGTCCTATTCCTGAGATCGCTTCTGATGATAATGATTTTGAGCGACAATGGGTAAAATTAGGAGGGACGGGCCCTCAATTAAAATTCAAAACTATAGCATTAGATGATGATCATGTTGCACCAGGACAAGAGGTTCAAATTACGGCACATGTATACAATGAAGGTGGAGCGACAACAAGTCAATTCAAAGTTTCATTCTATGCAGGCAATGATTTAGTTCCTTTTGACTCTGCAACATTAAACAGTATTGGTGAAAATGAAATTATTCCTGTAACTGCCATTTGGGAAGCGGAAGAAGGCATTGATAGAATACGTGTCCAAGTAGATCCTGATGACGTAATTGTTGAAGTAAATGATGATGATAATTATGCAGAACATAGTGTTGAAATTGTTTATATCTCAAATATGGGATGGTTTGACTTTATTCGGGAGCAACCTCTAATTGTAATATTCATTGTTTTAACAATTGGAATTCTTGCAGTAATTGGAATTACAGCAAACCGAACAGCTATTTCCCATCATGATTCAGATATTTATGATGATGAATGGGAAGATGACGATGATTATGATGACGATGATTATGATGACGACGATTATGATGACGATGATGATTATTGAAATCGTATAAGGTGATCACGTGGACATTTTCGAAGGACGTATTTCCTCATGTGGTTTTTCCAGTGGAGATAGATTTGTAATCGGAGATTGGCAAAAGTCTCCATATGGAGCATTTACCAATATCATGTGGGCAAAATCAGATGGAACTAGAATTCTTATTGCTCAAAAACAAAATATTGCAGAATATGTATCTTCAATATATAATTTTGAAGAGATAATTATTGAAGAATTTATTATTGAAAGAAAGGTCAAAGGAATTAAAATTCAAGCAGGATTACTAGAGATTGAGATGAACTGGAATACAGGAATAATTATACCATTTAGAAGACCAAAATGGTTTATTGCAACAGTAGAGTTATTTTTTGCAAAATTATTTTTTGGGACTAAAACCTATGGAAAAACCAAAAATAATCTAAAAGAATGGTACTGCATAAATAGAATTTGTAAAATAAATAAAGCTAAAGCAATATACAATAATGTTGATTTAGACAAAATGACTGATTTCAATACAAACACTTGTTTTGGTTTTAGTGAACCCCCGAAAAAACCTACCTCCGTAATTGTTAGATCTGTTATTGAATCGTTGCACTCTTGAACTAGTGACATTGCCGCCTACACATGGCAGGAGATAGTTTCGACTTACTTCATGAAGAGTTACAGAGTGCTCTTCAGAAGAAAGATTGGATTCCCACTCCTGTTCAGGATGCAAGCATTAATGATTTAATTCAGGGATTTGATAGATTAATTGTCGCTCCAACAGGTTCCGGAAAAACAATGGCTGCTATACTTCCGCTGCTAGATAGATGCTTGAATGAAAAATGGGAAGGAATGTCTATTCTTTACATTACACCTTTGAGGGCACTGAACCGTGATGTTGATCGTAGATTAGAAGAATTATGTGAAACTCTAAATCTAAAACTTGGTCTCAGACACGGAGATACTAGTCAATCTGAAAGAACAAAGCAAGTAAGAAATCCACCCAACATTATGATTACAACTCCTGAAACATTTCAACTAATGTTTACTGGTAAAAAAATCATCAAATTGTTGCAATCTGTTCAAGCAGTAATTATCGATGAAGTACATGAAATGGCGGGAGGAGAAAGAGGTTGGCAACTATCGCTTGGAATTTCTAGATTAGAAAAGATACAAAATTGTAAAATTCAAAAAATCGGACTTTCTGCTACAATAGGTAATCCAGAAATTGTTGCAAAATGGTTGAGCAATGATGCTGAAGCAATAATTGCAGACGCCCCCCGAACTACAGAATTATCTGTTAATGCCATACAACAAAATCCAGATGATGAAGTTGGATCAATGGAATTGGCAATCTCTCCTAGGGCACATGCAACACTTAGAGGATTGTCAAACATTATCTCAGAAAAAAAACCCTGCCTTATTTTCGTGAATTCAAGAAATGGTGCAGAAACTGTTTCCCAAAGATTACAATCTATTGCCCCTGAATTGAAAATTGGTGTTCATCATGGCTCTCTTTCTACTGAAATGAGAACTGAAATGGAAAACAAACTAAGAAATGGAGAAATTCATGGACTTGTATGTACTTCAAGTCTGGAGCTTGGAATAGATGTGGGAAGTATAAATCATGTTGTTCAAATTCAATCTCCTCGTTCAGTAGATCGTATGCTACAGCGTGTAGGTCGTGCAGACCATAGACTTGGAGGAATCGGAAGTGGAGATCTTCTAGCCTGGGAAACTGATGATTTACTCGAATCTGCAGTAATTGCTAGAAGAGCAGTTAATGGATTAATTGAAGATGTGGAATGGAGAAATATGCCACTATCTATTGCTGCAAATCAAATTGTAATGATGGTACATTCACATGGAGCTTTAGCACTCGATAATGTTACAGAAATAATTTCAAATTGTGGTCAGTTTAAAGAATGGGATAGAGAAAAAACAATCGCAATTTCAAAAGTTCTAGCGGACGGGTGGGTTGTAAAATTAGTTGAAAATCCTGAAGAGATACCGTGGTACAAATGGCCATTTACAGTTTGGGAGGAAACAATAAAATCTACAGAACAAAAAATCCCAGAAATACCTAAGCTAATCAACAATGAAGAAATTTCATCTGAATTATCAAAATTAACTTTTAGTGTAGCACCTAAATTTGCAAATGGATGGATTTCACGTAGTGGAAGAACGCGTGAATGGTCTACAAAGCACCTTTCTATGATTCCTGATAAACAATCATACAGAGTAAGAGATGCTTTAACTCGTTCAACCTTAGGTAATGTCGATGAGGCTTTTGTTCTTTCAATAAATGACGGAGGAGAAGAAGAAGATGGCAGATTAAGGAGATTTGTAATGGCAGGAAGAACATGGATGGTAATTGATGCTGATCCAGAACAAAATGAATTATTAGTTACTCCTGTAAGTGATCAAGGACATGCCCCCCAATGGGTTGGTGAATTACCTCCTACTCCTGCAAATGTTGCACGAGAAGTTGGACGTCTCAGAAGATTGATTGCAATTGATCTTGGCCTGATGAAAGATGAAAAAAAAGAAATTATTGATTACGCTGGTTTACTATCAGGAAAATCAAGTTTAGATGATTACCCAATAAATGGTGAAGCAAAAGGAATACTAGCAGAAGTTATTTCTTCTCATTTTGAGGCAACTGGAACAATACCCTCGGAACAAAAAATAACAATTGAAAATAGAGAAGATGCGATTGTATTGAATTGTTGTCAAGGCTCAAAAATAAATGAAGCAATTGGGCATTATTTGCTAGCAATGTCATCAACTAAATCTGGAAAATGGGGAAGATTGATTGTAGAACCGTGTCGTATTTCTATACAAATGGCTGGTATTACTCCTAATGAAATATCTGAATGGCTAGAAACTATACCGCCAGATGCATTGACAGGAGTACTTTCAGTTACACTACCAAATTCTAGAGAAGTTCGATGGAGATTTGCTCAAGTTGCCAAAACATTTGCAATATTAAGACAAGGTGTTGATCCAAGAAAAATAAACCTCCAAGCATTACTAAAAAAATACAAAGGCACTCCTGTTATGGAAGAAGTATTAGGAAAATTATTCCATGAAAGAATGGATATTACTGGTGCTAAGGATGTACTAAAAGCAATACAATCCGGATTAATTGAACTAGAAATTACCTCACAAGGACCCTTGGGAATCTCAAGTAGATCGGAAAAGGATTTACTTTTACCAAATTGGAATAACAAACAAGTTCGTGCAAGATTAGAAGGGCGCTTAATGAATGAAAGAGCCGTGCTATGTTGTCTCGCATGCCACTCTACCCGAAGATTTCGAGTCGCTAGATATACTCAATTAGATAACCCGAAAAATTGTATAAGATGTGACGGGAGAATGTTAGCTGTTGCTAGAGAAGGGCTAGAAAAGCAATTACTCTCCTGGATAAAATCTGATGACAAGAAAGATCTTGATAGAATGATTAAGAATGCTCATTCTGTTGCAAATAGAGGTATTGAAGCTATAATCGCATTGATGGGTAGAGGCGTTGGTGAAGTTACATGTCAGAGATTGTTAAGTAAAATTCAACGAGGGGATCGTGAAGGATTACTAGAAGCAATTCATCATGCAGAAATAGAATATGCAAGGACGCGAAGGTTTTGGGGTTAATCATTCTCTAATTCCATCTCGTTTATGAGTCTAGCAGCCTTTACAACATCTCCTTCTTCCCACCAATCTACTGCAATAAATGTAGGCCTTTTGTTGTATAATTCAATGCATTCTAATGCTCTCTCTACTAAAAAATCTACATCGTTAGCTTCAGTAGCCCTAGTTGGATCTGAAAGTCCTTGTCCGTTCTGTACGCTTAACCAATTATTCATATGAAAAACAACTTGGTTAGAATCACCACGAAGTGGTTCACAATCCATATCTTCTTTGTTTTCTTCTGCATAATCAGTAGTCCAACTATGTGTCAAAAAATCATGGAAATAAGGATAAGATGAATCTGATGGTTGCTCCCAAAATACAACTAATCTCTTGTCCATATTGATTAAATCAATTAGAGTTGGCCATTCTTCATTCATTTCATGTAAATACATCCATTCTGTTAAATCTACATCATCAAACAAATCTTGCAAATGTGATGGTTCAACATGATTTTCAATTAACAATGTCACAACATCTCTCTCTTCATCTTCCATTTCTGATTTCAAATTACTCAACCAGTCCCATGGATTAACGGAACCATATGTGCATGGACTTATTCCCCGACTTGAATCGCCATGACAAAATCTTACTGAAGATGCTGATGTTTCGGCATTTGTCATATAATGCGTATCCAGCATAAATGCTCTAATGCCTCCATTCCATTGAGCCTGAAATCCAGTTTTATGATTACTTGCGGGATAGTATATATTGTCTTCATGAGTGGAAAATGAATTATGGGTTTCAGGAAATGTAACCTGATCATAAGTCCTATGACATAGTATCACTAATCCGTTACAAGGTATTGTTTCGAGATATTCACAAGTGCCATCATCTGTATCTGCTGTTTCATTATAATTCTCAGCATCAGGGTCTGTACATCCCAAAATAGGATCTGGTTCATCATATTCACAAGTACCATCGTCTTCTTCTGCTGTTTCATCGTAATTATTTGCATCTGGATCTGTACATCCTTGTTTCAATTCAACAATTGGTTCTTCAACTTCTTCTATGCTATCTTCCTTTGTAAAATCATCAAGATATGTGCAACCAGGTAACAAAAATATGCCGGCCATCAGAAGAACAGAAATGGCTCGCATTGATGATGTACACGCATTCGATGAACTTCAAAACATCGGTTAACTAATACAAAAATATTAATCAAACTCGCCGAATATTTAATCCCGCCTCTTTCATCATCTCTGTTGATAAATTAAAATCTGATTCCCATCTAGAAGGTACAACACATTCCTTGGGATAAACAATCTCAACAACACCTGCTTGGATTAACGAACGAGCACATCTTGTACAAGGTGGCCAAGTTACATATGCTATACAATTTTTCAAAGATAATCCTATACGAGCTGCATGCATTATTGCATTTTCTTCTGCATGACAAATAAGAGGATATTTCAATTCACGATCAGTTAACCTTTCTGAGTCATCTGAAATTCCTCTTGGAAAACCATTGAAACCAGTACTTCTAATCTCCCTATCTTCTCCCACAACAACACAACCTACTTTGGTTGAAGGGTCTTTTGACCATGTTGAGATTTGCTCAGCTAAGTCCAAGAAGCGTTTATCCCATTTCTCACTCATTCTTGTCACCAAAATTTAGATTCACACATACCAATTATTGCTCGTCCATGTTATCTCAAAGGGTTCGTACTCATGAAACTATGTTGAAATCTTCATCTGTATCAATTCCCATAAATTTGATTATATTTCCACATAAATACAGAGAACCAATTACCAATATCATATCACAATCAATTGTAAATGACTGTATAGCTAATTCAGGATTTGGAATATGATCCAATCCAGTTATTGGATTTACTACCCCGGGATAACGTCCTCCTTGAGGTTCAGTTGTTATTACTTCTAAAGGAGGATGTGATGACATCAAATCAAAAAGAGGTTGAAGAAAACTATCCATATCTGCTTGAGGAGATGTTCCGAACAATAATGACCACTTCTCAGGTAATATCTTCAAAATCTCAGGAATTGCCCGTATCATTCCACTTGGGTTGTGTGCAGCATCAAGAAGTAATGCAGGCTCGCTTTCAATTAATTGCATTCTTGCAGGCCATTTTGGTGTTCTCCTTACAAATTCTAATCCTAACATTTTACACAATACTTCTGCTAAATCACCAGCTTCATCCATAACTGTTCCAGGTTCAGGATTCCAAAATCTAGCACTAATTGCTTCTTCTCTCATTGCATTTCTAATCTCTGGAACACCTGGATCTCGAATTAACATAGGAACACCAGGACGCCAGATCGCTGCCTTTTCTCTAGCAACCTTTTCTATTGTATCTCCCAATATTTCACTATGCTCAAGACTAATCGAAGTTACTAAACAACCAATTACCTCTGCTGTTTT
>MDSZ01176737.1_pt1 | contig 20798 bp, 41 predicted proteins | sample 811201 | NCBI WGS metagenome assembly MDSZ01 (sample SAMN05326647, study PRJNA326480) | marine metagenome | isolation source: seawater | place: Indian Ocean: North | collected 2010 | reverse complement strand
CAGCAAGGTGATATTTGGCATAGCCCGCTTCTGACAACATTTAGCATGTACATAGCGGGAACCACTAATGCGTGGGTTCCGATGGGATCCCAGTTATCCGTTACCGATATCCTTGCATTTGGTTGATGGCCACTTTCAAAAGATTTCAAGCAACGGTTGGGAGTCCCGCATCATCCCCGGCCCCGACAACTGTCTATACAGTTCCGGCTTCACAGACATCAGTTGTCACTGGCCTGACAGTGGCAAATATCTCTGATTTTGAGCTTCCGCTCGATGTGTTCGTCACGGTCGGGACTGACGACTACTACCTCGCGAAAGGGCTTCGGATCGGCCCTGGCCAGCAGCAGCGTTTGACTGGCATGGAAAAGATGGTGCTTGGAGCGGATGACGTTCTGAAGTCAGACGCACCAACCGTGGATGGCGGTTCTACAGACACCTTTGTTGTTTGGCTCTCTGTTTACGAGGACGTCTAATGTCAGTCCAGTTAATCAAAGAGGTACAGACTCCAAGAATTGAGGAGTTTGTACCACCTAGCGGCAAGAATGCTTATAGCTTCAGGCTGAATGTTGCGACAGGCCACCTCGACATTGTGCGCAACTCAGGTGGGAGCGTAGTGAGCATTCCTGACCTTTCTATAATCAAAATTGACGACTACCAGGAAACTGTGTGGTCTGACAAGCTTCTGAATTTCAGCTGGTCTTCGACCACCCCCGGACACTTGAACTGTGAGATCGTATGAGCACAATTATTGATCTCGGCAAACTTCGCTTCCAATTCCGGGGTAATTACGACGCAAACACCCAGTACGAATACAACGACGTTGCCAGGTTTGGTGGTGGCGTCTATTGCTACATCAATTCCACTGCATCGGTAGGCACGACGCCTACAACGACTACGCACTGGACCGAGATGGTCAGCGGCCTGCTGGCCTCTGGTGCGTGGGACTCTTCGACTGCTTACGCCGCCAATGAGGTGGTGTCACACGGCGGTAACACCTACCGCTCAATCGCCGCAACCACGAATAACGTTCCGCCTAACTCTTCCTACTGGGAGCTGCTGGCTGGCGGCTACGACTTCAAGGGAGCATGGGCAGCTGCCACTGCTTACAAGAAAGATGACGCGGTTGTCTTCAATGAGCAGTCATATCGTGCCACGACTAATTTCACTTCTGCATCAACACTGCTTGCAGATCTGACAGCTGGTAACTGGGAGCGCTATGCCGCTGGCTCATTTGACAGGGGTGCATACGCAACCAGTACTGACTATTTCAAGGGAGAGCTGGTTCAAACCGGCACAGCTCCTAACCTTGATCACTTCATCTGCACGACAGACCATACGTCTGATGCAAGCGCAGACCCTGGGACTGCACCAGAGAATGCCAACTGGACGCGCTTGATTGCCGGTCAATATACGACCTCTAATGCAGATCGTCAGTACGCTTATTTCCTCGCTGTTGGCGTTTGATGTTTGCACGAAGGCGTCGGGAATCTCAGGCGAGAAACCAGCGTAACCTTGCGCAGAAAAAACGTGAAGGGTATGAACGTCGTTACGCAGTCAGAAACGGCGTTCATAGCCCGGTGACAAGATCTGCGCACATAACTCGGATGATGCACTTCAACGAGCCATTAGGTGAAACTTCACCGCGAGTGCCAGAAATGGGACATCAAGGCGAATAACTAGAGATTTATTCGCTTCCTATACTGAGTAAAAGATCAATAGCTTTGCGGCATGGCCTCCGGTATTAAAGGGACATCTAAGCCCAGCGGGGGCACTCCAACTTTGGCGACAACCCCGCTTGTCACTGCTACTGCAACCACGACGCTGATTCTGTCTGCATGCAACCAAGGTGCAGCAGCTGACACAATTAAGATCGCTGTTATTCCTTCTTCCGAAAGCGGAACGAGCGGCGCAATTCCTGTGCAGTACTACATCGAGTTCGACTTCTCGCTAACCAATAACTCTGCGCTTGAGCGTACTGGCATCACCATGGAGTCAGGTGCAAAGCTGATTGTTGGAAGCGCAAACGGAGATGTGAGCTTCGTCGCTTACGGACTTGAGTCCTGATCGTAGTTAACTAGAAAGGTAAGCTCAATGGCACGTCGACTTCTAACAAGCAGCGGCTCTAGCAGCAGTGGTGGTGGTGGTGGTGGCGCCGCCAGTGGAGACTCTCTAGTCGTCTCGATGACTCCAGTCTCGGAAGTCACCCAAGCAACATCATCGGGGTATAGCTACCAGCACTATCACGTAATGCCCGGAGCTGCGGATAGTATTCGTCACGTAGGGGGATGGGGTTTAAGCAGGTTCTGGACCAGAAGTTCCCCAAGTCAAACGGGCCAGCTTATGCAGTCCGTCACTATTAACAAATCGACTGGTGCTTTAACTATTGGTAGCGAATCCGCTGTCTGGACGAATACCTCAGGCAATGGGCTGAGTACCACCTTTTGCACATACGACCCATACACGGGTTGTTTTGTGTGCGGCGGACATAATGCTTGGCCGGGTTATGGCAGTCATATGTTTGGGCATTCCAGAGGCCGCATTGATGCGGATGGCGTCCTGCAAAGCGGTCAGGGCCAATACACCAACAAGGACCACGGATACAACGGTCTCTACTTTTCTGACTACAACTCAAACGGCTATTTCATGACAGCTGGCTACGACGCCAACAGTAGTAGCCGCAGTCACTATAAAGGCTGGCAGGGAAGTCGTAGCGGCAACCCAGGCAATCAATTTGACACAGTAACCAGCGACTTCACTTCAACCTCCGAAGGACAACAAATTTACGGTCAGTGGGATTACACTCCAACTGGCAACGATAAAGTTGCTGGTGTCGGCATAGCCCTTACCAGCTCTAGTTACGGTCGTGGCATGTATGCGGCCAACGGTAACTACACGACGTGGAACAGCACTTCAAACCTTGGCGTGAACGCCCATTCTTGGTCGCCCCACTTCAGGTATTCTGATGGGACACTTGTCAACCCCAGGCCAAACAGTTTCAACATAACTTGGGGTAGTTACAGTTCCGCTTCCGACAACCCTGCATCTGGCACTGAAGGCTTTCAGAGCTCCCCGAACCTTCATGGGAGTGCTTACCACCATCAGCACATTGGATTAGGCAGTAATCACTGGTTGAGTTTCTCAATGATCGACAGTGATAATGGGGGCATGAAAGGGCGCCCGCTTCTCTGGAAGATTAACGGTAACTACGACCCTGAGACTGTCAAAATCTTTGACAACTCAGTTTCGGACCCGCAAGCCTTTAAGGCGGCTGGGCATTTTATACAAGACGCTACTTGGCACTGTGTCTGGGAAAATGCAACAGATACTTACCCCAAATGGCTTGTTTCCTTCTTGTGGAATAACAACAAATGGAATGTTCGCTCATATGAAATTGCAGCTGACTTCTCTGAATTGATTTCCTGATTATGAATCTCGCAGAACTGCGCACAGAACGCAATGCACGTCTTGCGGCATCTGACTTCTTAATGCTCACAGACGTGTTCAATAAAACGTCTGAAGGTGAGCAAGTTGAACATACTGTGTACCGGCAGAATCTACGTGATCTCCCGGCTCGCTACGCAGATGTAGAGGGTGATATTGAGACTGTGGAATGGCCGCAGGTGCCGAGTGCTCTTGGCTGAAAATGCTTGGAATTATCTTTAAGGGGATAGTTGTGGGCAACTTGGTTGCCCTCAACCTTTTTGCCTGGATGGTCTATAAAACCTTCAACGGAAAGTTGGACTTCCTGAAAAGCGAGATGGCTTTGCAGCTGGAGGAACGCCTGGCTGAGGAGTATGAGTACTTCAAGGAAGACCTCAAGGGAATGCAAGGCGACTTGCTGAAGTCGCAAGAAAAGCTTGTTCCTAAGGGCGGCACTGTTAAGTCAGGTCTGCCTATTTTCTGATGCAGATACCCGATATCGGATTTGCTGGGGTCAGCATTCCAGATGTCGGGATTTACCTGCCACCAGCCAAGCGCGAGTTGTTGATGCCGAGCTTGCCACCTGGGGTGAGCATGGCGCTGCCTGTTGTCCAGGTCCCCGGATGCGTTGAGGCACATGTCGACTCTGACCTCCAGACCGAATTAACCACCAGTGATCCTTCGCAGATCAGGATCTACTGCGATGCCGGCATGCCGGCGTTTGATCCAATGGCATATCAGCCATACCTACAGCAAGTAGACAAGCAGCCAGCGATTCCTAAATTTGCCAACGCAGCTGCAGAATCCAAGGCCGAAACACCTCTCGGCAGTGGTAGGAGACAGCAGACGCAGCTGCCGAAAGTCATTAGCAGGCAGCCACTGCAGTCAAAGCCCCAATGCGAAGAGGGCGAAGTCCTGCGCCAAGGCGAGTGCATCAAGATCGAAAGGCCTGAGCCCCAGGAGTTCACGATTGGTGGCAAGTACCTGCCGCCCCTCGAATCAGTCACAACAACCGCAGCAATCGCGACGACCGCCACAGTTTCAGCACTGCTCGCCAGGCCGATTGCGGACTGGCTGCTGAAGCTGATTAAGCCGGCGATCAAGAAGATTATTGCCAAGATCAAGAAGATGCTTGGCAAGCCAGTCCCTATTCGCTCTGTTCGACAGCGGATTCTTGCTCAGCGTTCGCGGAACCAAGTACTCCGTCAAGCCCGAGATCTGATGGGGTGATCGTCACCTCGTGGACGTGAGGCGTCATCGTCACCTTCTTGGGCTCGACGATGACGTCAGAGCAGACGTGATAAAAGCGGCTGTGCGGTGCGTACCGAATTCCTTCCTGGGCAAGCTGCCCGCAGTGGCGCAATTTGGCGATGGCAAAGTCCAATTCTTTGTTGCGCAAAATCTGCATCTGGATTCTGTTTTGCGTCGTCATCGCTGTTTTGCAGCGCTCTTGGATGCCACCGTCTAGGGGAATTGAGATGGTGGCGCTGATGCCAGCGTTCCAGGAGTAATTGTCCTTCTGGCCAGTCCTGACTGGCTTTTGATAGGCGATTGAGCCCCAGCCATTATCAGGGATGCCGTCAGGGGTCGGCAGACCATTCTCGTCAAGCGGACCACCTTCAATGTCAATCGGGTCGTAGACAGGCTCTAGATATGTCGGCTCATAGGGCAGCTGCCAAGAGTTGCTATATGTCAGAAAAGGAGTCAGGTTGAACGTCGGGCCTTGGCACTGAACGCCAGAGGTTACGGCCGATTGGATGTACGGCCCCTGCAAGATTTGAACGGCCTGATTGGAGACTGACGAGCTGCTCTGAGCGATGGGGTTTGCAGTCGCGCTCACACCACCAACAGAATCAGCAAAAGCAGGATTAGCAGCAACGAGAGAACCAAGTCCAACTAACGCTGAAAGATACTTGTGGTATCGGTAATGCTTCGAGTGGTGACCTTTCGATCGATCGTCGTCACGTTTGAAACACCCGGCCCTGTGTAGGACTCGACGAAGCTGAAGCTTGCCCCTGGAGTCGTTTGCCTCCAGCTGGGCTTGTTGCTCATGTTTAGTTGCGTCCATCCAGCCTGTGTGTCTGAGTCAATCTGAAAGGAAGAAGATTGCGAGCTCACAGAGACATCTCCGCTGCTCGGTTCAACTCCCGTTCCAGAGACTGCGTATGACCAACCTGTGTTGTAATCTATCGACCGAATCAGCTCAGTAGTCTCCTGGGTGGTCTCGGTCCTTGTTGTCATTTTCCCCATGCTGAATGAGGGCACCACGGGGACCGAATGCGCTCTACCTGCAAACAACAGGAGAGCGCCAATAAATAACAGGTGTTTCACTGGTTAACCCCAGTTCAGTACAACTCGTCCTCGACGCCAGGCTTAACGACCAAGTCAGTTTTCGGGTAGGCCACACACAAAAGCACGTAGCCAGCTTCGATCTGCTCGTCGTCCAGGAATGACTGATCGCTTTGATCAACTTCACCGGCAATGATCTTGGCTGCACATGAGCAGCATGCTCCAGCTCTACAGGAGTAGGGCAATGCGATGCCGGCGTCTTCTGCCGCATCAAGAATGTATTCCTCTTCGGGGCAGTCAAATGACTCGATGCCGTTTTCGCCCTGAATTGTGATGCTGCGCTTCATCAGTTGAAAATACTTAGCTCCGAAACGTGTTGAGCAGTAGCCGTTGTGCCTGCCCCTCCAGCTGTAATCGTGACTGCACCGTCAGTGCCCACAGTGCCAGCAAGAGTGCCCGCGACACCCCCGGCCGAAGTGGTGGTCGATCCCAAAACAGGGAGAGTTCCAATCACGCCAGATGAGACAGAACTACCGGCATGAGGCTTATCGCCCTCAATGTATGACTCAGTAAAACTGAAATCTTCGCCCGCCACTTTCACGCTGGCGGTTGTGCCAGTGAAGCCCGGAGCTGTGCCGGCAGAAAACGCTGCAAGGCGACCGATATTCCCAGATGTATTGCCATCTGTTGTCGTCAGGTTCGTCCCGCTGACTGAGTAGACCGAAGGAACTCTTGTTGCATTAGAAGCAGCAGCATCCACGCTCAACTGGACACTGCTGGAGATTCGGTGGATGATATCGGCCTGGGCAGGGGCAGCCAGGAGGCTACTGGCAGCGGCCAGCGCGAGAAGTCTTTTCATCATGCTTTTGGCGATGGGTCATCTTTCTCTTCTTTCTTCTTCTTGCCAGCATCGACCCCGAACGAGACGAGGGTTGATGTGAACACGCTGGCAATGAAGGTCGGATCGATCTGTTTTTGCTCAAGGCCAGGGATCGACACGTAGTTGAGTGTCAAGATCGCACCGGCCCAGCCAAGGATCACAATGCGGACGAGTGTGCCGACGCCTTCGTCATGCCACTCGAACTTGTCTTCTTTCGGCTTTTCGGCCGACTTCTTATCGGACTGCGGAATCATTTCTTTTTAGGGAATGCAGACTGCAGGCCGGAGAGAACCAGCTGAACAACACTGTTGCTTTTGAGCTTCGGATTAAGGGCAATAATCTCAGAAGCAGCTGCCACCAGGATGGCGATCAGTGCAATAGTTTCACTACTCATAGGGAACCTGCATTCCCTGAAATTCTAAGAATCCTGGGTCTTATCAGATTCAGTACAGAATGCGTCGTAGAAAGCACTCATGCAATCAATAACTCCCATCGGTGCTTTATTGAGAGGCACCATGAAGTTCTCCTGCCACCAGGCCTTGTAAAAGCTTTCAATTTCGGTCTTGCTGGGCTTGCTCAACGTGGGCTTGCAACTAAATCCAGTTTGCAGGATTCTTGCAGAATTGGAAGCCATGCGAAACAATTTGAACGCCTAGGCTGCCAAGGTTGAAGAAAAACCGTGGAAACTTCCCCCTCAGTGCAGCAGGACCAGAACCGAGCTGACTACATGGAGTTTCTGTATGAGCTCTATAAGCGAGGCGAGGCGGAACCTGGCCTGCTCGGAACCTATACCGGGCTTTGGCAGCACCACTGCGAGCAGATCAGCGAGCGTGCTGCGGTATTGCAACGGCGTGACTGGCACGAGTCCGGTGACGTAGTCCGCCGAAACTGCGGTCTTGATTGAACGCAAAATGCCAGCCATATCGAGTCCAATGCAGCAGGTTGCTGCTGTCGTTGCGACTCGTGATTTCTTGCTCCGGCTGATTGATACAAAAGAGACGCCACGGATCCCGCGAGAAGTGAGACGTGAAGCAAGAGCGTTACTGCGTCACTATCCAATAGCAAGTGAACTAAGGCCAGTCCTAGAGAAGGGTTTAGGTAAAAAAGATTCGTAGAATAATGTTGGCCAAATGTTGCTAGCTCTATGAGCAGTGATATCGATAAGTTCCGACTTGCAGGTGAAGTGCTTGGACAAGCGCTTGGAAGCCTTTTCGGGAGCAAAAAAGACTCATTGGTAGCGGATTCGACCCCGCCATTTGGCTATGAAAGCCCCTACTACAAGGGGCATCCTTCATTCAAAACACCAAGTCTGCGAACTGCGGACTTTGTGTACGGATGGGATGACGATCGACCGCTTGTCGAAACCGGCGGCTCTGGCGGGATGGACCTTCCCGTGCACGGTTTCGGGGATATGAATGAATATGGCTTGCCGAAAGACATGCCAATCGAAGATCAGCTTGAAGTACTTAGGCGCTATCCGATCAAATGAAGCCAGCACGACAGATTCTGAGTGACCCACGGGTCAACATCCCCGCATCAATGTTGATGCAGGCTGGCTTGTCCGCCTACGGCAACGCGCTTAATGAAAACGAAAAGGAAAAAGCCGATGGTCGGCTTGTCCTTGAATCATTGATGGCCGGCCTTGGTGCAGGAGCTGGTGCTGCGGCTCTAAGGGGAGCTGGTCAGATTGCACCCGAGGTTGTTAAAGCAACTGTTTCGCCGAGAAAGCGCGTCATGATCCGACGGGCTTTGGCGCAAAATCCACAATTGGACCGAGTGCGCCAGGCCATGCCAGCCATTGCAGCGCTGACGGCATCTGGGACTGGCGCCGCCATTGCTGGACAGGCGCTAGCTCCATACCTCGCGGGCAATTTGAACATGGTTGGCGTGCCGTCTATGTCAGGCCGGCAAAATGACTTCTACGAAGAAGATCAACCAGCCCTGTCTGAAGAAGAAATCAACGCAATTGCCGCTGCGGTCATGGCCAATGGCTGAGATAGCAAAGAAGAAAAATCCAGAACTCTGGGAGAAGGCGAAGGCCAAAGCTCGTAAGCGCATGGGCGGCCATTCTGCTCGTGCCATGCAGCTCGCCACCAAGATATACAAAGAATCTGGTGGTCAATATGATGGTAAAAAGTCCTCAAAAAACAAGCTCTCAAAGTGGAGCAAGGAAGACTGGCAAACAAAAACTGAGTACGAAAAAGGAGCAAAGGACTAATGGCAATTAACTACAGCGCCTGGGACAAGGTCAAGGCAAAAATTGATGCAAGAAAGGCTGAGCTGAATCGTGGCGTTACAGACCCATGGCAAAAACTTGCAAATAGCATCAAAGCCAGCAAAGAATTCCGCAAAGAGGGGGATGCCGCCAAGAAAACCATGTACCAAACGTCTCCTGGGGGGACGTATAAGTCATTTATTGCAAACCGAGATCCATTTAGAGGCGGTTACCAAAACTCGCAGGGGAGGTATCTGCAGTTAAAGCATCAGGGAAACACGCATGATCAAATCCTGCGTGCGGGCTATACAGGCACAACTCCCGTTGCCTACACCGGACCCGGAAGTGGTCCTGCCAAGTCCGGTATCGCTTCCACCTATGTAGCTCCTCAGCACAGGACCAGGGATGAGTGGAAGAGGCTCGACCCAGCCGGTTACGAAGATCGATATGGCGAGGTGGACAGGCTGAGGGAACAGCTTGCTGCACTCCAAGCAGTGGTGGATGACTACAAAGACAAATTCGACAAAGACGTCGAAGAAGGTGGTGGCATTGTTGTCCCCAAGCCAGAGGTTGTTGACCCGGAACCTGATACCCCAGTTGTTGACCCCACGCCAGAAGTTGTTGACCCGGAGCCTGATACCCCAGGTCCATCTTCTGACGATTACGGCCCTGCACCGGAAGAGGGCGCTGGTGTTGGCGTACAGCTGCCCAACAACGTTGGCAGCCTTACCAGCTCCAGGGCGTTCGGCTCTCGCAGTCAGGCTGCTGCAGCTCCAGATCCGGTCAGCGCTCAGCCAGTGGCTGCTGCCACGGATCCAACCTCAGTGGCACCGGCACCCGGAGATGCAGACGCTGGTGGCTTGGTTGTGCCAATCAAGGTGCAAGCAGAAGCCCAAGACAAGAGGGCTATGGCAAAGGGTCGTAGCGCTGGTTATTTGACAAAAGGCACTGACTACCGCAAGTACTACAACTCCCGCTTCCGTTGAGGTCGACATGACAGAAGAGGACATCGCTGAACTGTTGGCACGTGTTCAAGAAATGAGGAACGCCATGCTTTTCGAAGAGCCATGTCCTCTGTTTGAGGAGGAGGATCTTCATGGCTGATAAAGCTCGTGAAAAGGGTCGGACTGAGCGGTATCTGCCGAAAGCTGCTTGGGCTTCGATGACCAAGGCAGAACGCAAGGCAACGGATGACAAGAAAAAGGCTGAGTCGAAAGGCAAGCCCGTCAACCATCAGGTCAAAAACACCAAGGCCGCTGCTGAAGCACGGCGCAAAGCCACCGCCTACCGCAAGAAATCATGAGCGAAGAAAAGCGATTTGCCGGCCAAGCGCTTGAGTGCCCGACAGCCACAACGGATGTCGAGGAGAACACCAAAAACCGCGACTGGACGATTGAGAAGTTTGGCTATGGCCCCCTCAATCCAGATGCGCCAGATGATGGATTCTGGGAGGAGAAGGCCGCCCTATGGAATACAGATGTCGAAACGGCCAAGACAGCTCGATGCGCCAACTGCGCTGTCTTTGACCAGACCGGCAACATCATGTTCTGCATTCAGCAGGGAATCAATGCCCAGGGACCGACTGACCCTGCGGAGATGACCAGCGCAGCCAATCTTGGTTATTGCCAGCTGTTCCATTTCAAGTGTGCTGGTGCTCGAACCTGTGATGCCTGGGTCCATGGTGGGCCGATCACTAGCGAGAAAGAGCAAAAGGACGTTGACCCAAGCGTGAGTAGTGAGATGGGTGAAGTCATCAAGCAGCTGCACGGCGCATCTGACAAGCACAAAAACCAAGCACTGCGCCTCACTTCGCTTATGGAGGACTTGCAGTCATGAGCAAGAAGACAATTCGCTATGCCGGAGAGGTCTTTAGTGGGCTAAATAAGCCAAAGAAAACACCTGGCAAATCCAAGAAGTTCGCTGTCCTGGTCAAGGACAAGAACGGCAAACACAAGATCGTCCGCTTTGGTGACCCGAACATGGAGCATCACTCAGAGGGCGGTAAGAAGGGCTCCGGCCACGGTGATGCCAAGCGCCGCGAGAATTTTCGCAGTCGGCACAATTGCTCATCCAAAACAGACAAGACCACGCCTGGTTATTGGTCCTGTAACTACTCCTGGTAATGCCTTTTAATCGCCTGGCTGGCCAAGCCCTAAACATCCTTCCCGACCGCATGAACCTGTTCCTCAGGTACATGAGTGGTGTCGGCAATGAAGGCCTTGAACTGGATGAATCGACGTTGCGCTCTGTGCGGCGAGCCACTGAGAAAACGCCTGTCGTAAGCAAAGAGGTTGACATAAGCGACGTCCCGTTTGAAATACGGGGAGCGCTTGAAGAGGGTGTACCCGTGTTCAAGCACACGCCAACCATGGGGCCGGGTGTACCCACTAGCGGGGCGCATGGTTCTTACGGATCTGGTGACAAAAAAGTGACCCAAACTCTTGGCCGCTTCAACGCTGAGGTTCTGGATGACGGAGGTGTTCGCATTACCGATACGTACGATATGGAGAATGAATTTGAAGACCCCGATCTTGTATCGGGTAAGTTCCAGCCCAAAAAAGCTTTATTGCAGCTGCAAAGTATCTACAGCCCAGAAGCTCGCAGAGAGATGATGCGCATGACAGGCAAAGCAACAGTTCCGCCCATGGATCAAAGGGATTACGGCCAGCAGCTCAAGGATGCATCTATGTCTGACACCAGATCTCCCGCTACGGCTCTTGCCCGTGCCGCTATGTACTTGTCGCCATATAAGCCAAAGCCTTTTGACATTGACGTCATCATCCCACCTACTACTCGGTAATGAACCCATCCAAGCAACACAAGAAACTCTTTAGCCTGGCCATGAAGGCTGACGCTTGTCTCACTCGTGAGGAAGCGAGGTTGATTATTAAGAAAGCCGACAAGGCACACCGCAAACTACAAGACGGCTGAGGCATGGACAATCGATACGGCAGTCGCAAAATCAAAGAGCTGAAAAAAGCTCAAGAAGTAGCTGAAGTCCTGGCCGCCGAAGCTCAAATGCAGCAGCTTATGCGGCAAGGCATGAGTGACGCTGAAGCTCTCAAGTTCATTCGATCCGAGGGCTATCGGATGAATCAAGAGAGAAGAGCCGCTGCTGAGCAGATGCAGGCTGACCGTATCGCCCAGGAACGGCGCGAGTCTGACAAAGACCGCGAGCTTGAGCGGTTGATGGCAGAAGTTGAGCGACTTAACTCTGTGCAACCAGCCGCAGCCCCGGCTGCGAGCGAGTCTGGGAAGAAAGCCCGGATGATGGATCGGGTCAATCAAGTGATTGAGAACTACATCGCCAACCGCAGCGGTGTCCGGTTGGCTGGAGAAGGCCTCGCCACTGCCCTGGGTGCCGGTCTTCTTTATGAGTACATGGATCCGGAAGAAGTTGTGCAAGATCCAGCAGCGGCACGCCAATATCAAGGGTCACTTAACTAGGATTATTTAGCGGCACTTAATCATTGGACTGGGACAGAATCCTGGCCTTGATTGACGAGCACGATTGGGATTATCACGTTCTCCCGCGTTACGGACTGATCGCTGATTGGCGGTGCCGCTATGTCGACCTGCGCGATTTAATTCTGAGTGAGTACGAACGAGAACGAGCTTCACGAGCTGATGAAGCGGGCAGAGTCGGAAGGTGTCCTGATGCCGAGGGAGGACAGGCGACGGCTGGAGTTCCTGATCCAGCAGCTGATGCCTGACCGCTATTGATGAACCTTGTTTTTTTGGCAGCGGTCTGCGTGCTGCTGCTCTACTTGGCTTTCTTCATTGGGCCTCAGGAGGGATAGGTGTGACCCGCGAAGAAGCGCATGACCTCTGTTACAGGGGTAAATCCAACGTGGCCCACGCCGCCGCCAGCGTGGGCTGCCCCATAGGTGACCTCAAGGCCTCATTCGCCAAGTACGTCGCGGCCAGGCCTGTTGATCCAGACACCTGGCAGGGCGACGTCGAGCCGTCCTGGCCGTGGCGCTGAAGTGGGGGTATGGCCATTTCTATGGCCGCAAGTTTCGAAGCAGTTTCTGAACCCAGTCGTTGCAGTGGATTACAACGAATTGCAACAATGTTGGGGTAGTGGGGGTCGTGGGTTCAAATCCCGCCGCTCCGATTCCGTCTCTGACTGAAAACCCAGTCATACCAGAGGATCCGAAAGGGTCCTCTTTTTTTGTCTGCACCCGTTTGCAGGGTCTTGCACGCACCGATGCAGCTGATTTATGGCCAAAACTATGGCCACTTTTCGAGGCATGATGCGACCACAGGCCCCAGTCGTAGCAACCGATGGCAGACCAATGGCTCGCCCGGATCAATAAAAAGCTAGAGCGTTGCAACGTTGCGCTACGCCCAGGCAGGGACACCATCTACTTGGTGGCCACGCTTCCGAGCAAGTCCGATCCGAACAAGAACAAGCAGCAACGGATTTCAACCGGCTGCAAGGCAAGCCGAAGTGAAGACCACAAGAAGGTCAGAGACATGGCCTACATGCTGGATGAGCAGCTCGTCGAGGGAACTTTCAGCTGGGCCGACTGGACGAAGGACAAGCTTTCGGGCAAAGACCCACAGACTCGGACTGTCATCACATTCCCTGAATTGGCAGAAGCGATTGAAGGAAGCTTCGATGCCAGGTATCCAGAAGCGCCGAAGAAAGGCCGAGGGATCTATACGAGCAAGTTCAAGCCGGCAATCAACCGCATCAAGTCACTAAGCGGTTCTGCCGACATGCAGTCGATTTGCAGCGTCGTGAAATCAATCGAATCGCCTAGTAGCCGAAAGAACACCGGCTCGATCATTTCGGGAGCGCTTGATCACCTGGATCTCGGCTGGGACAAGAAGCCTTTGTTTGAGGCAGGTAGTGGATACAAAAAAGCAGACCTCACAGAAAAAGACATTCCCTCGGACAAAGAGCTGCTGTCGATATGGGAATCGATTCCCGACCCAAGGTGGAAATGGGTTCACGGAATGGTCATGGCTTTTGGCTGTCGCCCTAGCGAAGTGAAGTCAGCGGAGTTTGAGGACGAGATCGTGAACTTGATGACGTACAAGACAAAGGGCGAGCCTTATCCGCGTGAGGCATGGGCTTTGCCAGACGAGTGGGTCAAGGAGCTCAAGCTCAGGAAGATCCATCTACCGCCATGCGATCGATTGGAGGTCTCTGCTCAATACGCCAACTACATGGAACGAAACGATTTGAAGTATTGGCCGCTCTATAACTTGCGGCATGCATACGCGATTCGCTGCCTGGTGCAAGGCATTGAGGTGGGGCTAGCGGCGAGGTTGATGGGTCACTCGGTGGACATGCACCGGCAGCACTACCAGCGGTGGATCAACAAGAACCACATGAAGGCGCTCAGGGAGCGTCAGAAAGAAAAGTTCAAACGCGGCTGAGGTACTGGCTCAGGACTTTCTTGCGGTGGAACTTGTAGCGAGCCCGCTTGACCGTTCCGACATTTCGGATGGCATCTCCATGAATCGTCCCGTCTGCGACGAGTTGGCGGAGGTGCCGTTCGGACACTCCAAGCAAAGGCAGCACTTCGGCTGAGTTGATCCATTCAGCTTCTTGGGTGGCATCAAGGCGCTGCAGGACGAAGTCGAGCTTGGAGTCCAGGGTGCGTATAGCCGCAAGTAGCTGCTGATCCATGCAGGGTGAACGCTGTGGCAATCAAGGTAGCGACCACTGGAGTGATTGCCATGGCTTGCACAATGAGTTTTTCGACCTACCGTCTGGTGGGTAGTGAGGAATTCTCATGATCAAATCCTTCTTCGGAGCAACCGCACTCCTGGTTGCCACAGCTTCCACCGCAGCAGCCGGCCCATACGTAAATCTGGAGCGGAATGACGGTTTCGTCGCCGCTGACGATTCAGAAATCAACGGCTGGGGCGGCGCTGCCACCGAACTCCACCTGGGCTACGAGGGCCAGCTGGGTTCCATGCCCTTCTATATCCAGGCCGGACCTGCCTATCTCCAGGGCAGCGGAGTCGAGGCCGACACTGAGATTTCAGGAAAGGTCGGCGGCAGCTTCCCGATCACCGATGATCTCGGTGCTTACTGGGAGGCTTCCTTCCTGACCGGCGATGACGCGCTCGGCTATGCCAGCAAGCTCGGTGCCAAGTGGTCGTTCTGAGTTAGCTAAGTCCGACTTAGCTAAGTGCTCGGCTGAGCCGGACTTAGTCGACTAACCACAACAAAGCCCCCCTGGTTCTCACACAGCAGGGGGGCTTTTTCATGCGCAAGTATTCACCCTAAGTCAAAACGCTTTCCCTACTTTTTTGCTCACTATCGAGCGGCAATAGCGTTAGTGCACAACAGAAGAGCGTATGACCACACCGGATTCTCCCGAATGGTACATAATCACTCTCAAGGATCTACAGCCAAGAGCAGCGGTACGTAGGTTCAAAAATTCAATCAAAGAGCACTGGGGACACTCTTGTGCTTATTGCGGCAAATCCCACGATGAACGTGGCAATCCGCTGAGCATGAGTCTTGATCACATTCTCCCGCGCATGCATGGCGGGAAAAACCACCGAGCCAACTTGGCCAGCTGCTGCCTGAAATGCAATCACGACAAGGGAAGTAGCAAATGCTTCCTAGATTGGTGGAAGGCAACCGATCATTACTGCGAAAAGCGGCACGCAAAATTAAAGGCTTGGATGGAGCCGACAACTTGTAACTGGACAATTGGAGAAGCTCTAAATGGATCGGCTGACGTCAGAACAACTCTTCCTGCTGAAGCGAGTCGAGATGGAAGCAAGCCATCTTTCAAAGGAAGAGCTCGTCGATGCCTTAGTGGATTGCTGGGAGCAGCGCTTCATGCTGAAGCAAGCCTTCCTGACGCACAGCAGGGAGGCTGGGCTGAGCTTCAGGCTGGAAGAGCATAGAAGTCCTTACGCTCCTGAAAACCTTGAAGACCTGACGCAGGTATTCGGTTACGAGCCGACCAATGAAGAGGCGGTTGAGTATTACCAATCGATGTATGAAAGTAACATGGAGATAGATATGGATGAAATTGTTTTAGGTAACGATTATGAGTAGGCAGCGGTACGCGCAATTCAGAGAAACTGATGCTGGCCAGCGGCTGCTAAATACGATTGCGTTCGCAGAAGGAACTGCTGGACCGCAGGGTTACAACACCATGTTCACGCATGCGATGTTTGACAACTTTGCGGACCACCCCAGGCAGCTGCAGAGAGGTGGCGGCTTGGTGAGTGACGCAGCTGGTAGGTATCAATTTCTCAGCACAACCTGGGACCCAACAGCAGCCGCTATTGGCGCACAAGATTTTTCACCGTACAACCAGGATCTTGGTGCTTTATACAAGGCCGAGCAACGCTTGAACCAAAAGGGTCTGACCCTGGAAGATGTTGCCAATGAGGGCATGAGTCAGCGGGTGGCCGATGCCCTGGCCCCAGAGTGGGCGTCCTTCCCAACAGCAGCAACAGGTACTTCGTATTACGGGCAAGGGGGAAAGTCGCTTGATCAGCTGCAAAGATTTTTTGGTGGGGAGTACAAAAATCTTGGACCGTCTCAGCCAGGGTATGGTCGAACGCAAGTAACAACAGTAGTGAAGGAGCCGGATGAGCCGGCATATGTTGAAAGATTTGCTGGATACGGACCTATCGGGTCTGCAGTGGATAACGTCCTCCGTACTTTGGGATTTAATTGATAAATTCCGATAAGAACAATCTTTCCGGATGGGATCTTTCGCAATCGGTGCAATCGCCGCCCTGATTGGTGTGCTGTCTGGGCAAGGCCTGGCAGTCGCAATTAAAGGTAAAAAGTTGGATTCACGACTTCAGCTCGTGGAAGACTCAATCCCTGAGCTCATTACAAGGGCTGAAGTACAAAGCGCCTTCGCACAGATGGCAGAGATCGAGGCACAGCGCATCCGCCAGGAACAGCAGGCACAGCAGGCAGCTCGTGCAACTCAGGCGTTCGGCACCGCTCCTGCGCGTGTACAGGGTGCGATGGAGCAAAGCGGCGACATGAATCGCCAGATCAATGCCCAGCTGGCTCAGCTCACGGCCCGCATGAAGGAAATGAACAGCCAGCTCGGTATCGAGGACTAGATGTCGCAGTAGCCATCGTCATCACCGTAGAGCTCGCGAATGTTGAGCTTTACGGTATGGCAGCCAGTCGGATCGCAAACCTGGGTGTCGACACCATCGTGCTTGGTGAAGGTTGAACCGTCAGGTCCGGTGAAGCGATCATCTGTGCCGTAGCCATTGCGCTGATACTCCATCAAAAAGATCAGGCAGCAACCGGCGTGAGCGAGGTGGCTGAATCCGGTTTCCGGGTCTTTGTCTTGCCCGCCCCACCAAGCAAAAATATGGCGGCACATTGCTGCAAAATATCGGCCCCAGTTGGTGCCTCTGGCCCAATTGTTGGCTTCGTATTTGTCAGCCCCATAAGCCAGGACGTCAGCAATTTCTCCGATAGCCCCAAAGGGGACAAGGTCAAAACGAGTCTTCGCTGTCAAGAGTAAATCCTGATTAGAACTAGGATAAATGGGCTTCAGCAATTAGTGCATGGACAGAAGATATAAAGAGATGCGATTTTTCAATGGCACTCCCGTTTCGCGTAAAAGCGAGCGGCAGGCCGATGCGATATTGAAAAGGTATATGAGAAATATCAATATGTCGAAAAGAAAGGCAAACTACGGCTCCGCTACTGGGGGAACGAAAAGCATCAGCGGTAGCAGTGGTCTGCAGGTTATTAAGGATCGCCAGGCCAGGATTGGTGATCTGAGGAAGGTCTTCAATCAGGAAGGATCAGGCCGATTTGGCGCTCGCAAAGAGCAGTGGATCGCGAAGCAGTACGATCCCGAAAAGCGGAAAGAGATGGAAGACGCTCAGTCTGGACTGGAAGAAGAAGAAGAATCCTGAAAAAGGTATTCACGCTCCTGGTGGTAGGCGCCATCTTCGACAAGATGGATGGCGTCATGCACCCAGGGGACAAACCATTTGTGCACGGGGAAGCAGTGCTGCCAGTTGCTTGGTTGGCTGCAGCCAATGACAACGGTTGAGAAGAAAGCGTGAATGAAGGACAGGAACCAGTAAAGATCAGCCATTGTCGGGCAAGTAGGCCTCTACGAAACGTTTAGAAATCGGAGCAACTGCCAGGTCGGTTTTCTTCTGGATCATCCGAACGAGATCTGTTGCTGAATAATCCTTTAGTGAAAACAAGCAGGCTCGCCCCTTGGACCAACGCTCATCACGGTCGCTTGGGTCCCACCAACGTGTGATGTTGAAGGGCGTCTGTGATAGCTGCCTGTAGTCAGGGACTGACTGATGGAAGCAATGCAGTGAGCCACCCAGTTGGACAATGTTTTTGAATGTCTCCGCATCGAGCCCTTCTCTCTCTTCGAGTGTGGGAGGAAGCGCGTCGTGCCAGGTGATCCATGAGTCATAGACAACGGATCGCAGGCTGTAAAACCACTCACCATCAGGCGTGAGGAATTCATCCAGCTCGCTGTGGGAGTAGGGCAGATGCATCAGGCGTAGTAGTCGTATTTCTTTTTCATGCCGACCCGGTAGCCGGTCTCCCAATCGCCTTGCCCGCTCAGCTCGTTAAAGACAACAGCTCCGATGTTGAAAAAGGAGTTGTGGAAGCGAGAGAGCTTGGTGTGAAAACCTTTGGGATCTGCGGGCGGGATATACACCACAGCTGACCAGGCGGATGGTGAAACAGACCGGTGTGTTTCCAGCTCGTCGCACCAGTAAGTCGGGCGAAGTCTCCTAAATGGGATGCAGACAGGGAACTCCCAGATCCAGGGGCACTTGGTCAGGGTTTCGTTGTTGGAGACCCAGAGGATTGCTTGATCAACATTTCCTTTCCGGTATTCCCGGATGGTCTTGTTCATTAGCTTTCGGGTCCACTCAGCGCCGTGAGCGCAGCCGGCGAACACCCGCTTCTCGCCAGGGATCTCCCAATCCATGGCGATAGCTGTCTCTAGGTCACCCTCGTTACGGTCGTAAATTTTGGCGGCGCAGACCAGGCGGTTCAGGTCAGGGGTCGTGAAGGGGTCGAAATCAATCGCTCCCATCACGGCCTTACTGGCCTGGACGAGCACTGGCGGTGGCCCAAGGTGAACTCGATTGGCCTCTGCCATATCAGTGGTAGATCGGAATGGCGTAGTCGTGAATCAAAGGAATGTGTGTGGGGACTCCCAGCAAAAACTCACTTGAAATTGCCCATATCGCGCCACAGATAAACCCGACAAACATCTCTAGACGAAACCATTTCATGAAGAGATCTGTTCGATAAGAGCTTTGACTTCTTTGACTGGGTCATCACGATCGATGTGCGTGATGATGCAGTTGCCGTAGTCGAGGCGCATGACGAGGCCATACTTGTCAAAATTCAGGCTCTTGATGGCGTCGGCCATCTTGGTCATGAGCCCATGGGTGTCGGAATCGTTAGCCGCTTTGGCTTCGTCCGCGACATCCATGACGACTTCCAGTGTTTTGTATTCGGACTGCCTGTCTTTGCGCAGATCCAAGCACAGGATTCCTGGACCACTTGTTTCCCAGCCATCGTCGAATTTGCCGAGCAGATCACGGATGATCAGCTCTTGAACGATGAGGTTGTATGCCATCGACTGCTCTTTGTCAGCACCGACGGCATTTTTCATGTCGGCAAAAAACTTGCCGGCCAATTCTTCACGAGATGGTCTCGTCGTCATTCTTAGGAGGCCAGTAGATCTGAAAATTGGTAACGAGGTGATCCAGCATGCTTTCGCACATCAGGCCCATACCCCGAAGTTCAGGGGCATCGAAATGATGCTGAATCTCTTCATTGAATGTAGTGACCTCTCCGTATGCACGTACGAGGCAATTCAGGAAATCGATCCGATCAAAGTCGGGCGAAGTCTCTTTGACAAACTCATCAAGCATTGCTTGCAGAGCGTCCACATTGGGTGCTGTCATATTCAGGGAGCGAGGATTGCTTTGCCTTGACGGTTGGCTTGCCACCAAGAAAAGATCTCAGGGCACCAACGTTGCACTTGAAGTGCAATGAGATCCATTGCAATGCGCACTTCGAGTTGCGCATTGGCTTTGCTGCGGACGTCAAGAAGGTGCAGCCAGAAACGAAGTGATCCAGAGATCAATGCGTTCTGGTAGTAACCGGTGGCAAGAACCATCCGGGCGTGCTCTTCTGAAACGCCTTGCGTGCGAAGGCGGTCGTAATCCATTGCGGATGACCAGCAGACAGCCATGTAGTCCTGGACGTCTTGCTCGGTCCAGGTGTATGGATCGCCCTGGCGGTCGTTGTATTTACCGGGCGGGCGGCAGTAGAAAACTTCTTCTACAGGGATCTGCCGAAGAGCACACTTCTGAATGCGCTCACCTGTGTAGCGCATTGACTGAACATCAAACGTGCAGCCAACGCGGTGTGTCCGCAGCTGCATGATTGTGTTGTGGTCAGCCTTGATGGCAAGGCTCAGCTGTGGATGTTCGAGGCATCCATAGTGGCCCTTGTTCCCCTGAAGAAGTCGCTTGACGGCGATTTTGCCGCACTCATCTTCTGGGATTTCGGTGCCCGCTATGAAGTCTTCGCTGTAATCAGTGTGCAGAGCGGTGTAAACCACTTGCTGCGGCATGGGTGTACCAGCGACATGCTCAACCCGAAAGGGTGTATTGGTGTCTCTGTCTACGAGGCAGCCAGTCAACGAGGGTTCGCAGCTGGACGCAAAATAATGCCGTGGAGTGCAATGCGCACGCCACGGCTACCAACGTTATGTGACCCGATTCTGTACGAAATCCGAATCCAGTATCAAAGCTTGTCTGCGTAGTTCTCGTAGAGCTTGCCTACATCGAGCGCCTTAGTGACTTTGCCATCGAAACGATTGGCATGGAAACGGGTGCGCTCACCGATTTCCATGCCGGCGAGTTGTGCCTCCAGCTCCCTGCGCTTCGTGTCCCTGGTGTACCAGTCGTTTAGGTCATCGCCATGGGTGATCGCATCGAGGTAAGGATTGCTCGTGTTCGACT
>MDSZ01136802.1_pt1 | contig 20798 bp, 17 predicted proteins | sample 811201 | NCBI WGS metagenome assembly MDSZ01 (sample SAMN05326647, study PRJNA326480) | marine metagenome | isolation source: seawater | place: Indian Ocean: North | collected 2010 | reverse complement strand
ATATATGAATGACTGCTCATTTGTGGGCCCACAGGGACTTGAACCCCGAACCTGCGGATTATGAGTCCGTTGCTCTAACCAATTGAGCTATGGGCCCCTTTAAATTTTATAAAATATATAGGGTTTGTTTTTATTATCAAATTTATATTAGAAATAAATTATGAAAAAAATAGGCATAATCCTTGATACATTATCATCTACAAAATACTTGTATGAAACTATAAGCGATATAAAAAGGATAGAAAATGTTGAACTTTATTTTTTAATTAACAAGAAGTCTGACATTAATAAAGGCTTTATATCAAAAATTAAATTAATGTTTCAAAGAAAAGGAATTTTTAGAACATTTGAATTAATTATTTTTAAGGCTATCTCTATTTGTGAATTAAAAATTCTATCTTTTTACTATAAGGAATTAAATGATCTAAATGAAATAAAGGATTTAAATGATTTTGAAATTAATGATATGATTTACCTTAATCCCATATTTTCAAAATCAGGCATAGTAGTAAGATACCCTGACGATGATATCGAAAAAATAAAAACTTTAAAATTAGATCTTATCATAAGAGGAAATGCTCCAGGTATTTTTAAAGGAGAAATACTTAATTCGTCAAAAGATGGAATAATTTCTTTTCATCATGGTGATAATAGATGGAACAGAGGTTCCCCTCCAGCATTTTGGGAAGTTTATTTCAAAAAACCGTCCACTGGATTTATAATTCAAATTTTAACAGAAAAACTCGATGGAGGAAAAGTTGTTTTTAGGGGAGAATTTCCAACACAAAAATCATATACTGAAAATCTTGAAAGCATTTATAACTCAAGTAATTCATATATGTCTAAAGTAATTTTAGATTATTTAAATAATTCTTTTTTTAATTACACTGAAGAAAATATAGCTTTTGATAAGAAAATTTTGTTCGCACCATCCTTATTAGAATCGATTATTTATGTTTTCAGGACACTTAATCTTTACCTAAAATCAATTTTTAATCGCATAATCCATAGCAAAAAAAAGAGATGGCAGGTTGCATTTATTAATAAATCTTGGGAAAGCGCAGATTTGTCAAAAGGTGTTCGTATAAAGAACCCTAAGAACCGTTTCTTTGCAGATCCTTTTATTATAAGCAAAGATAATAGAACGATTTGTTATGTTGAGGATTATTGTTATAAAAATAAAAGAGGTTGCATATCCGCAATAGAGATTTTTGACAATCAAAGTTATAAAATATTAGGTCCAGTTATAAAGGAGTCCTTCCATTTATCTTTTCCATTTATTTTTGAGTATCAGAATGATTTATACATGGTACCTGAAACTTTAGAGGCGAATTCAATTAAATTATATAAATGTACTGATTTCCCGAAAAAATGGAAATTTCAAAAAGATATTATATCGAACATAAAAGCAGTTGATACAATGATTTTTGAGAAAGATAATCTCTGGTGGCTTAAATATAATCCTGCTATTGGTCATAAAAAACATTGTACATCAGTATTGATGTCTCTTTATGCAAACAGTCCATTGTCAAGTGATTGGAAGACCCATCGTTTAAATCCCATTGTTTTTGATAATAGCGTTGGAAGGAACGGAGGAATTCTTCAATCAAATAAAAATGATTTAATTAGAGTTAGACAAAATCAAGATTTCAATTTTTATGGAAGAAGTATTAGTTTAGCAAAAATTAATATTTTGAGTGACTCTTCATTCGAAGAAAAAGAAATAAAAAAAATTCTTCCAGATTTTTTTAAAAACATTGAAGGATGTCATCATTTTCATAGTAATAACCATTATACAGTATATGATTTTTATGGTTTCAATAGCGATAAATAAAAGAATTTGTTAATATAATTTTTGTATTTATCTTGGTGAGGTTATTTAAAATATTAGGGATATAAATATGAATAATATTGGTATTATTGGTAAAGGGTTTGTTGGTACAGCTGTTGCAGCAGGATTTTCACCACATACTGGTTATGATGCTAAAGTACGAATCTTTGATGTAGACCCATCAAAAAGTACCCATACTCTTTCAGAAACTATAAATGATTCTGATGTAATTTTTGTTTCAGTACCAACACCGGCATCCAAAAAAGGAGATATCGATTTATCAATAATTTCTTCCGTTTTAAATGATATTTCATCAGTCACAAAAAGAGATGATAATGTAATACTAATTCGATCTACTGTTGTGCCAGGAACTTCTGCTAAATTACAATCAGATTATCCAAATCTAAATATTGTTTTTAATCCTGAGTTTTTAACTGAAAGATCTGCTCACTTTGATTTTATTAATCAGGCACGAGTGATTTTAGGGGGAGAAGCGGAGTATACTAACAAAGTCGCCCAATTATATAAAAGCAGATTTGGAGAATACTTACCTGTAATTCAAACTTCATATGAAACTGCTGAGTTGATAAAATATATGAATAATTTGTTTTTCGCAACCAAAGTATCTTTCCTAAATGAAATGTTTTTAATCTCTGAGAAAGTTGGTGCAGATTGGGATTCTGCCATTGAAGGCTTTGTACTTGACGGTAGAGTAGGCCATTCACATATTAAAGTTCCAGGTCATGATGGTAAAAAAGGTTTTGGAGGTAGTTGTTTCCCTAAAGACATACAGGCAATGATACATTTCGCTAATTCACTAAACATTAATATGAATGTATTAAAAGGAGCTTGGCAAACTAATTTAGAGGTACGTCCTGAAAAAGACTGGGAGTCGCTCAAAGGTAGGGCAGTATCAGACGATTCTCATGAATGAAGTTTCTAAAAAAAGAAGTATAATCATATGGCTAACGGGACAACCAGGAAGTGGTAAGACTACCTTAGCTTCCGAATTAATAAATAGTCTTAAATCTGAAGATAATGAATCATCTCAAATAATTAATATTGACGGAGATGATTTAAGACTTATCAATAAAAATAAAGATTATTCCAAGGAAGGGAGAATTAAAAATATTTCAACAGCAATCTCAATTGTGAGGTTTTTATCCAATAAAAATTTTACTTGCATACTTTCAATTGTTGCGCCATATAGATTTTTGAGAGATGAATTAAAAGAAGATTTTTCTTTTCTAGAAGTATATTTACATACTACTGAAGTTAGAGGACGAGAGAAATATTTTGCTAAAGATTACGAACCACCAATTGATCCAAATGCATTATCAATTGATACAGGAAAATTAACAATTAAGGAAAGTTTAGATGAAATACTCAATGTTTATAGGAAGATGGCAACCTTGGCATGATGGCCACAGGTGGTTAATAGACCAAAGACTAAATTTAGGGTTCAATGTTTGTATAGCAATCAGAGAAACAAAATTAGATGATTCAAATCCTTTTTCTTCTGAAGAAGTAAAAGAAAATATTGAAAGAGAACTTTCAGATTTAGTTAAAGATAAAAAAGTTAGAGTAGTTATTATTCCTGATATAGAATCAGTAAATTATGGTAGAGGTGTTGGCTACGATATTATAGAACATATTCCACCTAAAGATATTGGGAAAATTTCTGCTACCGAAATAAGAAAAAATCTTAAAAAATAACATAATGTTAATACATTATTTGTATAAAATTGTTATTTTCGTCCAATGAATAAAATAATAAATCTAAAAAGGGGTTTAATAGCACTTTCATTTTTATGTTTTGCCTTGATATATCACTTTTTAGATAAGCCAGAATATGATTCAACTTCTAGGCTTTATATTAAACAGGAAAATCAAACTAATACTGGCTTTGACCTTGCAAGTATAAGCTCTAGCTTTGGCATTAACTTAGAAGATTCGTTTAGTATCGAGTCAAATCCACATATTTATCCTACAATTTTAGCAAGTAGTAAATTCATATCTGACATTTTGAATGTGAATATTGATGATAATACTTTATCATATTATCTTAAAAATAATTACTTAAGTAAGAAAGATATTAAAAGTAACAAAGTATCAAATGAAAAATTAATTAAGCTTTATCGCGAGGAAATATTATCTACTTATGTTGAAAGAAAAAATTTAGTAGTAGTTGTAACAACAACTTTAGATTCACCAGAAAAAGCTCAAAAATTAAACTATGAACTTTTATCTTTATTAAATATCCATTTAGCTGAAATTAAACTGAAGGATATCAAAGATAAGATATATTTTTTAAATCAATCTTTAGAAACTAAGGTCGCAGATCTTGATGTCGTTGACAATCAAATTCTTAATTTTAGAGAAAAAAATGTTGGTGATTTTTCTCCTAGTCTTCAATTAGAGCTAGAAAAATTATTAAGGAATCAACGCTCAATTGAGAATTCACGTTTAAATCTTCAAGATCAAATTGAGTTATTGAAAATTGAAGAGTTTGATTCAAAAATGCCCATTCAAATACTTGATAACCCTAGCTACCCATTAAAAAGATCAAATACGCTTTGGGATAAAATTAAAATATTCTTTTTATTAGGGCTATCTGTTGAGTTATTGCTTTTTTATAGAAAAGATATTTTAAAGATTGTTGGATATCTTGATTGAAAAATCTATAACCAAAGACTTTATATTTATTTTTCTTGCAATTCTTTTTGCATCTTTAACTTCATTTTTTAGTATACCTATTATTTTTAATAACATAGGATCAGAAGCTTATGGATATTTAAATTTCATTTTTTTATTATATTTTTCGGTTACATCGATCGATGGTTCAAGACCTGTTGTAATTCACCTTCTCAAAGAAGGTGACAAAAATATTTTTGGTATTCTTCATGCAGTAAACATTTTAACAGGTATATTTTTGTTTTGTTTTGGCTTATTAATTTGTCACTTGTTTAGCTTTAGTTTTGATAAAATTTTATTATTGTTTAGCGTATGTATTTTTATTCCTACTTCAGCTTTATGGGGATTTTTAGAATTTCATGACAGAGTTAATTTTGCAAATTCATCTAGAAATTATCTTCTTTCAATTCTTTATCTTTTAATGATAATCATTTCGTATTACACAGATGTTAGCTTATACTATATATTTTTGATTTTTATATTTTCAATTCTGTTATACATCTTATTTTTAAAAGAAGTGTTAAAGATTAATAAAAAAGTTATTAATACAAATTTTTTTAATTATAGTAGTTTATTAAATACATATGTAAAGAAAGCAATTCCAAGTTATGGTTTTTATTTTATAGTATTTTTTATAATGACTTTCGATAAGTTATTTATATACTATAATCTTAGTTTAGATGCTTATGGAGAATATTCCAGTTTAAGAGATTTAGTTGTAAAGCTATGGGTTATTTTTACAATAGTCAGACTAGTTTTATATCCTATTTTTGTGAAGACAGGTATAACATCAAATAATTTTCAGAATATTATTAAAGTGGCATTGAGCATAGGAATCATATTATCATCATTAGGTATAATTTTACAAAAATTTTATCTACCATTATTTTACAATGATCCTAATTATATAGTTTTCACTAACAGCCTTCTTACACTGCCTCTAGTATCTTTAGGATTTATAACCATAATTGGGTTAAATGTTGATGGAAACTTCAACGATCAGAGAAATCATTATTTTCTTTACTTACTTATATCAATATTAATTATTGTCTTCTATAACCAAGAGTATTCTATTGAATTCTTTTCATATATTTTTCTTTTCTCGAGGTTCGTTGATTTACATTTATTACATACTTACTCTAGGAAAATAGGGATATCAAATTATTGGTTTTTTAAAATAGCTCTACAAATTTTTTTATTTTTCCTGGTTTCACTTTATTTAAATCCAATATTTTTATATCCTTTTTTATTTTTTTATATAGTTTTTTTTATTTCAAACTTTAAACTAATTAAAACAGGATGACATTTTTTATTTTTTTAGTAGCACTTTTCTTTATTTCATATAGTCTGGAAGATTTCTATAACTTAAAATTTTTTTCATTATCCATTTTTCATTTATATTCAATTTACTATGCATACAATTTAAGAGGATTTAATGCAGGAATTTTTTTTGCATCGATTTCCTTTCTTTATATAATAACTGGACCTGCAGATGTTTTTTTCTGGGATGATTTTATATCAAATAATAATTTTATTACCTATTCTTCAGTGATTGATTATTCATATAAATCTACAGTTTTTTTTATATTCTTTTATTTACTAATGTTTATTGAAAAGTCGAATAAAGTAATTAATAACTTTGATTATTTTCTTTCAAATCTTTTTAATCCTAAGCCTTTGTTTGCATGTATTTTTTTAATTTGGACATTCTTATTATTTAACTATTCATATGAATTTATTTTGGGAAATAATTTATTTAATCGTTCAGCTTCATATGCAACTCCCAATAAAATTTTTGATTTTACAAAAATCACATTTCTTGTTTTATCGATTTTTTATTTTTCAATATGTAATAGAAGAAATAGTAATATAATCCCAATGATTATTATTTTTGCTTTTTTGGAAGTATTAATTTTTGGTAATAGAAGACTTTGGTTGTTAGGTTTACTGCCAATTATTTATCTTTTAAAAAATAAATTTTCTTTCAATTTTTTAAAATTAAATATTATAGTCCCTCTACTTGCTATTGCAATATTAGCATTTTTACTTCCATTAACTAGGGGATTTGGATCAAATGTAAATTCCGTCGAATTCTTCCAATTTTTTTTAAATTTTGAATTTTCAAATTGGATAAGACCAGGAAATTCAGAATTTATCGGAGTACATATTATTCATTCTAGTATTTACCAAAACCTATTAGACGATTTTAGTAATACTTTTTTCACATCTATATATGAAGCTTTTCCCGGTTTTATTGTCGATAGGAGCGGTGAAGTTTTTTCAACAAAATTTGTTACTACATACTTTCCTGATATATCTTTTATCGGTGGGGGATTCAGGGGTAGTTTGATAACTGAAATATTTCTAAATTTTTCATATGCAGGATTAATATTTTTTGGCATATTTTTTGGAAAACTTTTTTCAATTAATAAAAATTTATTTGTTTTAAATGCCTTTTTCATCTACATATTTGCATTTTCAATTAGCTATGATTTTGTTTTAATTTTTCAACAGATCTTCCTTATATGTGTTATAATTTCATTTTTTTATTTCATAAATTTTCTTTTACAGTATTTTGCTAAAGAGGTTAATTAATGTGTGGAATTTCAGGAATAATTAGTCAGAAATATGCTAACGAACCAACCATTTTATCTATGGTGGACTCTCAAAAGCATCGAGGACCTGATTATAATAATTCTTTTATACACAATAAGGTTGCTTTAGGTCATAATAGGCTAATGATTATTGATTGCACAGAAAAGGCAAATCAGCCAATGTTTAATGAAAATCGGACCGTGGCAATTGTATTTAATGGCGAAATTTATAATTTTAAGGAATTAAAAAAGAAGTATTTTTCAAATGATTTAAGTTCTTTTAAGACTAATTCAGACACCGAAATTGTTTTAAAAATGTACCAAAAATTTGGTATAGACTTTGTAGAAAAGTTAAATGGAATGTTTGCTTTTGCGATTTATGATCTAAAAAATAAAAAAATTCATTTATGCAGAGATAGATTTGGAATCAAACCTTTATTTTATTACCAAGACGCAGACTCCTTTATTTTTTCATCTGAAATCAAAGGTATTTTAGCTAGCAATCTTGTGCAAAAGAAAATTAATAAAAATGGAATAAATGAATTTTTATTTTATGGAAATACACTGGGCGATACTACCCTATATAATGGTATTAAAAAACTAAAATCAGGTTATCTTCTTGAATTCAACATAGAAACAGAACATTTGGAATTAAAAAAGTATTATGATATTTCTCTTATAAAAAAAACAGAATTTGATTCTCAAAAATTATTTTCATTATTTAAATCAAGCATAGAAAGACAAACAATTAGTGATGTAGATATAGGTATTTTCTTAAGCGGTGGTATAGATTCTTCTATTATTGCTTATATGTCAAAGTATGTTGGCAAAGACATAACCTGTTTTACAGCCCAATTTGGTGATTTTAATAAAGAGGATGTTTTATTTTCAAAGAAAATTGCCAAAGAGATGAATGTCAATCATTCAATTTTTGAAATTCAAGATTTTAATGTCGACCAAACTTTTGAAAAAATGATATATCATCATGATATTCCATTTTCTGACGCAGCAAATATACCATTATATTTAATGACAAAAAATTTACCTGATAATATAAAAGTTGTGCTACAGGGAGATGGTGGTGATGAAATCTTTGGAGGATATAATAGATATAGAATTGTTAAATATATGTTTATCTTAAAACATATTTTTAATATAGGTGCACCTTTTTCAAAAAGATTTAAAAGATTTAGCAATGCATTAAACAAAAAAAATGATTTTGAAAAATTTGCATATTTATTATGTGAAGATAAAAATCCAGATACTAATTACAAATTTATGAATGATAATTTTTTTAAAGATGAAAGTTTTACCCAAAACGCAATTCTGAGATATAAAGAGATATTTAATTCATTACCTAACACTTTATCGACACTTGATAAATTATTTTATATAGATTCAAAAATAATTTTACCAGACATTTTTTTTGAAAAAGTTGATAGATCAACAATGGCAAACGGTATTGAAATTAGAGTACCTTTTTTGGATAATGATATTTTTGAATACGTTACAGGAATTAAAGCTGCTGATAAAATTAATTTATTCGAATCAAAATTATTATTAAGAAGAACATTTGAAAATAAATTTAATACACAAATTTTTAAATCTAAAAAAAGAGGTTTTGGGGTTCCGTATAAGTCATGGTTAAAAAATGAATTAAAAGAAAGATTTGTTGATTCCGTTCTTTCCTCTTCCAAAATGTCACATATTTTTAATGTTAGTAAAATAGAAAAAATATTCAATGAACATTGTATGGGCAGAAAAGATAACGGATTTTTACTATATAAGATTTTAACATTTGCTAGTTGGATTGATTTAAATGGTATAGAACCTTAGAAAGTAATCGTAGTAACAATCTTGTCATTTGGATTAATATCAATTTCTACAACATCTATTTTTTCTTTTTTCATATAAGACTCAGATTTCCATCCATGTTTTTTTACTATATTTTTATTGAACGAAAGTGTTGCATATTTGTTTTCAACTTTTTTATGGTAAAAATTCCATTTTGCGTTATTAATATTATTTAATCGAAATCTAAGTATGCCATTAATGAAGCGTTCATTAAAAACATCTGTAATAATAACTTTATGATTTGATAGTTCTATCTTTCTTCTATGCTTTATTGATCTATAATCTTTTATTGAGCATTCTATTTTTTGTAAGTTTTCTTCTTTAAAATTGTAAAATAAATTTTCCGGGTTTAACCAATCCATATATAAAAAATTACTAAATTTTCTCATATGATCTTTATCATCAAATTCAGGTATATTATGTCCTTTTGCTCCTCTAAAATGGTTTTTTTCTATATTTTCATTATATGAATAAGAGCCTGCATCGCATAAAATATTATTATTTTTAACATTTAAATCTAGATGAAGACTATCTGCTTGTGATGGCCTGAAATCAAATGATGGATATTTAAAATATATTTTAAAATTGTTATTTCGCAAGATAGCTAAACCACTATTTTTATATAGCTTGCTTACTTTTTTTGAAAAACGAAATTCATTAATTTTTATTCTCATCCATAAGCTTTTTGCGTTATTATATTTGTTATTCTCAAATAGCGAGTATCCATGAAATAAATGTGCTGCAAGTTGAATAGATGGTCTGAAGTCATTATATGGACTACTATCAAGGGGTATCAATTTAGCTCCATCATTATTGCCAATGTTTGGGCAGACTCCATTTTTTTCTTGTGTAAAATTATATATGAATAAAATAGCGTCTTGTATTTTTTTATTAGTTTCTTTATCAAAACCATTTTCGTCAAATTTTTTAGTAATTATTTCTCCAATTGATAATCCATCGAGCATTAGCCGATGATAGTTCATTGAATATTGACAAAAACCTCCATCTTCAAAAATTAATTTTTTAACTCTGTCTTTAATAACTTTTCTACCTTTTACAATATATTTAGCTCCATTTGAATTATTATGTTTTAAAACTATTCCACCAGATAAAAGGGCAATTGCTTCTATCAATCCATGATTATTATTCTGCGCAATACCATACTCTATAGTATGATAAATTTTATCTAAATGAATTTTTAGTAAATGCTTTAAATCGTGTTTTATTTTTTTATGATTATTTAGAATTATAGAAGTAGAAATTAAATTTAATAATCTTATAGATGATTCTTGTGCACAGATCCAGTTAATTCCTTTATAGGGTTGATTATTTTCATGCCAATCTTTGATCCATTCATTTAATTTTGATAAATCTTTTTTATTTCCTAAGGCGATTCTTTGTGCAAAGTATATTGACCAATCAAATCTTGATAATTCCCAAATATTTTTAAGATCTTTTATTTTATTTAAAGAAATTTTGTTCCAATAATATTCTTGATAATTATAATATTCATTTAGCAAATAGTCTTTATGCCAAAGTGGAGGATTGCTCGTATTAGTACCTTTTAAATTATAGCCATACATTGATATATTGTTTAACCAAAGATTAGCTGTTTGATAATCTTTTTTAAATGGTGTCGAATTATCATAAAAGAAATCATTTAGTTCTGTTTGAATGGTCTTATTAGCTACTGGGTTTAAAAATATTTTTAGTTTTAGTTTATATATTAAAAGAGTTAGTATACTGCGCGGCCCAAGCTTGAAAATGGTAAGAATTTTTTGATATAAATTAATTTTTTGCAGCATTAATGGAATATTTGCTAACCTCATAAATTTCATCAAAAGGTATTGGCGATGGAGAGCCGTTTTTAATAGAATCAATAAATTCAATTAAACATTGTGCTTGACCTTTATCTTGAGAAAATAATTTTAGTTTTTTAAAATTATTCCAGCCGTAACCGTATAAAGCTTTAAAGTTGTCTAAATGCAATATTTTTTCTTCGCAAAAAATCTTGATATCTTCTTTTGCATAAGATTTACTTCCATTAGAAAAATAATTAATAGAACCTATAGAACCATCTTCAAATTTCAAAGTGAGTATAGCTGTATCCAATTGACCATCCTTAAGAAAAGATGAATTTATTTTGGTAATTTTTTCTCCACAGAGAAATCTCATTAAATCAATATGATGACAAGCCTCACCTATAATTCTCCCGCCACCAATTTTTCTATCATGTACCCAATGATTTTCTGGTATGAATCCACTATTGAATGTGAATATAAAGCTTTTAGGAGAATGGGAATTTTTTAATAATTGTTTTGCCTTCCTTGCCAAAGTAGAAAATCTTCTGTTAAAACCTATCATTATTTTACTATTATATTTTTTGTAATTTTCTCTAATTTCATTTAATTCTTCCATTGAAAGTGCTAATGGCTTTTCACAAAAAATATTTTTCTCTTTTTTAATACAATCATTAACAATTTTGGAGTGTAAGTTATGTCTTGTAGTAATAAAAAAAGTGTTTGATAACGAATGATTTAAAGTTTTCTCTAGATTTGTAGAGGAATTAGAAAATCCAAACTTTTTACCATTGATGGTGCTACTTAATCCTTCCTTAGATATTACAGTATCAAGGTTTAAATTCATTTTTTTCAATAAAGGTAAAATATTTCTTTGTGCATAATTACCGCAACCAACAACAGATATTATTGGGTCTTTTTTAACAAATGATTTTTTTTCTAACTCAACTACATCATTGATCTTTTTTTCTTTTTCTGAGGAATATTCCAACAGTATACTAATAATATTTTCAGAATTTAATAGAGAGTTATAAGCCTTATTGACATCATTAAAATTATATTTTTCAGTCAACAAATCATTCGTTAAAATTTTTCCTTCACTCATTAATCTCAAGACAGAATCAAAATTACGTTGCTCTGTCCATCTGACATATCCGATAGGGTAATCTATTCCTTGATTTTCATAGATATTATCATATCTACCAGGACCATAAGAGCACGACACTTGAAAGCTAATTTCTTTTTCATATAAATCTGATCTATCAAAATGTATATCTACTACACCAACAAGAATGATTTTACCCCTTTTTCTTGTAATTTTGGAAGCCAATTTGATTGGTTCGCTAGTTTTGGTGGAAGCTGTGATAATAGTTTTATCGACTCCTACGTTATTTGTCTGATTTAAAGCAAAATTTTCTCCTGAACCTTCCTTATTAAGCAAAAAACTTTGCGCACCAAATTTTTCTGCCAGCATTAACTTTTCTTTATCGAAATCATATGCTATTACATTACACCCATTTGCTTTTAATATCTGTATTGTTAATAAACCTATAAGACCAGATCCAACAACTGCTACTGTTTCTCCTATAGCAACATTTGCCAATCTTACTCCATGCATAGCAATACTCGCTATTACTGTAAAAGAAGCTGTTTCATCTGAAACATTATCAGGAATTTTTGCACTGAGATTTTTTTGCGTTGAAACAATTTCTGCATGAGAGGCATTAGAAACAATTCTATCACCTATTTGATAATTTTTAACTTCTGAACCAATGGAAATGACCTTTCCTACATTCGAATACCCTAAAGGTATTGGAGTATTTAATTTATGATTTACAGCTTCTAATGTTGGAATTAGTCCATCAGTATTAATTTTATTGAAAACATCATTGACCCTATCTTTTTGTTTTAAAACTTTCTGTAAAAAATTAGATTTACCAAAATCTAACAACATTCTTTCAGTTCCAGAGGAAATCAAACTACATTTTGTCTCGCAAAGAATTTCTTGTTTTTCTACTGCAGGATTAGGGCAGTCTATTAATTCAATTTTACCATCATTTATATGCTGTATTAGTTTTTTCATTATATAAATTTCCTAATCCACAAGTTAATACACATTATTGCAAAGATACTATATGAACCATCAATATAACCATCTGCATCTTTTTTAATTAATTCTGAAACTGACAAGGGATCAAATATTCCATCTTTTTTGAGTTGTTCATTTGATAATAAATCATTTTTTAAGTCAAGTAAATCTGTTGATAGCCACTCTCTTAAAGGGACTCCAAAACCTGTTTTTGGTCGATTCATAATACTTTTGGGTATATAATCTTTCATTGATTCTTTTAAAAGCCATTTATTTGAATATTTTTTTTGCAATAAATGATGAGGAGCTTTTAAAGAAAACTCTACTAAATCATGATCTAAAAATGGTACTCTAACTTCTACTCCATGAGCCATCCCCATTTTATCTGAATAATTTAAATTATGGTCAGCTAAAAAGTGAAGACGCTCAATATGCAACATTTTATCCAATTTTGTAGTATTGATTGGAAGAGTATTTATTGTTGAATATATTTCTTCATCATATTTTGTTGATTTGTCAATGAATAAATTTGATACAATATCTTTTTCAAGCCAATTGAAATAATTTATTATCCTCTGATTATTATCATTCTGGATATTATCTAAATACTTTTTTATTCTCCTTTGGCTAGAATTCCTTGTATCTAAAAATGAGGAACTATTTGATAAGCATTCCCTTAATTTTTTTGGTATATAATTGATATAATTATCTAATTTAATTGCTGTATGCCGCCTATATCCTGTAAAAATATCATCAGCAGCTGTGCCTCCAATTAACACACTTATACCCATTTTTTTTGCATATTCTGCAATATAATATGTATTTAGGCAAGCTGGGTCTCCATTAGGTTCATCCATAAAATATATCATCTTTTCTAAATCTTGAGATATTGTATTTTTTGTGCTAATTGTGTTAAGATTGACATCCAAGTATTCTGCCATAATTTGGGCATATTTATGATCACTAGTAAATCCATCTTTTGATTTTTCATTCAAATCATCATCATATATTGTAAAGCACTCAAGTTTTTCTTTTAATATTTTGTTTGATATTGATACTATTGCAGATGAATCTACTCCTCCAGATAAGAAAAATCCGACAGGAACATCAGAAACTAATTGCCTTTTTACCGCTTTTTCTAATTTCTCCTTGCATTCTTTAATAATATCAGATTCTTTTAACATATTTTTCTCTAAAGATGGTTGAAATGTTTTATATTGAAATTTTTCAATCCTTTTTTCATTATTTATAACTATACCATGTCCTGGAAGAAGTTTCTTAATATCTGAAACTATTGTTTCTTGACCTGGAGACCACATAAACCTTATATGACATTTGGCAGAATTGATATTGATATTTTTTTCTACGAGGTTGCAAGATAGTAAAGTTTTCATTTCACTTGAAAATGCAAAATTATTATTTTTATAAGAATAATAAAGAGGTTTGACTCCTAAAGGATCTCGAAAGAGATATACTTTATTTTGATAATTATCTCTTATAGCAAATGCAAAAATTCCATTCAGACTTTTTAAAATTTTTATTCCGTGTTTTGCAAAAGATTCCAATATAATCTCCGTATCTGATGAGCCCCTTAGACCATATTTTGAACCTAAGAATCTTTCTTTGACGGTCTGAGTATTGTATAATTCACCATTATATGCAATAGTATATCTCCCATCTTTTGAAGTCATTGGCTGTGCTCCCGTTTGACTCAAATCTCTTATTGCAAGTCTAGTATGCAAAAATAGACAATTTTTATCTTCCCAATGCATTATTCCATTGCCATCCGGTCCTCTGTGCTTAATTGAATCTAGACCGTACTTTTTTAATTCAAGAAGTTGACTCTTACTATTACCAAAATATCCTGCAATTCCACACATAATTTTTAAAGTATCCTCATAAATTTTTGTTTAGCTGATTTAACACTAAACTTTTTATCTAACTGATTATAAGCATTCTCAGTAATTTCCTTTCTTAATCTAAAATCATCTAATAAAAGAATCATCTCTTCTAGACTTTTTCTATTTTTAACAGGAAATATAAGGCCATTTTTCTTATGTTGAATTATATCTGGTAGAGATGTTGCATCAGATGCTATAACACACAACTTATGCATCATAGCTTCAAGTAATGCATTTGGAAATCCTTCAGAATGTGAAGGGAAGACAAAAGCATCACAGGATTTAAATAAGTTTAATTTTTCTTCTCCACTTACCCAACTTTTCAAAATAATATTATTTTTTCCAGAAGATTGAATTTTTTCTTTTACCTTATTAAAATCTTTTCCGTCTCCACAAATATAGAATTTAAATTTCATGTTCGGTACATTATGGGCTGCTGATACTAAATCAAAAATTCCTTTCTCTTTAGTAATCCAACCTAAGTAAAGAATTTTAACAGTGTTATTATTTGATATTTCTTTATTAAATGGTTTAACATCTATCCAATTATTAATAACAAGTAATTTTTTATTCATTATACCATATTTTGAAAATTGATCTTTCCAAAATTGACTTTGACAAACAACGTGATTAGAGCAAAAACCAATTATTTTAAAAAATATTTTTAAAATACTTGATTTATCCAATTGTTCTTGAAGGTATCCTGATCTTGGACAAAAAATAATATTTTTCATGAATATTTTACCTATTATCGCCATCATTCCCTTCTCAATAAAACTGAACCCATCAGCAGAAAAAATTAAGATTGATTTACATGTAGGGGCCAAAAATATAAATAAGACTATTCTTTTCATTGCAAAAACAGCTCTTATGAAAATATTTGGCGGAGGAATGCTTATCATTGTGGAATCTATTTTTACTATTTTGTAATGATTTTTTAAAGCTTTTTCTAACAAAATGGATGCAGTATTTTGACCACCTTTAACAGTTTTACTCTTTCTAAAAGATCCTATAAATAAAATTCTTTTCTTTTTTGGCATTATAGATTTTTAATTAAAGTTATTTGTACTAATATAATATAAACATGAGCTTAAAAAACTATGAAAAAATCAAATCCTAAATTTTTACATATTGTTGGCGCTAGACCAAATTTTGTAAAGGCTTTTCCACTAATCAAACATTTAAATGATGATGATAACATAACTCAAGTTTTGGTTCATACAGGACAGCACTATGACTATGAGATGTCACAGTCATTTTTTGATACATTTGATATTAAGAAGCCTCATTATTTTTTAGATATAGGACATCATCATCCAATCATGCAAATAGGTAAAATTATTGAAAAAATGTATGAAATTTTGATTACAGAAAAGCCAGATTTAGTAATAGTATATGGAGATGTGAATTCTACTGTTGGAGCTACAGTAATTGCAAAAAGACTAAATATTGACGTAGTTCATGTGGAAGCTGGTTTACGATCTTTTGATATGGGTATGCCAGAAGAAATTAATAGACTCATTGTTGATAAATTATCTGATTTGCTTTTAATACATTCAGAATCTGCAAAAGAAAACTTGATAAGCGAAGGAGTAAGTCAAAATAAGATTAAGTTTGTTGGTAATATAATGATTGATAGTCTCGTAATGATGAAAAATAAAATACGCAAATCAATTCTTGATAAGTATAATTTGAAAGAAAAAGAGTACTGTCTTCTTACTATGCATAGGCCATCAAATGTAGATCATTTAAAGACAAGGGATTTGAATATTGATTTTATTAATAAGGTTTCTAAAAAAATTAAAGTTATCTGCCCAGTTCATCATAGAATGAAAAAAATGGTAGCAAAATTAGAAAATGAAAATTTTATAGGAATTGACCCTCTCAACTACATTGATTTTCTTAGTTTAGAAAACTATGCAAAATTTGTTATCACTGATTCCGGAGGGGTTCAAGAAGAAACATCTTTCTTGAACGTTCCTTGCTTCACCTTAAGAGAAAATACAGAAAGACCCGTAACAATTGATATAGGAACGAATCAATTAATTGATACTAATTATAGTGATTTTGAAAAAAAATTAGACTTAGCATTGTCAAATATTAAGGAAAAAAAATTCATAAAAATTCCACTTTGGGATGGTGCAACTTCAAAAAGAATTAAAATAGAGTTATTAAATCATATAAAAGATAAATAGTGAAAATTGCATATTTACATGATTATTTTACAACACCTCAAGGTTCATCTGGAACCAGATCATATGAATTTGCTAAAAGATTAGTTAAATGTGGTTATGACGTATCAATTTTATGTACAAACCATGATAGGTTTTTCCATGAAGATAAAGAATTTAAAAATGATATAAGAAAATTTCATATTGATGGAATAAAGATCATTCAATTTAATGTTCCCTATTCAAATAAGTTAAGCTTTAATAAAAGAATGATATCCTTTCTTAAACAGTCATTTCTTTCTATAAAATTTTTGTTTAATAATAAATTTGATATTGTATATGCATCTTCACCGCCAATTTCTTCAGGTTTAACAGCAATTATTTACAAAATATTTAAGAACAAGAAAGTTATTTTTGAAATAAGGGATTCTTGGCCTGAAGTTCCGATAAAGCTCAAAGTTCTAAAAAATCCAATAATAATTTTCTTTAGCAAATTATTAGAGAAATTAATATATAATTTTTCATCTTCTTTTGTCGTTCTTTCTCCTGGTGCAGGTGATAGAATTCGAGAACTTGGTTTCAATAAAAAAGATATAATACTTATTCCTAATGGCTGTGATACTGAATTTTTTAAACCTATTTTTTCGAAAGATAGTGAAAGTATAAATGCAGTTTATTTTGGAGCTCATGGCTATGCAAATGGACTAGATTATGTTATAAATTTCTCCAAATGGCTACAGAAAAACCAATCTTCTGATATTTCAAAAATTAATATACATTTGATTGGAGATGGTATGCTTAAAAAAAGTTTAATGTTGCAAGCTTCAAATAGTAAGATTAAAAATATATTTTTTCATGATCCTGTAATGAAAGAAGACTTACCCAAGTTTCTTAAAAAAATTAAGGCCAATGTTGGTTTACAATTATTGAGAAATGAAGAAATTTTTTATTATGGTACTTCTCCAAATAAATTTTTTGACTATCTTTCACTTGGTTTACCAGTAATAAATAATTACGAGGGATGGGTGGCTAATATGATATCTGAAAATAAACTAGGGTTAGTAGTAAATTGTAACTCCTTCGAAGAGCTTCACAATGCTTTTATTCATTTAAGTGATAAAGATAAAAGTTTAAATTTCTCAAATAACGCTCGCAATTTTGCTGAAAAAAATTTTTCTAGAGAAATACTTTTTGAAAAACTAAAAAAATTAATAGAAAATGTATAATTTTGTAAAAATAATATTTGATTTTACATTAAGTATTTTGTTAATAATTCTTTTTTTTCCAATTTTAATTTTTATATGCTTCCTAGTTTACTTTGACTTAGGAACTCCAATTTTTTTTAAGCAAAAAAGAGGTGGTTTTGATGGAAAACCATTTGATATAATCAAATTCAGAACAATGAAGAATCACGGAAATTTAAGCCCATCTAAAATAAATGATGAAATGAGAACAACAAAGTTGGGAGCAATTTTAAGAAAATTTAGTCTTGATGAACTTCCAACTCTTTTAAATGTTATAAGAGGAGAGATGAGCTTTGTTGGACCCAGACCTTTATTATATGAGTATAAAAAATATTATAATGAAAATCAGAATAAAAGATTTTTAGTAAAACCTGGAATTACTGGTTGGGCTCAGGTGAACGGTAGAAATGAATTATCTTGGGAAGAAAAATTTGATTTTGATATCTGGTACGTAGATAATAAAACATTAATATTAGATTTAAAAATAATACTAATGACTTTTAAAAAAATTTTTGCAAACACTGATGTAGGTTTTGATAAGTCAGAAGATGACATTAAGTTTAGAGGTTCAGATGAAAATAATAAAAGCTGATAAAAAAAGATTCTCTAGTTGGATTGCCCCAACCATGGAGCATGGTAAGCCTACAAAGTATGGATGGATAGTCCACCACCCTGAAAATTTAAAATTAGGAAGATTTACTGATATTGGTGCATTTACTTATTTGAATGCATTATACGATATCGAAATTGGTGAATATGCCCAGTTTGGCTCTCATTGCTCAATATATTCGTACTCCTCAATAGATGAAAAAAAAGGCAAAGTAATTATTGGCTATAATGCAAGAATTGGTTCCCATACCACTATTATGCCAGGTATAACAATTGGCGAAAATGCAATAATTGGTGCAAATAGTTTTGTTACTAAAAATGTGCCTAAAAATACTTTTGTTGCTGGTTGTCCAGCAAAATTTATTAAGGATTTAATATGAATAGTTGGCCTTATTTCGATATTGAAGATATAAATAAAGCTTCTGAAATCCTCAAATCAGGAAAAATAAATTATTGGACTGGTTTTGAAGGTAGAGAGTTCGAAAAAGAATTTTCGTCTTATATTGGTGTTAAACATTCTGTTGCAGTAGATAATGGAACTAATGCTTTAATTCTGGCTGCTCATGCACTAGGAATTTCAAAAGGTGATGAAGTAATTATGAGCCCCAGAACTTTTGTAGCCAGTGCTTTCAGTATAATGCACCTTGGAGCAAAGCCTGTTTTCATAGACATTGATAGAGATTCACAAAATATGGATTCAAATTTAATTGAAGCTGCAATTACTCCAAAAACTAAAGCAATAATGGCTATTCACTTAGCTGGATGGCCATGTGAAATGGATCAAATTCAAGAAATTTGTAATAAGTATAATTTATTTTTAATTGAGGACTGTGCCCAAGCACACGGTGCTAAATATAATGGAAAATCTGTTGGTTCATTTGGGGATATAAATGCATGGTCTTTTTGTCAAGATAAAATAATGACAACAGCTGGAGAAGGTGGGATGGTAACTACAAACAACAAGGACTACTGGTCAACAGTTTGGTCCTTTAAAGATCATGGTAAAAATTATGATACTGTATATAATAAAGAACATCCTCCAGGATTTAGATGGTTACATGAAGATCATGGTACAAATGCAAGAATGACTGAAATTCAATCTGCTATTGGACGTCTACAACTAAAAAAGTTAGACACGTGGATTGATCAAAGAACAAATTTATCTAATATATTTAATGATGCCTTTAAAGATTTAGATGGTTTAAGAATTACGTTACCACCATCACACATAAAGCACGCATATTATAAATATTACGTTTTCACTGAACCTGAAAAGTTAAAATCAGATAAAGATAGAGATTTCATTATGAATTCATTAAATGATTTAGGGATTGCATGTTACAGTGGAAGTTGTAGTGAGATTTATAAAGAAAAAGCATTTGATAAAATCTTTTCTAACCAAAAACCTTTATTAAGAGTTGCAAATGAACTTGGTAAAACATCTTTAATGTTTCTTGTTCATCCAACTATCGATGAAGATGATATATATAGAATTTGTGAACAAACAAAGAAGATAATCAAACAATGTCAAAGATAAGAATTAATATATGAATGAATATACTAAACCGTTTATTAAATTTTTAATCGATATAATTATCTCTCAATTCTCATTGATAGTTTCTTATGCTTTTTTATATAATTTTCAATTTATTGGAAATAACTTTTTAGATATTTTATCTCTATTTAGCCTTTTTATGTTTGGCTATATAGTTTCCTCATATTTAACGAAGAACTATGCATCAATTTGGGCATATGCGAGTTTAAATGAAATTTTCAGGTTAGCATCGAATGTTGTAATATCCTTCCTCATTGTAATTATTTCTGCTTTTTTCTTTGGATTAGAGATTAATTATAAAGCATTAATTCTTTTTTATCTTTTATTCAGTTTTTTCGCAGCAAATGCAAGGCTTCTAAGAAGATTTATTAAAGAAAGAGAAGATATTTTATTTGGAACTAAAAAAACTATCATCATTGGTGCCAATAAGAAAACTAATGAATTCTTAAAAAATCCT
>MDSZ01104633.1_pt1 | contig 20798 bp, 19 predicted proteins | sample 811201 | NCBI WGS metagenome assembly MDSZ01 (sample SAMN05326647, study PRJNA326480) | marine metagenome | isolation source: seawater | place: Indian Ocean: North | collected 2010 | reverse complement strand
TTTCCATTGTAACTCTAAAACTTAGATGATAAAAAACTTTCAAAATATTGTGGTTTTAGGCGCTGGAAAAAGTGGTGTTGGGGCAGCGGTATTGGCCAAGAAAAATAATTTAAATGTCCTTGTATGTGACGATTCAAACATACCTAAGGAATCTACCAATACTTTAAGAGAATATGGAGTTAAATTCTATCAAGTGGATTATATGTCATTTATTTCTACTGTTCAAGATGTGTTAGTTGTTAGTCCTGGAATCGACAATGACCATCAATTAGTAAAGTATTTTCTAAAAAGTTCCAAACCCATTATAAGTGAAATTGAGTTTGCAAGCTATTTCTGTAATGCAAAAAAAATATGTGTAACTGGAACTAACGGAAAGACTACTACCACTTTAATGGTTACCTACCTTTTAAAGAATGCAGGATACAATGTAAAAGCAGTTGGGAATATAGGTCAAAGTTATGCCATGTCAGTAGCCCTTGAACGCATCGATTATTATGTAATTGAACTCAGTAGCTTTCAATTAGATAGAATGTACAATTTCAAATCTGACATTTCAATAATTCTAAATATTACACCAGATCATTTGGATAGATACCAGCACGATTTCACAAAATATTCGAAAAGTAAATTTAGGATTTGTCAAAATATGTCCAAAAGTGATTGTCTAATATATAATCATGACGATAAAGTTATATCAGAATGGATTGTGTCTCAAGACGAAATCTCTTACGAATTAGCTCCAGTTTCCATTAATGAGAAGTTGCTCAAAGGATCTTGGTTAGAAAAAGAACAAATAAAAATCAGTATAAACAATAAAAAACAAACAATTATGTCCATTCATCAATTGGCCCAACAAGGCAAGCACAATTTATTTAATTCTATGGCTGCAGGAGTAGCAGCAAGAGTTTTAGATATAAGAAAAGAAATTATCCGAGATAGTTTAGCGGATTTTCAAAATGTAGAACATAGACTGGAGGATGTTGCAAAAATCCATGGAATTAATTTTATAAATGATTCAAAAGCGACAAATGTCAATTCAACATGGTATGCTTTAGAAAGTATGCAGCAACCAACTATTTGGATTGTTGGTGGGGTAGATAAAGGAAATGATTATTCCATATTAGAGGGTCTTGTAAAACAAAAAGTTTTAGGAATTGTTTGCTTAGGAAAAGATAATTCTAAGATTAAAAAGGCTTTTGGTTCCATAGTGGATTCTTTTTATGAAGCTGAATCAGCAGATCAAGCAGTGCAAATTAGTTATAGAATTGCTAAAAAAGGATTTAATGTCTTGCTATCTCCTGCTTGTTCTAGTTTCGATTTATTTAAGAATTACGAAGATAGAGGGCATCAATTTAAAAATGCTGTAAGAACATTATAATTTTTGTAAATGAATATACTTAAGCAAAAATCTATAAAAAACCAGCTTCTTAATAAAAGAAAAGAATCTTTGAATTCTTTATCATCAATTGATCACAGACTTGATTTTTTTTCAAATAAGCTAGAAAAAATTTGGATCAATGATTCCAAATCAACAGACTCTGGAGCTACAGCATATTCTTTGTCTAAAATAGATGGACCAATTATTTGGATAGTAGGTGAAAATCAATCTCCAAGAGATTTGGATGTTTTAGAGGATTTAGTTTTGTCAAAAGTTACGGAGATAATATATTATGGAAAACATGAAACCAAAATAAAATATCTCTTTGGCTCAAAGATTAAGTACTCTCAATTGTCAACCATTAGGGATGCAGTAAACATGGCTTTGAATAACCCTACTAAAAATATAAGTGTTCTTTTCTCTCCAGCTTGCTCAAGTTATATTACTCATGAAAACTATCAGTTAAGAGGAGATTATTTTAAAAATTTAATTCACAGTATAGATTAATGCAGCAGCTAATTGAGAAATACTTAAAGGGCGATAAAGTAATTTGGACAATTATAATATTGCTTTCATTATACTCAATAGTTATGGCTTACAGCTCAAGTTCTAATTTAGCATTTAGAATTTCAGGTGGAAATGTTGCTCCTTATGTTATCAAACATACTTTAATTATAATAATCGGAATTGTTTTGATTATTTATTTGCAGTTTTTTCCCTACAAGTATTTTTCGCGATTATCCCAGATAGGAATTTTTGTTTCTATTGTTTTATTGTTTGTCACACTCTTATTTGGGGTCAGTAAAGGAAATGCTTCTAGATGGATAATGGGTTTTCAACCTTCAGATTTTGCTAAACTAGTTTTAATCATATATGTCTCGCGTATGCTTACCAATAAGAAGGACGTAATTAAGGATTTTAAAAAAGGTTTAATACCTATTTTATGGCCAGTAGCTCTAATTTGTGGCTTAATTCTTCCCGCAGATTTTTCTACTGCAGCTATGTTATTTACCGTTTGTTTTACAATGATGTTTGTAGGTGGAGCTAGAATAAAGCATTTAGGGTCTATTATAGGAACTGCTTTTCTAGGTTTTGCTTTTTTAATTCTTGTCAATATGGCAGTCCCTGGTTTTTTACCTAGAGTGGATACGTGGGAGAAAAGAATAATGAGCTTTGGAAGTGGTGAGAAACAAGAAAATTACCAAGCAGAAATGGCAAAACGAGCAGTTGCAAATGGATTTTTATTTGGAAAAGGTCCTGGAAAAGGACATGTTAAAAATGATTTATATTCTGCTCAGTCAGATTTTATTTATGCTTCTTCTATTGAAGAATTTGGTTCAATAATTGGCGGGATAGGATTGGTTATTTTATATATGATTTTATTTTTCAGGGCGATTAGAATAATGAATAAAGTGGATAGTAAATTTGCTTCTTTAATTGTATTTGGGTTAAGTTTTATGCTAATCTTCCAATCCTTTATAAATATGGGAGTTGGTGTAAATTTATTCCCTGTTACTGGTCAACCATTGCCTTTAATTAGTATGGGTGGAACATCTATATTATTTACCTGTATTTCTTTGGGAATAATTTTAAATGTTAGTACAACAGTATATAAAGATTCTGAAAATGTCTAGCTATAAAGTAATTATTAGTGGTGGTGGAACAGGGGGTCATATTTACCCTGCTATAGCAATTGCAAAGAAAATACTTGAAATAAAAAAAGATTCGGAAATATTATTTGTTGGTGCCAAAGGGAGAATGGAAATGGAAAAAGTTCCTGAAGAGGGGTTTGAAATTGTTGGGTTAAATGTTGTAGGAATCCAAAGATCTATGTCTATTAATGGAATTCTTAAAAATCTAAAATTTCCTTTTTTACTTATGAAAAGTTTAAATCATGCAAGAAAAATAATAAAGGATTTTCAACCAAATATTGTAGTTGGAGTAGGTGGTTATGCAAGTGGTCCAACCCTAAGAATGGCACACAGATTAAAAATTCCAACATTAATTCAAGAGCAGAATTCTTATGCTGGACTAACCAATAAGTGGCTGAGTAAAAAAACTAAAAAAATTTGTGTAGCATATGAAAATATGAATCAATTTTTTGAACCAACTAAATTAGTTTTAACTGGCAATCCCGTCAGAAAAGACATTGAAAATTTAGATGTTAAGTTGTCTGAGGCTAAAACTTATTTTAAAGTTTCTAAGAATGAAAAAGTGATTTTAGTATTAGGAGGAAGTTTAGGAGCAAAATCTATCAATGAAGGAATCCTGAATTCTATTCATACAATAAAAGACCAACCAATTAAATTACTTTGGCAAGTTGGCAAAAGATATTTTGAATCTATTGAAAATCAATTAAACCAAATTAACATTCCTAATGTTAAAGCTTTAGCATTTATTAAAAGAATGGATTTAGCTTATTCTATTGCGGATATAGTTATCTCTAGAGCCGGGGCATTGTCTATTAGTGAACTTACTTTGGCAGGTAAGCCAAGTATTTTGGTTCCATCCCCCAATGTTTCAGAAGATCATCAGACTAAAAATGCAATGTCTTTAGTCAATAAATCTGCTGCTATACTTGTAGAGGATAAACAAACGGATTCTCTTTTAAGAACTGCCTTGGATTTACTTAAGCAAGAAAATCAATTAAATACCATTTCAAAAAATGCAAAAAAAATGGGGAAGCCTAATGCTAGTGATGATATTGTCAAGGAAATATTTAAACTTATTTCTTAATGAATTTAGATAATTTTAAATCGATATATTTTATAGGAATTGGTGGGATAGGTATGAGCGCTTTGGCTCATTATTTTGTAAATCAGGGGGCTAAGGTAAGTGGCTATGATAGAAATAAAACAGAGTTAACTAAAGAGCTAGAAAATATTGGTGTTGAAATCTCTTATGATGAAAAAATAGACTTTTTAGAAGATGTTAAAAATATCCAATTGGCAATTTTCACCCCTGCAATAAATCAGGAAAATATTTATTTCCAATATTTTAAAAAATCCCAAGTTCCTTTATTAAAAAGATCTCAAATACTTGGTGAAATTACAAAATCACTTGATACAATTGCAGTTGCGGGAACCCACGGCAAAACCACAACTAGTTCTATTATTGCTCATATTTTAACATCAGATAATAAAGATGGACTCAGTTTTATAGGTGGAATTACTTCAAACTACAAGTCTAATTTTTCAATAGGAGAAGGGGATTTTTCAGTAGTTGAGGCGGATGAATACGACCGTTCATTTATGAACCTTTCCCCAAATACAATTGTATTAACTTCTATGGATGCAGATCATTTGGATATTTATGAAAATAAAGATTCCTTGGTTAGAGCATTTAAGGATTTCACTAATTTATTAAGCGATAATAAAAAGTTAATTGTAGAAGAAAATATCAGTCACTTTTTTGAAGCAAATTTATCCTATGGTTTTAAAAAAGACAATGACTTGCAAATTATAAATATTCAAATTAAAGAAGGATTGTATTTGTTTGATATTGTCTTTAAAAATCAAACCTACGAGAACTTCCTATTTAAAATGCCTGGAGATTATAATTTATTAAATGCTGCAGGTTCTATTTTAGCGTGTTTAGTTAATGGAATTACTGTTGAGAGTATAAAAAGAGGACTCCAAAGCTACTCAGGAGTCAAAAGAAGATTTGATATTCAACTAAGTCTTCCAAAACTTATTTATATCGATGATTATGCACACCATCCTAAAGAGATTGATTCTCTTCTAGGAGCTGTAAAGTCTTTTTATCCTAATAAATTTATCGTTGGGGTGTTTCAACCTCATTTGTTTTCTAGAACTAGAGATTTCATGGATTATTTTGCAGAAAGTTTATCAGGATTTGATCAAATTTTTTTGTTGCCAATTTATCCTGCTAGAGAAGCTCCAATTAAAGGTGTAGATTCTTTCGTTCTAATGCAAAAAATTAAAAATAATAATAAGAGAATAATTAATTCAGTAAGTGAACTTTTCAGTTTTTTAAATCGAGATTTAGATATGGTTTTACTTACAATAGGTGCTGGTGACATAGATCAATGGCCAAAAAAAATTAAAAAAATTGCTCTAAATGCTTAAGAAAGTAGGTAAAATATTTTTTTGGATTTCTCTTATCACTGGATGGGTTGTTTTGTCTGGTTTTGTTTCAAATTTTTACCAAGATATTAGACTTAAGAAAGTCCAAATTAATTTTATTGAAGATAATCTTCATGAATTTATTACAAAATCAGAAATAAATTCTATGTTGTCTTTAATGGGGATTGTCGAAAATGTCACCCTAAAGCACGAAATTAATTTTTCTCATATTGAAACAAAACTTTTAAATCATTCTGCAATTAATAGCGCTGAAGTTTATTTTAGTAACAATGGAAATCTTGCAGTCAATATTAAAAAAAGAACGCCAATTGCAAGGTTTGTAAGCCCTGTATATGAAAAGAATTTTTATATAGATGATAATGGATTTCTTATGCCTCTTAGTAGCACTTATGTTTCTAGAGTTCCTATTTTTTCAGGGAAAATAAATATTCCAGAAAGGTTAGATCTTAACGTATTAGATAGTCTTCATAAGTCTTCAGATTTCCAAAAAATTTATAAAATGAGTAAATTAATTAACAATGACTCGTTCTTAAAATCTCAAATTGTTCAAATCTACATCAACAATAATGGCTACTTTGAGTTTATTCCAAGAATAGGTAACCAAAGAATTTTGTTTGGATCAATAGACAATATGGAAAAGAAATTTAAAAAAATTAAACTTTTTTATAAAAATGGCCCCCAGCCAAAAGACTTAAATAAGTACGATACACTTAATGTATTATATGAAAATCAAATAATCTGCTCAAAAAGAAACTAAAATGGATGCACCAGAAATAATTGTAGGACTAGATATTGGAACCACTAAAATTGCTTGCTTGGTTGGGAGAAAAACCGATCATGGTAAAATTGAAATTTTAGGTATTGGTAAGGCCCCCAGCTTAGGAGTCACTCGAGGAGTTGTGTCTAATATTGAAAAAACTGTTCAATCAATCAGAGCTGCAGTTGATGAAGCCGAATCTAAATCTGGAATTGAAATAAAAGTGGTAAATGTTGGGATTGCAGGTCAACATATTAAAAGTCTTCAGCATAGGGGAATGATTACTAGAGATTCTATAGAAGAAGAAATTTCACAAAAAGATGTCGATGAATTAATTGAAGACATGTATAAATTAGTGATGATGCCAGGTGAGGAAATTATTCATGTTTTGCCTCAGGAATATATTGTCGATAGACAGCCTGGAATAAAAGATCCTATTGGCATGTCGGGTGTTCAATTAGAGGCAAATTTCCATATAATAACTGGCCAAATGGCTGCTGCTAAAAACATATTTAAGTGTGTTAGTAAAGCTGGTCTAGAGGTGGCAGAATTAGTTCTTGAGCCACTTGCATCCTCTTCGGCAGTGATTAGTAATGAAGAAAAAGAAGCAGGTGTTGCACTGGTGGATATTGGAGGAGGAACTACAGATATTGCCATCTTCCATGATGGGATTATTAGACATACTGCAGTAATTCCTTTTGGGGGAAATGTTATTACTGAAGATATTAAAGAAGGTTGTACAATTATGCATAGACAAGCAGAACTTTTAAAAACCAAGTTTGGAGCTGCAGTCACTCAAACCAATCAAGAAAATGAAGTAGTTTGTATCCCAGGGTTAAGAGGTAGAGATCCTAAAGAGATATCTGTCATGAATTTAGCAAATATTATCAATGCTAGAATGTCAGAAATATTAGAACATATTTATTATGAAATTAAAAATTCTGGATTTGAGAAAAAACTAATTGGTGGTATTGTAGTAACAGGAGGAGGATCTCAACTTAAGCATATGAACCAATTAATAGAATTCACTACTGGTATGGACTCTAGGGTTGGTTATCCAAACGAGCATTTAAGTTCCAACACTAATATTAATGTTACCTCTCCATTATTTGCGACAGGAGTTGGGTTAGTAGCCAAAGGATTTGAAAAATTTGAATTATTAAAGTCAAGAAATGAAAAGATAAATACAAGAATGCACTCCCAAAAAAATAAGGGAAGCTTTTTTGAAAAGATTAAAACATTTTTTGACGAAAAAGTAGATTAACAATTAAAAATAAAATCATGATGAAATTTGATTTACCTAAAGAACAATCTTCCATTATTAAAGTAATTGGTGTTGGTGGTGGCGGAAGTAATGCTGTAAACCATATGTATCGCCAAGGAATAAAAGGTGTAGACTTTGTAGTTTGTAATACAGACCATCAAGCATTAGACACAAGTCCTGTACCTACCAAAATTCCTTTAGGACAAAGCTTAACAGAAGGAAGAGGTGCTGGTTCCATCCCTGATGTAGGTAAAAATGCAGCAATTGAAAATCTTGAGGATGTCAATGAAATTCTTGCAAAAAACACCAAGATGGTTTTTGTAACTGCTGGAATGGGTGGAGGAACTGGAACAGGTGCTGCCCCAGTGATTGCACAAGCAGCTAGAGATATGGGAATATTAACTGTTGGTATTATAACTGTTCCATTTACTTTTGAAGGTAGAAAGCGTAGAACTCAGGCCGAAGAGGGTATTGAGAAAATGAGAGAGTCTGTAGATACTTTATTAGTGATTAACAATGACAAACTAAGAGAAATGTTTGGAAACTTAACACTGGTAAATGCATTTGAAAATGCAGATGATGTTTTGGCAATAGCTGCCAAAGGAATTGCAGAAGTAATTTCTGTAACTGGACAAATTAATGTTGATTTTAACGATGTAAATACTGTTATGAAAGATAGTGGAGTGGCTATTATGGGTTCAGCAGAAGCAGAAGGAGAAAACAGAGCAATAAAATGTGTTGAAAATGCATTGAATTCTCCACTTCTAAATGATAATAATATCGATGGTGCTAAATATGTTTTACTCAATATCACTTATGGTACACAAGCGGTTCTAATGGATGAAATTTCTGATATAACAGACTATATTCAAGAAGAGGCAGGTAGTACAGCTGATGTTATATGGGGCCACGGATATGATGAATCTCTTGGCGATAAATTATGTGTTACAATTATTGCAACAGGTTTTAATACAACTCCTCATACTGGTCTTTCAATGAAAGCTCCGAAGAAAAATATTATGAATTTAGAAGACGATTCACCAGAAACAAATAGCAATGAATCTGAGCAGTTAACAGCCCCACTAATAAATACTGCTGAGGAAAGTTTAGAAGAGAATCCAGAACCAATCTCTTCAGAAAGTACTATGAAAAGATTTGTCCTTGAAGATGATGAAGTTAGTCAGGAAAATGAAATACCTAATGTTCCTGAAGATTCTGATAACTCTAATCTTTATGAACAAAACACACAACATAATGACGGCAAGGTAAGATTCTTATTAGAAGATGATGAAACACCCATCTTAGATACAGACTTAAAGCAATCAGAAAATACTCAAGTTTTAGACGCTGATTTAATGACTACAAATGAAGAAGAGAAGATAGTAGACAAAGTAAAGCAAGTAGAACCTAAGGCAATTTCTGACGAACGTTTAGAAAGAATTAGAAAGGCTACAGATAAATTAAGATCTCCATTGGGTCTAAATGAAATGGAGAGTGAGCCAGCTTATAAAAGAAGAAATGTAGATCTAAAGGATGTGAAATATTCTGATGATTCCTCTAGTTCAAGGTATACCTTGTGGGAAAATATCAACGATAGCGGAGAAAAAGAAACCGGGTTAAGTGATAACAATAGCTTCTTACACGACAACGTCGATTAATATGGGGAAAATAGAGAATCAAATCCCAGTTGATTTAAAGGCAGCAATGTTGGCTAAAGATAAGGTGAAATTAGCTGCATTAAGAGCTGTTAAATCTGCATTTTTATTAGAAAAAACAAAAGAAGGTTTTTCTGGAAATATTTCAGATGAACAGGCTCAGCAAATTATATCAAAGCTTTATAAGCAAAGAATGGATGCATACCAAATCTATGTAAATCAGAAAAGAGAGGATTTGGCTACTGAGGAGATGGAACAGGCAAACGTTTTAGAAATTTATTTGCCTAACCAATTATCTGAGGAAGAATTAACCAAAGAGTTAAAAAATATTATAGACTCCTTAGGAGCATCTTCCATGTCAGATATTGGTAGAGTAATGGGCAAGGCAATGGGTTTATTAAAAGGTAAAGCCGATGGGAGCTTGATTTCCAAAATCACCAAAGAGCTACTGAGTTAAATGGATTTTTTGGCCCCTGAAATAGAGCAGTATGCTCTTGAACACAGTCAGGTAGAGTCCACTCTATTAAACGACCTAAATAGGCAGACACACTTAAATATTCTTAAGCCTAGAATGCTTTCGGGTCATTTGCAGGGCAGAATATTAAGTATGTTGTCTCAATCTATTCAACCAAAAACCATTCTTGAAATTGGGACTTACACTGGTTATAGTGCACTTTGTATGGCTGAAGGATTACAAAATGACGGGGTACTGTATACTATAGATATTAACAAAGAATTAGCACCGTTTGCCCAGAAATATTTTAACAAATCTTCTTATAAAAACCTAATTAAAATGATGGTAGGAAATGCTTTGGATATAATTCCTGATTTAAATTTTAACTGGGATCTTGTTTTCATAGATGCAGATAAAGAAAATTATTCTAATTATTTTGATTCCGTTATACAAAGAGTAAATAAAGGAGGAATGATAATTGCTGATAATGTACTTTGGAGTGGTAAAGTAACAAGACCAACTTCAAAAAATGACATTGAAACTAAGGCATTAAAAACTTTCAATGAAAAAGTACATTCTGACAGTAGAGTTAACAATGTATTAATGCCAGTTCGAGATGGCATGATGATAATGATTAAAAAATAATAACCTCCCTATATTATTTTTGTTATTTTTAAAAAAATATTTTAATCAAAATTAAATTTTAAATATGAAATTTTACACCAAACTAATTTTTACTTTTTTTATTTCCATTAATTTTTTATTTGTAAAAGCAGATGAAGGAATGTGGCTTCCTATGTTGTTAGGAGAAGCAACCTATAAAAATATGGTTGAATGTGGAATTAAATTAACTCCTGAACAAATCTACAATGCCAATAATTCAAGTTTAAAAGATGCTATTGTCGCTCTTGGAGGCGGATTTTGTACAGGTGAAATTATATCCGATCAAGGTCTAATGATGACTAATCACCATTGTGGTTTTGGAACAATTCAAGCCAATAGCTCTACAGAAAACGACTATTTAACAGATGGTTTTTGGGCAATGACTAAAGAACAAGAAATTCCTGCAGATTTTGGAGTGTGGTTTTTGAATAATATTAGCGATGTGACCGATCAAGTTTTAGAAGGTGTTGAAGATGGTATGGATGAAGGGGAAAGAAATTCTATAATAAGAAAAAATATGAGTGCTCTAAAGACTACTGCTTCTGAGGGTAAAAATAAAGATGATTTTGCAGTTCAGGTCAAGTCTTTTTATTACGGAAATCTGTATTATATGTTTACTTATAATATTTTTAACGATGTTAGGTTAGTTGGTGCACCTCCTAGTTCAATAGGAAAATTTGGTGGAGATACTGATAATTGGATGTGGCCAAGACATACAGGAGATTTTACCATGTTTCGAGTTTATGCTGATAAGGAAAATAAACCATCTTCTTATAGTCAAGACAATAAGCCCCTGAAGCCAAAACATTCTCTCCCTGTTTCAATTGCTGGTGTACAAGACGGAGATTATGCAATGATTATGGGCTATCCAGGAAGTACAGATAGATTTTTAACTTCTTGGGGGGTAAAACAAGCAGTTGATGTAGAGCAACCAGCTAGAGTTAAAATAAGAGGAATTAAATTAGACATTATGGATCAAGAAATGTCTAAGAGTCAAAAAGTTAGGATTCAATACGCTTCCAAGTATGCTAGAGTGAGTAATTATTGGAAATATTTTATTGGTCAAAGCGAACAACTGGTCAAAAATAAAGTTTTTGATAAAAAGCAAAAAATTGAGAATTCTTTTAGTGCTTGGTATAAAAGTAATGGGTTGGATAAAACCTATTCTGAGTCTCTTCCTCTTATTGAAAACGCACTTAAAAATTCATCCAAATATACTATTCCAAAAGTTTATTTTCAAGAAGCTGTAGTAGGTTCTGAACTAATATTATTCATGCTAAGAAATCTTAGCCCAAGAACACCATTATTCAAAGCCCTTGATTCTGGAGAGGGTGTTGAGGACGCAAAAGATAATTTCTTAAAGGTAGCCGAATCATTTTATAAGGATTATAATGCAACAATAGATGAAAATACTTTGGCAGCAATTCTTTCACTTTATGCAAATGATGTGCCTAAAGAATTCCAGCCAGAATTATTAATAAGTTTAAATGATAAATATAAAGGAGATTTTAAAAAATTTGCTTCCAATTATTTTAAGAAAAGTCCCTTTAAATCTTACGATTTATTTAAGGCATGGCTCACAAGTGATAAACTTTCTGTAAAAATGATAGAAAAGGATTTGGTATACCAACTAAAAAACGAATTTTTAGACGTATACAGATCAAAAGTGATTACTCCTAGTTCAAATTTTGATAGTGACTATAAAAAAGGAATGAGATTATTTGTAGATGGTTTACAAAAAATGGGAATGAATAAGGCCTCTGATGCAAATTCAACCATGCGATTTACTTATGGTAATGTTCTTCCTTACGATCCAGCAGATGCTGTTCATTATGATTTTTATACCACTTTAGAGGGTGTAATGCAAAAGGAAGTTATAACTAAGGATAAAAATCACGAATTTTATGTCCCACAAAGACTAAAGGATTTGTATAACGCTAAGGATTTTGGACCCTATGCAAGAAAAGAAGATGGGAAATTACCTGTAGGCTTTCTTTCTAACAACGATATTACCGGTGGAAATTCTGGGAGTCCTGTTATCAATTCGCATGGAGAGTTAATTGGTACTGCTTTTGATGGTAATTGGGAAGCAATGAGTGGAGATATCTATTTTGAACCTAATATTCAGAGAACGATTTCTGTCGACATAAGATATTCCTTATTTATTATTGATAAGTATGCTGGAGCAAAACATTTAATAGATGAAATGAATATTATCACTGATAGGCATGTTGAAGAAAAGTCAGTCAACAACCCTGCCTCTGCTAACCCTGTCCCGGAAAAATAAAATTTTGTTTATTTAATTGTTGATTGAAATTCCTTAACAATTGAATTTCTTGCATTTTCCGTTGGGCTAATTTTTTTTGAAGCAATAGATTCAAATATTTTTGCACTCAAGTCTAATCCTGAAGAATCAGCTGATAGATTGTTTACAGCTACATTTAAAATTTGAATGGTTTCATCTTTTGCATTTAAAACTGTTTTCCAAGACTTGGGCTGAATATAAATTTGTTGAGACATATTGTGGGTATACTCCTCTCTTACTATTTTTAATAATTCTCTGTGTAGAGTTATTGCATTCATTCCATTTTTATGAGTTCTAATAATCATATTGTTAGGATCAATTCTTTCTAAAAATAAAATAACTCTTTCGTAGGCCTGTATCTGCAAGGGGAAAAATGTTTTTGTTTTTTGAATGTCAATCTCTTTACCCTTTTCATAGGTGCTTTTATTATGAAAATATTGCAACATCAGATAGGTGGCAACTAAGATTCCCGCAATTGGTATGGTTAATATTAATACATCTTTCATATTTGTTGTTACGGATAAATTCTTGAATTGTTACAATAGTGAATAACCTGTTTATTTCTTTTTTTAAAATCAACTTAATATAAATTCAAATCATGTAATTTAATTTTAAAATTCATTTTATGGAAATTATATCCGACAGAGTAAACAGACTATCAGAGTCTGCAACAATAGCAATGGCACGTAAAGCTAGAGAATTAAAATCTCAAGGTATTGATATCATTAGCCTGAGTTTAGGAGAGCCCGACTTTAATACCCCAGATTTTATTAAAGATGCCGGAAAAGAGGGTATAGATAAAAACTTTTCAAAATATATGCCTGTTAACGGTTATCAGGACCTAAGGAAAGCTATTTCAAATAAATTTAGAAGAGATAATGGTATTGATTACAGTCCAGAGCAAATTGTTGTTTCTACAGGGGCTAAGCAGTCTATAGCCAATGTGGTTTTAAGCTTAATTAATCCTGGAGATGAAGTTATTGTTCCAGCACCATATTGGGTAAGTTATGCTGAGATAATTAAAATGGCAGAGGGTGTTCCTGTTTTTATTGATACTTCCATCAAAAATGATTTTAAAATATCACCTTTAGAACTTCAAGATGCTATCACTAATAAAACAAAAATGATGATCTACAGCTCTCCCTGTAATCCATCTGGAAGTGTTTATTCAAAAGAAGAGTTAAGGTCTTTGGCAGATGTCTTGGTAAATTATCCTTCTATTACAGTTTTAAGCGATGAAATTTATGAGCATATAAATTTTACAGGAAGTTATTTTTCTCTTGCAGCTTTTCCAGATATGTATAACCAAGTGGTTACAATAAATGGTGTTTCTAAATCTTTTGCAATGACCGGATGGCGTTTAGGATATATTGGAGCGCCCCTACATATTGCACAAGCATGTACTAAAATACAAGGTCAATTTACATCTGGAACATCTAGTATATCTCAGCGTGCTGCAATTGCAGCAGTTTCAGCAGATCCATCAGTTATTCATTCAATGAGAGATGCTTTTTTAAGTAGAAGAGATTTCATATTAGAGGAGTTAAATAAAATTAAAGGCATAAATATTAATCAGCCTCAGGGCGCATTTTATGTTTTTCCAGACGTCAGTGCTTTTTTCAATAAGTCTTACGAAAATTTTACAGTAAATAATTCCGATCAACTTGCAATGTATATTTTGGAAACTGCTAAAGTTGCAGTTGTTACTGGAAATGCTTTTGGCTCTCCCAATTGTATAAGAATTTCTTATGCTTCTTCAATGGAAAAACTTAAAGATGCAATGGATAGAATTGCAACTGCATTAAATAACCTAGTTTAGAAAACTATATTTCTGAACTAATTGCTTTAACTGGGCTAGTTTTAGAACTTATTATGGAAGATAAAATCATAGTAATTAGACAAAAAATAAAAGCACCAAAATTTAAAATAATAATAGTCGATATTGGATAGTCCATTGGTACTGCATCTAGATAATAATTTTCTTGAGAAAGTTTTAGAAATTCAAATTTATTTTGCAATTGAATAATTATTAGTGCCAAACTATTGCCTGCTAAAAATCCATAAAACAGTAAAATACCACCATGAGAAACAAATATTTTAATTAAGGAAAAATTCTTCATTCCCAAAGCTTTAAGAATGCCAATCATTTTTGTTTTTTCTACAATTAATACAAGTAGCGCACAAGACATATTAATTACTGCAACAGCTATCATTAGACCTAATATGATATAAACATTCTGATAAATTAAGTTTAACCAAGAGAAGATTTCTTGGTGTTGTTCTTCTATGGTTGTTATTTTATATTCTGGACCAAAGTCAAGTTTTAGTTGATTTTTTATAAGATTTTTTTTCTCTTCATCCTTAGTATATATTTCAAAACCGCCAGTATAATATTGTTCACTTCCCAAGTTATTACTAAACGTTATTTCTTTATTACTAGACGTGAAAGAAATAATTAATGTATCTGCAATTGATAAAAGGTTATTTTGCTCAAAATTATCTACTTCATAGCCAATTAAATTTATTTGGGTATCTAGATTAGTTGGAATTTCAAATTGATTTTTTGCAACAATTTTATTGATGCCCCAGTCAAATAACATCTTACCATTTTTTGAAGAGTTATTGGCAGTAAATTCTATTCTTGAAGAATCTTCTGTAAATGAAGATGAAACCTTAAGTTGTAATCCCCATTTATTTATATTTTGGAGGTATTTCAAATCTATAAAAATAAATTTTGAATCGATTTTATTTAGTCCAGTTTCATAAATCCCACCAATTATTAAATTTCTTTGTTTTGGTTTTCCGTCAGAAACAAAAAAAGCAGATATTTTATCATTGATTGTTAAGTTCAGTTTTTTACAAATTTCCTTGGAAATAACTATTGAATCATTATTTTTTTTGGACTTATTTGGGCATTTACCTTCCAATAAATATTCATCAAAAAATGAGCTTTCTTTAAAGTTTTCCATTCCCTTAAAAATAACACCTTCTAATTCGTTTATTGAACCACTTGGTTTTCTTTTAGATTGAATAATAGCAGACTTGTAAGCGTATTTTTGTATTTTATTTATGTCTTCTGAATTATATAGATTGGTAAAAGATTCGTTTAATGTAATTATAGGACTTGTTTCGTTATTATTACTTTGAAACATAGATTCTATTTGAATATGATTCCCAAAACTTAATAATTTATGTTTAATTCTATTTTGAAAACCTGTTGCAATACTTATAGTGACTACCATAACAGAAACGCCAAGCATAACTCCTATAATAGATATAAGGACAATTGGTCTCGAAAAGTTTTTAGAATGCTTCTTATTTTTCAGCATTCTTTTGGCTACATATAATTCAAAGTTCAATTTTTCGTAAATTGTAATTAATAATGCTAAGGATATACAAACATCAACATTTTCAAGAATATTTTATATCAACTAAGTGTTTATTATTATTTTTTTTTCTAAATACTTCAGCTGCAACCTGTCAGTCTGATTCCATAATTGTTGGTGCTGAAAGAACCTCTCTTTATTTTTCAAAATTAAAGGGAAAACGTATTGGGTTTGTAGCAAATCAAACTTCTATGATTAAAAATGACCATTTAGTTGACATACTTCTAAATGAGGGAGTAAATATTGTTAAAGTTTTTTCTCCAGAACATGGATTCAGAGGACATGCAGATGCAGGTGCTAAAGTAAGGGATGAAATTGATTTGCAAACGGGATTGCCCATATATTCCTTATATGGTAAAAGTAGAAGAAAACCTTCCAAAGAAGTTTTAAAGGACATAGATCTAATTCTTTTTGATTTGCAAGATGTTGGAGTTAGATTTTATACTTATATAAGTAGTATGCACTATGTTATGGAGGCTTGTGCTGAAAATAGCATTCCATTAATTTTACTTGATAGACCTAATCCTAATGGTTTTTATGTAGATGGGCCAATTCTCAATCCAAAGTTTAAATCTTTTGTTGGAATGCATGAAGTTCCTGTAGTTCATGGAATGACTATCGGAGAATATGCTAAAATGATAAATGGTGAAAGGTGGCTTAAAGACTCTGTAAAGTGTTCTTTAGAAGTAATTCCATGCTTGAATTACAACCACTTGATCAAATATAATTTACCTATTCCCCCTTCGCCTAATTTACCTAACATGAGAAGTGTTTACCTTTATCCTTCTTTATGTTTTTTTGAGGGAACTAATGTTAGTATTGGAAGGGGAACTGAAATTCCTTTTCAGATTTATGGAGCACCATATTTTGATTCTAAATTATTTAAATTTACTCCGAAATCATCCTATGGTTCTAAATATCCAAAGTACAAAGAGATGGATTGTTTTGGAGAAGATTTAAGAACTTTAAGTTTGGATTCTTTGAAAAATATCAATTCATTAAATTTTAATTGGTTGGTAAAAAGTTTTAAGACGTCTAATGAGTCTTTAGATTTTTTTAATAAAAATGGTTTTTTCAATCTCTTGGCGGGTACAGATAAAATTATGAATCTAATTAAAGGAGGAGCAAGTGGAGTACAAATTAGAGAAACTTACCAAATGGAGTTAGAGAAGTTTAAATTAATTAGAAAAAAATATCTGATCTACGATGACTTTGAATAGTATGGTTTAATTATTAAATAGAGTTTTTTTATGAAAAGTTTTAAAAATATTGGAGTAATAGGTGCTGGTTCTATGGGCGTTGGTATAGCTCAAATTGCTTCTACATCTGATTGTAATGTTTTCTTATATGATAAGAATAAATCTGTAAGTGAGCAAGCTATAAAAAAGTTAGAAAAAGTATTGTTAAGGCTTATAGAAAAAGGAAAAATAAACTCTATTAAAAAAGATTCTATTTTATCTAATATTAAAATTGTAGAAAGCTTAGAATCCATGAAGGATGCAGATTTGATTATTGAGGCAATAGTAGAGAATAGTGCGGCTAAAAAGGAAATATTTTCTCAAATAGAGTCAATAGTTAGTGGCGATTGTGTATTAGCAACCAATACTTCTTCTATATCAATTACAAGCCTAGCATCTTGCTTGAAAAATCCAATTAGATTCATAGGTATCCACTTTTTTAATCCAGCTCCTGTAATGCCTTTAGTTGAAATTATACCAGCTTTACAAACAAATAATAACATAGTCAAAGAAATACATCAATTACTTTTAAACTGGAATAAAAAACCAGTAGTCGCAAAAGATACTCCAGGGTTTATTGTTAATAGAATTGCAAGACCCTTTTACAGTGAGGCATTAAGAATTTATGAAGAGCAAATTGCTGATTTTGCAACAATAGATTTTGCGATGAAACATGTTGGAGGTTTTAAAATGGGACCTTTTGAGCTAATGGATTTTATTGGTAATGATGTGAATTATGCAGTGACAGAATCTGTTTTTAAGGCATTTTATTATGATCCAAGATACAAACCATCCTTTACCCAAAAACAATATGCTGATGCGGGATGGCATGGAAGAAAATCTTCTAAAGGTTACTATGATTATGGTGGTAATGTTGATTTAATTTTACCTTCTACGGATGAAAAGTTATTGAAAGAGATTTTTGAAAGAATTTTAGTGATGTTAATCAATGAAGCTATGGACGCTTTATACCTTGGAATTGCAAGTGAACAAGACATTGAGTTAGCTATGATTAAAGGAGTTAATTACCCTAAAGGATTGATTAAATGGGGTAAAGAAAAATCTTATTCTTGGGTAGTTGATAAAATAGATACGCTTTATAAACTATATCACGAAGATAGATACAGATGTTCTCCGCTTTTAAGAAAAAAAGCTACTAATTAGATAATTTTAATTATTTAAGATTTCAGGACAACAAGAACTTTCAAAAGTTGATTCTTGGGAAATATTTTCTTTCTCGGAATTGGAAAGTTTTTTATTTATTTTCGAAACATTATTTTCAGTTGACTTGGGAGCTTCAAAAAGATTAAGACTGTTTGTAGTTACACCAATCCCAAAGATTGCTATTGAACCAAGAGAGAGTAATAATTTTTTCATTCGAAGTAATTTCTTGTGAGTACTTTTTAAGTATCTCAAATAATTTAATTTCGATACAAAAGTATTAATTTATCGATATAATCTGTAAAATATGGTGATTAAATTTCAGCAAGGATAGTTTTACCTCCAATAATAATATCATTTAGTGAAACTTTAATTTTACTTCCTTTAGGAACAAATACATCAATTCTAGAACCAAATTTTATAAAACCGGCTTCCATATTTTGATTTACTTTATCTCCTTTCGAAGAGTAGTTACAAATTCTTCTTGCTACTGCACCAGCAATTTGTCTGAATAGAACTTTTTGTTTCTCTTCTGTTTGAATTACAATAGTAGATCGCTCATTTTCAGTACTAGATTTGGGATGCCAAGCTACTAAGTATTTGCCATCGTGGTTTTTACTGTAAATTACTTCTCCGTTAACAGGATACCATTGTTTATGAACGTTTAATGGTGACATAAAAATACTTAGTTGGGTACAATCCTCTTTTAAAAACTCATTTTCAAAGACTTCTTCTAAAACTACAAGCTTGCCATCGCTAGGAGCAATAACATGCTTGTTATTTATACCAACATCTCGGATTGGATTTCTAAAAAAATGTAGAATTAAGTAAAAAAATACTAACGAGACCAAAAGAATTGGAAGTTGTATAATTAGTAGCTTAGAGTAATAAAAACTTAAGAAGTTTATTAGTCCAATAAGTATAAAAGTTATTAGTATCGTTGGGTAACCTTCTCTATGTATTTTCATTTTAATATATTTATTAATAGATATAAAACAGGAATTGATATCATTAGAGCATCCATTCTGTCTAAAAATCCTCCATGCCCTGGTATTAAGTTCCCGGAGTCTTTAACCCCGGCTTCTCTTTTGTAATGGGATTCTATTAAATCACCTGCTGTAGCTGTAAAAGGTACAATTAGAGCCAATAGTATTAAAAAATTCAATGAAAAAGAATCAAAAAAAATGTTTAAAAAATATACAGATAAAACTGTGAATGCCATTCCTCCAAAAAACCCTTCCCAAGATTTTTTCGGGGAAATTTTAGGCATAATTCTATTTTTACCAAATTTAGATCCAATTATATAAGCAAAGGAATCAAAAACCCAAGTTAGAACTAATAGAATAAGAACTGGAGAGGAATCAAATTCTTTCAGAGGATAATTGTGGTCAGTAAATCCAAATAGTTGAACGATGAAAAATGGTGTTAAAACATAGATGAATGGAATTAATTTTGGTTTTCCTTTTCTTAGCATCCACATTTCGAAAAGACAAAATAACCCTAAAATAACAAATAATACAGTATAAGAGATTTGTGAATAAATAGTCGCAGACCATAGAATAACTACATATAAAACACCAGATAAAACTCTTTTTACAAACTCATTCATTTTACAGTAATAAAATTAAAAGTAAGAAACTTTAATACCAAAAATTTTTTAAGCAGACTTTTTAGAGCTTGTTTTTTTTGTTTCAACTACTTTTTTTGAAGTCTTTTTAGGTGTTTTTGTTGTGGTTTTAGTCTTCTTTTCAATAACCTCTTTTTCAAATGGCCTTTTGCCGAAAACTGTTTCTAAGTCTTCTTTAAAGATTACTTCTGACTCTAGAAGCTTATTTGCTAATTGATGAAGTTTATCTTCATGTTTTTTAAGAATTGCTTTTGCTCTTTCGTATTGTGTGTCAATGATTTTCTTTATTTCTTGGTCAATTATTTTAGCAGTTTCTTCTGAGTAAGGTTTTGTAAAGCCATAGCCTTGGTTTTGTGAATCGTAATAGGACACATTTCCAATTTTCTCATCCAAACCATAAATAGTAACCATAGCCATCGCTTGCTTTGTTACCTTTTCTAAATCGCTTAGTGCACCAGTAGAAATTTTATTGAAAATTATTGATTCTGCAGCTCTTCCACCTAAAGCAGCACACATTTCATCTAAAATCTGTTCTGTAGTTGTTAGAGAGCGTTCTTCAGGTAAATACCAAGCAGCACCTAAACTTCTACCTCTTGGTACTATTGTTACCTTAACAAGAGGATTAGCATGCTCTAACATCCAGCTTACTGTCGCATGCCCAGATTCATGGTATGCAATTGTTTTCTTTTCTTGTTTTGTAATTATTTTATTCTTTTTTTCTAATCCTCCAATGATTCTATCCACTGCGTCTAAAAAGTCTTGTTTTTGAACACTTGTTTTTTTCTTTCTTGCTGCTATGAGAGC
>MDSZ01171300.1_pt1 | contig 20801 bp, 18 predicted proteins | sample 811201 | NCBI WGS metagenome assembly MDSZ01 (sample SAMN05326647, study PRJNA326480) | marine metagenome | isolation source: seawater | place: Indian Ocean: North | collected 2010 | reverse complement strand
TTTCTTTATTCTCGTCTTTTACTTCCTCAAAATCCGCATCAACAACATTATCGTCTTTTTTTTCCTTTTCATCTTTTCCATTATCTTTTCCAGACTCTGGTTTTGTGCTTTGTTGCGATTTATAAATTGCTTCACCAAGTTTCATCGAAGCTTGCACGAGAGCTTCAGTTTTTTTCTTAATGTCCTCAATATCCTCACCTTTTAGGGATTCTTTTAATGCCGATGAACCATCTTCGATTGCTTTTTTTTCAGCATCTGAAATTTTTGATCCATGTTCTTTAAGATTTTTTTCTGTTGAATGAATTAAAGTATCTGCTTGATTTCTTACATCAACTGATTCTCTTTTCTTTTTATCGGCTTCTTTATTTGCTTCTGCATCCTTAACCATTTTTTCAATTTCTTCTTCACTTAAACCCCCAGATGCTTGGATTTGAATTTTTTGTTCTTTGCCAGTTCCTTTGTCTTTAGCAGAAACATTAACTATTCCATTAGCATCAATATCAAAAGTTACTTCAATTTGTGGAACTCCTCTTGGAGCAGGCGCTATTCCAACTAATTCAAAATTACCTAATAATTTATTATCAGTCGCCATTTCTCTTTCACCTTGAAGAACTCTAATTGAAACTGCAGGCTGATTATCTTCAGCTGTGGAAAAAACTTGGCTTTTTTTTGTTGGAATTGTTGTATTTTTATCAATTAGTTTTGTTGATACTCCTCCTAGAGTCTCAATTCCTAAAGACAGAGGTGTTACGTCTAATAAAAGAACATCTTTAACATCTCCTTGTAACACTCCAGCCTGAATAGCAGCACCCATAGCAACAACTTCGTCTGGGTTAACACTTTTATTTGGTTCCTTACCAAAGAAATTTTTTACCTCATTAATAACTTTTGGCATTCTAGTCATACCACCTACCATTACAACTTCATTGATATCGCTTGCTGAAATACCTGCATCTTTTAAGGCAGTCTTACATGGTGGAATTGTTTTAGCTATTAAATCTTCTACTAAAGCTTCAAGCTTAGCTCTAGTCATTTTTAGATTTATGTGTTTTGGACCTGTCTTATCGGCAGTAATAAATGGTAGATTGATATCAGTTTGCTCTGCTGCAGATAATTCTATTTTGGCTTTTTCCGCAGATTCCTTTAATCTCTGTAAAGCAAGTTTATCAGACTTCAAATCTATTCCGCTATCTTTTTTAAATTCAGCAATTAAGTAATTTACTATTGCATTGTCAAAATCTTCTCCACCTAAGAAAGTATCTCCGTTAGTAGATTTAACTTCAAAAACACCATCTCCAAGCTCAAGAATAGAAACATCAAATGTTCCTCCTCCTAAATCGTATACAGCGATTTTTTTATTTTGTTTTTTATCTAATCCATATGCTAAGGATGCAGCTGTTGGCTCATTTATAATTCTTAACACCTCTAAGCCAGCAATTTTCCCCGCATCTTTAGTAGCCTGTCTTTGTGCATCATTGAAATAAGCTGGAACAGTAATTACTGCTTTTGTAACAGCTTGTCCTAAATACTTCTCTGCAGTTTCTTTCATTTTTTGAAGAATGAAAGCAGAAATTTGTGATGGTGAATATTTCTGTCCCTTAGCCTCTATCCAAGCATCTCCTTTTTCAGAATTGACAATCTTAAATGGAGCAGCTTCAATATCTTTTTTTACCGTTGGATCTTCAAAGTTTCTACCTATAAGTCTTTTAACAGCAAAAATTGTATTTTCTGGATTTGTTACTGCCTGTCTTTTTGCAGGTTGACCAATTAATTTTTCATTTTCTTCTGTAAAAGCTACCACTGATGGGGTTGTTCTTGCACCTTCAGCGTTTTCTAAAACTTTTGCTTGGCTACCTTCCATGATGGCAACACAAGAATTTGTAGTTCCTAAATCTATTCCAATTATTTTACTCATATCTTTTTAATCTCTACGTCATCATATAGGGGTTAAATTTTATTCTACAAGCTAACATGACCATTATTTCACCTCTGAATTTTCTTTATTTTCTTGACTTTTTGTGTCTTTATTTTCAGTTTTTTTTGATACGCCGACTAATGAAGGCCTTAATAATCTCTCTTTAATTGTAAAACCTTTTTGAATTTCTTGTATTATAGTTCCTGGTTCTTTTTCATCATTTTCAATTTCAATCATAGCTTGATGAAAATTTGGGTCTAATTTTTGGTTAAGACAATCAATAGGTTTTATATTATTTTTTGAAAATATAGATATTAAATCTTTATTAATAATTTCTATGTGTTCAAGTATTTTCTTAAGAGCCTCTGTATCTTTTAAAGATGTATCATTTTTCAAAATTTCTTTTGATCTTTCTAAATTGTCAATTAGATTTAATGCTTCTTTTGCAAAAGCAAAGCCTCCATATTCATATGCATCTTCTTTTTCTTTTTCAAACCTTCTTCTCTGATTTTCCATTTCTGCAAATGTTCTTGCAACTTTATCTTCGAGCTCTAAAATTTTTTCTTCAGGGCTTTTTTCTACATTCTTTTCATCAACCTCTATCTTGTTATCTGAGTTAATATCTGGATTGTCAGAAATATTTTCTTTATTATCTGTGTCTTCAGAAATCTTATTTTCAGTATTTTGGTTTTGTTCTTTTTCCATATCATTTAATATGGTAAGAAAATCTCAAATTTCTAGATGCGAAATAAAAAAATAAAAAAATTACTTATTGGCACAAATAATAAAGGAAAACTCAAAGAAATTAGGAATTTGTTGCCAAAAAACATTAAATTATTATCTACTTCTGACTTCAAGCTTAAAAGTCCTGTAGAAAATGGCAAAACTTTTAGACAAAATTCACTAATTAAATCAAAATATTTTTCTAAAAAAACAAATTTAGTATGTCTTGCAGATGATTCAGGATTGGAAATTGATATTTTGAAAAAAAGACCGGGTATTTATTCAGCAAGATGGGGTGGTAAAAAATCAAATTTCAATAATGCCATCAAAAAAGTTTATAAAGAATTAAATACAAAAGATAAAAAATGGAAAACAAAAAAAATTAAAGCACGATTTGTATGTGCCCTATCTATCTGTTATCTGAATAAAATCATTACAACATCTATTGGTAAGGTTGAGGGAATTATTTCTAATACACCTCGAGGGAAAAAGGGTTTTGGATATGATCCTATATTTATACCACTGAATAAAAAAAAAACTTTTGGAGAAATGATCCCCTCTAAAAAGTATAAAATAGATCACCGGTTTAAAGCATTTAAAAAGATCAAAAGATTTCTATAATTTTTTTATTTTCAATTTTATAAAAATTTAATCTATGATTTATTTCATTATTTTTTATATCAAAAATTCCAATTTTTCCCTTAAAAACATTTGCCTTTTTAAATAAATTTTCTAAATTTGAAAAATCATTATTTATTGATAGATAATAAATTAAGCCAACAAGATCATAACTTAATATTGAAAGATGATTAGGCATAAAATTATATTTTAAAAAAAAAGTTTTTTTAAATTGATCAAATCTTTTTTTATTAATAGACGGATAATAGATTGGTTGAAGACTCTTTTCTTTGAACATACTTTCATCAAACCATTGATTGAGGGTAATGAAAAATTTTTTTTTAGGAGATATATCCGTGTATAAAAGTGAGGTAGCTACACTTTTTAAGCTTTCATCAAAATCAGCTATTACAAAGCAATCATATTTTACTTTTCCAAGAGTATATCTTTTTTCTAAATTTTTTATTTTTTTTTCTTTATTAGGATCATCAGATTTTTCTAATCTATATATTTCATCTGCTAAATTTTGTTTTCTTATCTTATAGTTTGTAATTTTTTCAATTTGATTGGTCAATTTTGTTGGCTCAATATCATACGAATAAATTTTTGAAGTTTTAAGTTTTGATAATTTAATTGCTTTTTTTATCTCTGGTTCATAATCAATTTTTGGTATTAGAAAAAGAGTTTTTTCAATATTATTTAAATTTATAAATTTTTTAATTGTTTTGATCTGTGAAGTAGAATTTATTCCAGAGCTTATTACGTTATTTGGTAAATTGATTGTTTTATTTGTTAAAGATAAAAATATTATATCTTCTATTTTATCTAAATATTTTAAACTATCGTAAAATACTGGACCGATTACAACTCTCACACCAATTTCCTTTAACTCTTTAGCTGATTTTAAAGTTACATCAGGGTTTGATCCTGTATCTTTAAGTATTATATCTATTTTGTTATTATCAATATCGTTGATTGCTAATCTAACTGCTTTGATGATTTCTTGTCCTAATTTTTCATTTTCACCTGTCATTGGTATTAATAGACCTATCTTTAAATTTTCTTCAGCTAAAATTTGAATTGGTAAAATTGAAAAAAAACAAAACGTAATTAGTGAAAAAAATTTGAATAAGTTTTGCATATTAATGATATTATATACTCTTAACTATTATAATGATTTATAAATTTAAATCACAGAGCAAAGAATATAAAAATACTCTATATTTTGTATCTACTCCGATTGGAAATCTTGGTGATATTTCATTAAGAGCTTTAGAAATTCTAAAAAAATCAGATTATATATTGTGTGAAGATACCCGTGTATCGCAAAAATTACTACGAGAATTTAAAATTGAAAAGAAACTAATATCTAATCACAAGTTTAATGAGAATAAGAATCTCGAAAAGATTATAGGTATTCTGAAGTCAGGAAAGGTTATATCGCTTATATCAGATGCAGGTACACCAGGAATTTCTGACCCAGGAAAAATTCTAGTAAATGAATGTGTCAAAAATGGTATAGAAATTATACCTGTACCAGGAGCCTCTGCTGTTTCAAGTGCAATTTCAATAAGTGGTTTTTCTGAAAAATTTTTTTTTTATGGATTTCTACCTGAAAAAAAAAAAATTTTAGAGAAAGATTTAGATATTTTATCTAAGTTAGATTGTTCATTAGTTTTTTTTATATCATCGAAGAAAATAAATAAAGCCATTCCTTATTTTAAAAAATTTTTTAGTAATAGAAAAATACTAATTTGTAGAGAAATGACAAAACTTTATGAGGAATATACAAGATTGAATGTTGAGGAATTAACTACTTTTGGTCATAATCTCAAAGGTGAACTTACGATTGTAATTTCAGAAAGTAAATTTAAAAAAAATACATCGCAAAATTTAAATGAATCAGATAAAAACACAATAAAGAAAATGATTACTAAATATAGTGTTAAAGAAATAACAGACCTAATTAGTTCAATTAAAGATATTTCAAAAAAAGAAGTTTATGAATATTGCTTAAAAATTAAAAATGAAAATTAAAGTCATAAATTTAATATTTTTTGTAATATTTTTAGCTGGATGTACTGGTGTTGGCACAAAAGGTTTTTTTGGCACTGGTGTCAGTATTGCTTTTGATCCAAGGTCTGTCGGTACTCAAATTGATGACTCAATTATGGAAAAAAATATTTCGACAAGAATTGTTTTAAGAAATAAAAAACATTTAATATCTGTTAAAACAAAAGTTTTAGACGGGAGGATTTTCTTGACTGGAAAGGTAGATAATCCTGAAGAAAAGTTGCAACTAACAAAACTAGCATGGGAAACGCAAGGAGCAAGATCTGTAAGGAACGATATTAAAATAAAAGAAGACTTTAATTTTAAGCAATCTGCAAAGGATATTTTGATCACTTCACAATTAAGGACAGCATTAATTTTAAATAAAAATATTAAAGCTTCAAATTACCAAATTGATACTTATAAAAAAAAAATTTTTTTATATGGTATTTCAATAACTAAATTGGAAAAACAAGAAGTATTAAAAGAGGCTAAAGAAATTTTGGATGTAGAAGATATAGTCGCTAGTATTATCTTAGTAGATGATTTGAGAATTCAAAAAAATTAAAATTATAATTTATAATCAATTACATCCGAAGAATATGCAGCTATTGATGCTAGATTTAAAATTTCTGAAGTTGAAGATCTAAGTGGAGCAATTTCAATAGGTAGTCCCAATCCAATTAAAAGTGGCCCTATTACTTTCGTGTCCCCAAGTGTCTTCATCATTTTGTATGATATTGCTGCACTGTGTTGACCTGGCATTATCAAAATATTTGCATTTCCAACTATTTTTGAAAAAGGATACAAATTTTGATATTCCTTATTCAGAGCAACATCTGGCTGCATATCTCCATCAAATTCAAAATTGACATTTTTTTCTTTTAAAATCTCTACTGCTTTTTTTATGTGCTTTGTTCTGCTTGTAGAAGGTTGACCAAAAGTCGAGTGAGAAACAAAAGCAACTTTAGGATCAAATCCAAATAATCTTACTACTCTTGCTGATGAAATAGCCATCTCTACCATTTGTTCAGAAGTTGGGTATTCATGAACACTTGTATCTCCTACAAAAATTGTTCTACCTTTATGAACTACCATATTTAATCCAAACATAATTTCACCTGACCTAGCCTCCACAACTTGTTTTATTTTATCCAATGAGGCTCCAAAACGCCTAGTATTACCTGTTACAGCTCCATCTGCATCCCCACAAGCAACCATGCAAGATGCCCAAATAACTCTATCATTCCTAACCAATCTATCACAATCCCATTCTAATAATCCTTGTTCTCTTTGAAGTTTTTGAAATAAATATTTTACATATTTTTCTCTTTTGGGAGTGTCTTTAGAATTTACAATTTCAATATCAAAATTTTCATTGTAACCAATTTTTTTTATTTGTTCCTTAATTTTTTCTTCTTTTCCAATTAATATTGGTGTACCAAGCTTAGAGTTTTTAAAAGCTATTGCTGCTTTTAAAGTATTTTCATCTTCACCGTCTGCAAATACTATTTTCTTTTGGTTTTTTTTAATATAACCGTTTATTCCTTGCATAATGGTTACTGTTGGATCTAATCTTTGCTTGAGTTGTTCCTGGTATATTTCAAAATTTTCTATTTTTTTTCTTGCAACACCTGTTTTAATAGCTGCTTTTGCAACAGCACACGGAATTACACTAATTAGCCTTGGATCAAAAGTAGAGGGAATAATGTATTCTCGTCCGTAATGTGGTCTTTCACCACCCATCGCAGCCACAACTTCATCTGGAACATCCTCTTTAGCAAGCTTAGCTATTGCTAGAGCGGCAGCAACTTTCATTTCTTCATTAATTGTTTTAGCTCTAACATCTAGTGCACCCCTAAATATATAAGGGAAACCAATTAAATTATTTACTTGATTGGGGTAGTCAGATCTACCAGTTGCAATTATAGCATCATCTCTTACTTCTTCAATTTCTTCAGGAGTAATTTCTGGATCTGGATTAGCACAAGCAAATATTATAGGATTTTTAGACATTTTCTTCACCATTTTTTTGGTTAAAGCTCCTTTTGCAGACAACCCTAAAAATACATCAGCTTTATCAATTGCATCTTCTAAAGTCCTATCTTTAGTACTAATTGCATGACTTAATTTCCATTGATTTAAATCTTTTCTTCCTTTGTAAATAACACCTTTTCTATCTACCATAGTAATATTATTTTTTGGAACTCCACTATTTTTAAAAAGATTTGCACAAGCCATTGCGGACGCTCCAGCTCCATTTACAACAACTTTAATTTTATCAATTTTTTTTTTATTAATGTCTAATGCATTAATAAGTGCAGCAGTCGTTATTATTGCAGTGCCATGTTGATCATCATGAAAAACAGGAATATCTAAAATTTTTTTAAGCTTTTCTTCTATAATAAAACAATCAGGAGCAGCAATATCTTCTAAGTTAATGCCCCCAAAAGACGGTGCGAAATTTTTAATTGAATTTATTATTTCCTCTGAGTCGTTAGAATTAATTTCAAGATCAATAGAATCTATATCAGCAAATCTTTTGAATAATACAGCTTTACCTTCCATCACAGGTTTTGATGCTAGAGCTCCCAAATTACCCATTCCAAGAATAGCTGAACCATTGCTAATAACTGCAACTAAATTTCCTTTACTTGTATAGTCGTAAGCTGCATCCGGGTTTTCACTTATTTTTTTTACAGGCACTGCCACTCCAGGAGAATAAGCTAAAGCTAAATCTCTCTTGGTAATCATGCTTTTAGAGGCCACAATCTCAATCTTGCCAGGTTTTTTATTACTATGAAATTCTAAAGCCTCTTTGTCTGTGTAATGATCAATTTTTGTTTTTTTCATTTATGATTAATAATAATTGTACAAATAGGGTAAAATTAAGACTAATATGATTTATGAACTTACTTAAGTCAACAGGCACGTTTGGTTTTTTTACCATAATCAGTAGGTTGCTTGGATACTTGAGAGATATTTTTATTGCAATCTTCCTAGGCACCGGTGTGTTAGCAGATGTTTTTTTTGTAGCTTTTAGAATTCCTAATACTTTTAGAAGGTTATTTTCTGAAGGAACTTTTAACGCAGCTTTTGTTCCAAGTTATGCCGCTGAAGTTTTAAAAGGTAAAAATAGATCTGATAAATTTGCTAATGATATTTTTAATCTTTTATTTTTAGGTCTTTTTTTTTAGTTATAATCGTAGAAATCTTCATGCCAGTATTTGTTTCGTTAATAGCCCCAGGATTTGTAGGCGATGATTCAAAAATGCAATATACGATTATTTTAACCCGTATAACTTTTCCATTTTTATTTTTTGTTTGTTTGGCATCATTTTTTTCGGCAATTCTAAACTCACACAATAAATTTGCGGCAGCATCAGCTGCTCCAATAATTCTAAATATAATTTTGATTGCAATTTTATTTTTCTCAAATTCATTAGGAGATCAGCTTGTTTATTATCTATCTTATGGAGTTTCATTTGCTGGAATTTTACAGTTACTATTTTTGTATAAGTTTACAAAAAATTTTTATTCATTAAAATTTAATTTTAAAATAAATATAAATAATAAAGTTAAAATATTTTTTAAAAAACTTTTACCAAGTATTTTTTCTTCTGGTGTTACACAAATAAACATTTTAGTTGGTACTATTATTGCGTCCTTTCAAGCTAGTGCGGTTTCATATTTATATTATGCCGATAGAATTTATCAGATCAACTTAGCAATTGCAGGTATAGCAATAGGGGTTGTTGTATTACCTCAACTTTCAAAACATATTCAATCTGGAAAAAAAGATAAAATCGTATTATTGCAAAATAAAGCTTTGGAATTAAGTTTATTTTTAAGTCTCCCAGCTACTATTGCATTACTTGTTGGATCAGAGCAAATTATTTCAGCCTTATTTGGCTACGGTTCTTTCAGTAAAGTTTCAGTTTTTAATTCTAGTAATGCTCTTTATTATTTTGCATTTGGCCTTCCTGCTTTTTCTTTAATTAAAGTTTTCTCAAGTTTTTTCTTTGCTAATCACAATACTAAAGTTCCATTTTACATTTCTTTAATATCAGTTTTATTAAATATTTTAATTAGCATTTATTATTTTGATAAAATTGGTTTTATAATAATTCCAATTGCAACATCGATCTCATCTTGGTTCAATGCAATATTGTTATTTATTTTTTTAAAAAGAGAAAAATTATTTTTTTTCAATAAAACATTTATGATACAATTTTTTAAAATTGTAATTACATCTTTATTAATGGGTGTATTTTTTAGCTTTTTACTTATATATTTTCAAGAAAACTTATCTTTTGATCAAAATATAAAATCTTTTTATTTAATACTTTGTGTTCTGTTAGGTTTATTTTTTTATTTATTCATTTCATATATGATCAAAGCTTTTAAAATGAGTGATATTAAACTAAAGTATTAATTTAATGGGAAAAAAAATTTTTTCAGGTGTGCAACCTACAGGAAACCTACACTTAGGAAATTATTTAGGTGCAATTAAAAATTTTGTAAATTTAAATAATGATAAGGATAATGAGTGTATTTTTTGTGTAGTTGATTTGCATGCAATTACAACTAAACAATCTCCAAATGAATTAAATAAAAACATTAAAGAGACTGTAGCCACATTTATAGCAAGTGGAATAGATCCAAAAAAAAGTATAATTTTTAATCAATCTAAAGTACCTGCTCACGCCGAAGGTGCATGGATACTGAGTTGCGTTGCTCGTATGGGATGGCTGAACAGAATGACACAATTTAAAGAGAAAGCTGGGAAAGATAAAGAAAAAGCCAGCATAGGTTTATTTTCATACCCAGTTCTAATGGCTGCTGATATTTTACTTTATGATACAACTCACGTTCCAGTTGGAGACGATCAAAAACAACATTTAGAATTATGCAGAGATATCGCACAAAAATTTAATAATGATTATGAAGTTGAGGATCTACTAAAAATTCCAGAACCTTTAATTCAAAAAGATTTTTCAAGAATCATGAGCCTAAAAGATGGGTCAAAAAAAATGAGTAAATCTGAACTATCTGATTTAAGCAGAATAAACTTAACAGATGAAAAAGATCAAATTATTAATAAAATTAAAAAAGCAAAAACTGATCCTATGCCGATGCCAAAAAATCTTAATGAGCTAGACAAAAGATTAGAGGCAAAAAATCTTTTAGGAATTTACTCAAGTCTAACAAACTCTACTCTTGAAAAATCAGTAGAAATTTTCGCCAATAAAAATTTTTCAGAATTTAAGGATAAATTAGCAAAATTAGCAGTAGATAAGATAGAACCCATCTCTGTTGAAATAAAAAAATTATTAAAAGATCAATCATATTTAGATCAAATTCTTCTAGAAGGAGTTGAAAAAGCTGACAAAATAGCATCAAAAAAGATTAAAAAAATAAAAGAAATAGTGGGTTTTAATTAAAAATTTATTATCAAGTTTAAATTTTTTGAATAATAATTATATATAAAACATGTTTATTCAAACTGAAATAACACCAAATCCAAATTCACTAAAATTTCTGCCTGGAAAAAAAGTATCTAATAGCGGTTCTTACGAAATTACAAAAAAAGACACTATTCAAAATGAGTTGGTAAGAAATTTACTTTCAATTAATGGAGTTGAGGGAGTTTTTTTAGGTGAAAACTTTATTTCGATAAATAAAAATGATCAAGTAACTTGGGATGATATCAAACACATAGTAATCTCACTAATCAATGATTTTTATTCTGATGGAAAAGATTTTGTTATCGATAAAAATTTAGATGAGGTGAGTACAGATTTAAGTGAAATTGAAAAAAAAATAATAAAGATTTTAGATCAAAAGATCAGACCAGCTGTTGCAAAAGATGGTGGCGATATCAAATTTAAAGAGTTTAAAAATGGTGTTGTAAAAGTTCAATTACAAGGAAGTTGTTCAGGCTGCCCTAGCTCAACTATGACTTTAAAACAGGGCGTTCAAAATCTTCTTAAGCACTATTTGCCAGAAGTTACAGAAGTCGAAGCTATTTGATAATGGACGAATTTAATTTCAAATATTTAAAAAAACTAAATTTTAAAAATTTAGCTAAAATAAAATTTAAAAATGTAAATAGAAAGAAGAAAACTATTGAAAATCTTTATTTACTTAGCCCAAATGTTATAGGCACAATTGGTCGTACAGTTATTTCATCTATTTTTGTAATTTTATTTTTTTATTTTGCTCCGCTTCTTGTGAACTTCACAAATGAAAAAATATTTCTTTCGGATGAATTCAAAAATAATTCTAGAAAAATTATGACTTATGAATTGAGCGGCCAAAGTATATTAAATGAAAAAGATGAGCAAATTAATGAAAAGGATCTATTATCAGACATTCTAAGTTTAAATGAACTAGAAACTGATACTGTAAGATTAAGCGCCTCAACAATTCAGCAATTGTTTAAAGATACCAATTACAATCTTGAAGATATAAGAAAAAATAAATTGGTAAGACCCGTTGCATTAACTTGGTTACCAAAAGAAATAAAAATGATTGAAAGTACAAAGAAAAGAAAGGATCTTTTTATTCAAATAGTGCTTCCTTTAATCCTGCAAGAAAATAATAATATTAGATTAGATAGAATGAAACTTTTTAGTATCATAAAAAAGAGTAATAATAGTGAGTTAGAAAAAAAATGGCTTAAAAAGAAATATAAACAATATGGAGTAGTCTCAAAGGACATAACGACACTTAAAATAAGAATGGATGAAATACCAACTTCTTTAGCTATAGCACAAGCTGCAAAAGAAACAGGCTGGGGAACGTCTCGTTTTGCATTGGATGGAAATGCTTTATTTGGACAATGGACGTGGTCGGGAGAGGGGTTGCAACCAAAAGAATCTGATAAAAACGAAGGTCATAAAGTAATGAAATTTAATGTTCTGCAAGCATCTGTACGAGCTTATCAAAGAAATCTAAATACACATAAGTCGTATCAAGATTTTAGAAAAGCAAGAGCTGAATTGAGAGAAAAGAATTTGTCTTTAGATAGCATTTTACTTTCTGAATATCTTGATAAATATGCTGAAACTGGAAAACAATATGTAAATATTTTGCAACAGATTATAAAACAAAATAATTTAAAAGATTTCGATGACGCAAAGTTACTTCCTTCTAGTAAAAAATTAGAAAGCTTAATTTAATTGTCACTAATAACAAATTGAGTTCCAAACCAACGCCATTTTCCATTGTCGTTAAGGGAACAATTAACTCTTCCTCTTCTAGGCATAAAAGGTTCTTCAAAAATTATATTAAGTGTACTATTTTTTAATTCTGTATTAGATTTTTTCCAGTTACCTCCATCATTAGAATAACAAGTAATATTCTTAAGATTTTTTTGTTCTGAAAAAAATTCTATTGTTAATTTAGGAGGGTTATTATCATTTATCTTTTTTTCCTCAGGTTTTAAAAATTTATATTCTAATGGCGAGTAATTAATTAATGATTTAAATCTTTTTAGCTCTCCGTATTTTTCATTTATTGGAAATCTTGGTAATTCAAACTTATCTTTGTTTAAGTCAATAACGCCCGAGTGTTGTCCAAAAGCAAATTTAAAATTTTTTGATATATATTCTTTTTGGAATAATGAATATTCACCAAATGGATATGAAAATATAGGTGGAACATAACCGAGTTTTTCTTTAAAAATTTTTGTTGATTTTTCAATATCATTAATAAATTCTGAATTACTCATATCAATAAGATATTCGTGAGTATGTGAATGATGGCCAATATATCCATATTTAGAATTTTCAATTTCTTTGATTTCATTCCAGGTCATATATCCCTTTTTGCCCACAGGTTCAGTAGATACAAAAAGTATGAATGGAATTTTATTCTTTTTTAGATATGGCCAAGCTTCTATATAAAATGATTTAAATCCATCATCGATTGTTATAAGTATTTTTTTTTTATCTTTCTTATTATTAAAATCTTTTATGAATAAACTGGGATCGTAAAATTCATAACCTAATTTTTTGATTAATTCCATTTGTTTTTCAAAAACTTCCATTCTAATATTTGTGCTTGGATATTTATTTTCATTAAATCTATGATACATAAGAGATAAAATTCCACTATCGTTTGAAAAATATTTGATATTATTTTCTTCTCCATTAGAATTAAAAGATATAAATAGTTGAATTATGACTAAACTTATAATTGATGCCACTAATGAAAATTTTTTTTTAATGCTCATTGATAATAAAAATATTTATAATACCAGTCATACGAATAGTAAATTTAATTATGAAAAATTAATGGTTCTAATAGATGAATTTTTAACACTTCAAAAAAAGAAATTGGAAGATATTTCAAAAATTTATATAAATAGGGGTCCAGGGAGTTTTGCAGGTATCAGAAACTCAATAGCAATTGTAAAGGCTATTTTTTTAGCTAAAAAAATAGATTATTACTGCTTTAGTTTCAAAGATTTTGTAAACCATAGTGACATAAAATATGAGAATATCCCGGAACTATGTGTTAAATATAAAATTAAAAAAAATTTGATAAAACCTATTTATTTAAGTTAAAATAAAATATGTCAGAAACAATAGAAGAAAAATGTTTGGCAAAGGGTGTGAAACTCACAGATCAGAGACGTATTATTGCAAAAATAATGTCTGAGTCGTCCGATCATCCAGACGTAGATGAATTATATGAAAGAGCGTCTAAAGTAGATGCGAAAATAAGTATTGCCACTGTTTATAGAACTGTAAAATTATTTGAGGAGTCGGGAATTTTAACTAAACATGAATTTAAGGGTGGTAAAGCAAGATATGAAGAGCTTAATGAAGGTCATCATGATCATTTAATTGATGTTAAATCTGGAGAAATAATAGAATTTGTTGACGAGGAGATAGAAAAGCTTCAGAAAAAAGTTGCGGAAAAACATGGTTATAAGTTAGTCGATCATAAGTTGGAATTATATGGTGTTAGAATAAATCCAAAAAAATGATACAAAAAATTTTTATTAAAACTTTTGGATGTCAAATGAACGAATATGACTCTAATAGAATCTTCGATACAGTAAAAGAAATCGGCTTTCAAAAAACTGACAATTATAAAGATGCAAATTGTTACTTACTTAATACATGTCATATCAGAGATAAGGCTAAAGAAAAAGTATATCATGATATAGGAAGAGTAAAAAAAAATTTTAAATCTAAAAAAAAACCTTTTGTGATTGTTGCAGGATGTGTTGCTCAAGCAGAAAATGATGAAATGATTAAAAGAGAGCCATATATTGATTTAGTGATTGGACCTCAGTCATATCACAAAATAAATGAAAAGATTGGAGAGTATTTAAGAAAACAAAAAAAAATTGAAGAAACTAATTTTGATGCTGAGGCAAAATTTAATTACTTAAATAAAATTAAAAATAGTTCTAGTGAAGTTTCATCATTTTTAACTATACAAGAGGGCTGCGATAAATTTTGTAATTTTTGTGTTGTTCCTTACACTAGAGGACCTGAATATTCTAGACCATTTCAAGAAATAATTGATGAGGCAAAAATTTTAGTTGAAAATGGAGCACGTGAAATCACATTATTAGGTCAGAATGTTAACGCATACAAAAATAATGATTTTAGATTGTCAAATTTAATTCTTGAGATTGAAAAAATTTCTGAGGTTAAAAGAATAAGATATACCACTTCTCATCCTGCTGATATGACAGATGATTTAATTGAAGTATATGGTAATTCAGAAAAGTTGATGCCACTAGTTCATTTACCGGTTCAAAGTGGTTCTGATAGAATACTAAGATTAATGAATCGGAAACATTTGATTTCTGATTATATTAAGACTTATGAAAAATTAAAAAAAATGAACAATCATATTAAATTTTCTAGTGATTTTATAATTGCCTATCCAGGTGAAGAAGAAAGAGATTTCAAAGCAACCTTAGACTTAATAAAGAATATAAAATTTATAAATTCGTTCTCTTTTATATTTAGCCCAAGACCAGGTACATCAGCCTCAAATTCAAGACTTATAGATAAAAAAATATCTATTAGGAGGTTAGAAAAAATACAACAACAAATTTTTGATAATCAAATAACAATGAATAAATCATTAGAAAATAAAGAAATTAATGTTCTAGTTGAAAATAAAACTAGTGATAACAAAAAATTTTTTGGTAGATCAGAGTATATGACTCCAGTAATATTTGATGGTATTGATAAAGATGTAGGAAAAGTGGTAAAAGTAAAAATTAACAAAAGTAATCAAAATACTTTATTTGGAAAAAGTATGAACATGTTAGAACTAAAAGTAGCGTAAATTGAACAATTCAATAAAAAAAGAAAGTAAATCTAATCTTAAATTTGTTTACTCAGACAATAATTCCATAAGTGTCATATTTCATGAAAATGATTTATTGATGGGTGTTGTTGGCGAATTTAATAAAAATTTAAAAGAATTAGAAAAAATTACTGGTTCAAATTTATATTCTAGAGGAAATTCAATATTAATCAAATCAACAACTGAAAAAAATGAGATTGTTAAAAATGCTATTCAATTCCTTGCAGACCAATTTATCAACAATGGTAGTATTGAACAAAAAGATATTTTGTCATCTGTTGATCAATTTATGATTAATGAAAAAGTTAAAAATACAAATATTACAGATATTATTAAAACCCCCAAAAAATCTATTATTCCTAGATCAGAAAAACAAAAAGAATATGTCAGAGCATTAAGACAAAGTGAAATAATTATTTCATCTGGTCCAGCAGGCACAGGTAAAACTTTTTTAGCTGTTGCGGTAGGACTAACAATGCTATTAGAAAAAAAAATAGAGAGGATTATCCTTTCAAGACCAGCGGTTGAGGCAGGTGAAAGATTAGGATTTTTACCTGGAGATATGAAAGAAAAAGTTGATCCTTATCTAAGACCTTTATACGATTCACTTTATGATTTATTTCATTTTGAAAAAATTCAACGAATGATAGAGATAGGTGATATTGAAATTGCCCCATTAGCTTTTATGCGAGGGAGAACCTTAAAAAATTCATTTGCGATTCTTGATGAGGCACAAAATGCTACTGATACACAAATAAAAATGTTTCTTACAAGAATAGGAGAAAATTCTAAAATTGTCGTTAATGGTGATCCGTCACAGATAGATCTGCCAAACAAAAATATGTCAGGACTTAATAGATCAAAACAAATATTATCTCATTTGAATGAAATTGGAGTAGTAGATTTTGACCATTCAGATGTTGTTAGACATCCACTTGTTTCAAAAATTGTGAAAGCATATAACAATAATGATAAAAGTTAATGTATTATCTGAAGAAAAGTTATGGTCAAAAAAAATTAAAAAAAGAGAGGAATTTTTTAATAAAATTTGTAAATTTTTTCCAAAAAAATACAAATTTTTAAATAAATTCGTTTATTTAACTTTATTACTTTCTAACAACAGCAGTATCCAAAAATTGAACAAAAAATTTAGGAATAAAAACAAACATACAGACATTTTGTCATTTCCATCCCAAATGGATTTTAAAAAGCATAAAGAAATTTATTTGGGTGATATGATCATTAGTATTGAATATATGAATAAACCTAAAAATATTAATCACAACCAATTTAAAGAAAGAGTAATTAAAATTTTTATTCATGGTTTTTTGCATTTACTTGGTTTTAATCATAAAAAAGAAAAAGATTTTAAAAAAATGCTCACTGAAGAAGAAAAAATTTTTAAAACAATTAAAAAATATGTAATTTAAATTGAAGAAAAATTTTATACTAGACTCATCTTTGCTATTTTTTTTAGGAGCTCTTAGTTCACTGAGTCTTCCACCTTTTAATTTTTTTTTTATAAATTTTTTGACATTTACAAGCTTTTTTATTTTTTTATTTAAGAAGATAGATATTAAATTAAAAAATAGATTATCTTTTTTTTACGGCTGGATATTTGGTTTTGGTTATTTCTTGACCAATTTGTATTGGATTACAATATCTTTAACATTTGACCCTGCTTTTAATTATTTAATTCCTATAGCGCAAATTTTAATACCAGCCTTTTTAGCTCTATTTTACGGTTTAATTACCCTTATTTTTTATCTTTTTAGTTTTAGAAAAGTTTTAAGTTCATTTTTTTTATTTTCATTATTATTTGGACTGGTCGAATTTATAAGAGGCAATATATTAACCGGTTTTCCTTGGAACTTGATAATATATAGTTTTTCAGAAAGTTTAAACTTCATTAGTTTTATTTCACTTATTGGGACATATTCATTTAATCTTTTTGTTATTAGTTTTTTTACAGTTCCAGCTATTTATGTTTTAAAAAAAACAAAAAAAGAAATGATTGTTTGTCTCTTTTTTTTATTATTACCAATTTTGTTTTATTCATATGGATTATATTTTAAGCAACAATTTTTAAATAAAGATCTTAAAAATAATGCATACACAATAAGAGTTGTTGGATCTAACATAAGTTTGGATAGATTTTATGAAAACAAAAAAACTGAATTAGTAATAGAAGAACTAATTGAACTTAGTATGCCAGAGTCAAACAAAAAAACATTTTTTTTGTGGCCAGAGGGAATAATACCAAATGTCTATGAGGATGAATTAATTTTACATCAGAATATATTTTCAAAAAATTTTAATAATAATCATTTAATTGGTCTAGGCATTAGTAGTAGATCAATAAATTCGAGTGATAATGAGTACTTTAATTCTTTTTCAATTTTCGATAGTGAATTAAACTTAAAACAAAGTTATAAAAAGGTAAATTTAGTTCCATTTGGCGAATTTCTTCCATTAGAAAATTTATTAAATAAAGTTGGTTTAAAAACTATTACTAATAATATTGGATCTTTTACTAGAGGAAATACAAGAAATATTTTAACTTTTAAGAATGAACTTGGTGAATTAAAATTTTTACCTCTTATTTGTTATGAGATAATCTATAGCGGAAAATTAACAAAAAATTTCAATTTTGATTTTATTTTTAACATTTCTGAGGACGGTTGGTTTGGGCAATCTATAGGACCAAAACAACATTTTGCTCATAGTATTTTTAGAGCCATAGAAAATGGAAAGTATGTTGTAAGATCTTCAAACAATGGTATGGCAGCAATTATAAACCCAATTGGAGAAATAGAACAAAAAATAGGTTATGGAGAAAAGGGTTTTATTGATTTTAAAGAAAGCAGAAAAGCAAATTTGACATTTTTTTCCATATATGGAAATAAAATATTTTTAATTATAATTTTCTTGTATATTTTTTTAATTTTTTCATTTAATAAAATCGAAGATGAGTAATTTAAAAAATTTTCTTTTTACAAGCGAGTCTGTTTCTGAGGGTCATCCTGATAAAGTATCAGATAGAATATCTGATATGGTAGTTGATACATATCTTTCGAGCGATCCATTTTCAAGAGTAGCATGTGAAACTTTAACTACAACAAATAAAGTTGTTTTAGCAGGAGAGGTACGTGGACCAGAGATTAATAAAGATGAGCTGATTGATAAAGTTAGGTCATGCATTAAAGATATTGGCTATGATCAAGAAGGTTTTACTTGGAAAGAAGCAACCAAGATAGAAAGTCATCTACACTCACAATCGACAGATATAGCTATGGGTGTTGATTCCTCTGGAAACAAAGATGAAGGGGCTGGAGATCAAGGAATAATGTTTGGTTATGCGTGTAACGAAACTGAAGAATTTATGCCGGCTCCAATTTATTATTCGCATAAAATTTTACGATTAATGGCAGAAGATAGAAAATCAGGGAAATTAAAAGATATTGAGCCAGATTCAAAAAGCCAGGTAACATTTGAATATGAAAATGGAAAACCAATTAAAGTAAAATCAGTTGTTATTTCTTCTCAACATTCTCCAGATGTTAATCAAGAACAAGTCAGAGAATTATTGAGACCTTATATGAATAATTCAATACCTAGCAATTTTATGAATGACTTTGATGAAAAAGAGTTTTATGTAAACCCAACTGGAAATTTCGTGATCGGAGGTCCCGATGGAGATTGTGGATTAACTGGTCGAAAAATTATAGTTGATACTTATGGTGGTGCAGCTCCTCATGGAGGAGGAGCTTTTTCTGGGAAGGATCCTACAAAAGTGGATAGATCTGCAGCCTATGCAGCAAGATATATTGCGAAGAATATAGTAGCCTCAAAAGTGGCAAATAAATGTTTGATTCAACTAGCTTATGCAATTGGTGTTTCAAAACCTCTATCAATTTACGTTGATTTATTTGATGGTGATCTAGATAAAAATAAATTTGTAACTGATAAAATAAAAGAAAATTTTGATTTAAGTCCAAGAGGTATTAGAGAAATGTTAAGTTTAAATAAACCAATCTATGAAAAAACGGCAGCCTACGGTCATTTTGGTAGGAAGCCTGAAAAAGATGGTGCGTTTTCTTGGGAAAAAACAGATAAAATTAATGTTTTTTCAAAATAGTTTTTATTGAATAATTAAAAAACTTTACTATATTCCAATTACATTGTTGAATTATCAAAAATGGGCTTTGGCCCATTTTTTTTTGAGTGAGTTAAAACATGTTAAATAAAAGAGCTGATAAATTAGAATTATTAAGAATTGCAGAAGCTGTTGCTTTAGAGAAGTCAATAGATAAAGAGCTGATTATAAGCTCAATGGAAACAGGAATAGCAAAAGCGGCAAAATCAAAGTTTGGACAGGAGAATGAGATTAGAGTGATAATTAATCGTGACAGTGGTGATATAGAGTTGTTTAGAAAATTAGTAATTGTAGAAAATCCTGAGAATTCAAACACAGAAATCAAATTAGATGACGCAATAAACTTAAACAAAAATAATAGTAATAAAAAAATAGGAGATGAAATTTTAGAACCATTACCTTCATTTGATTTTGGAAGAATAGCAGCACAGACGGCTAAACAAGTAATAAGTTTTAATGTCAGAGAAGCTGAAAGAGAAAGACAATTTAATGATTTTGTTGATAAAAAAGACTCGATATTAAGTGGTATTGTAAAACGTTTAGAATTTGGAAGCGTAATTGTTGATCTCGGCAGAACAGAAGCAATTATTCAAAAAAATGAGGTAATTCCAAGAGAAAATATAAAAGCAGGAGACAGAATTAAAGCATATTGTTATGATGTAAGACGAGAACCAAGAGGACAGCAAATTTTTCTATCAAGAGCTCATCCCAAATTTATGGAAAAACTTTTCATTCAAGAAGTTCCTGAAATTTATGATGGTCTAATTGAAATAAAATCATCATCAAGAGATCCGGGAAGTAGAGCCAAAATTTGCGTAAGAGCAGTTGACACTTCGTTAGACCCTGTTGGTGCTTGTGTAGGAATGAGAGGTTCAAGAGTTCAAGCTGTCGTAAATGAATTACAAGGAGAAAAAATTGATATTGTAAATTGGTCTGAAGATCCTGCAATTTTAGTTTCAAATGCATTATCCCCAGCTGAAGTTCAAAGAGTAA
>MDSZ01121263.1_pt1 | contig 20801 bp, 12 predicted proteins | sample 811201 | NCBI WGS metagenome assembly MDSZ01 (sample SAMN05326647, study PRJNA326480) | marine metagenome | isolation source: seawater | place: Indian Ocean: North | collected 2010 | reverse complement strand
TATAGATATACAAGATTTATCTGAATGGATTCTTGAGGATGGAATAAAAGTCAGATTACAAATTCAACTTCATAAACATATATGGGATGCAGACGCAAAAGGAGTCTAGTTATAAATGAAATCTGTACTAAAAAAATTAATCAATCCAATAGAGCTTGTAAAAGCCTACCGCTTTCATAAACAACAATCAAAGCATATCAAATCATCTGAAGATTTAGAATTAATGCTCTACTCTAAAATAATCAGAAATGATATGCTACATTATGGATACTTTGAAGATATTAATATCAGCTCAGACTCTATTTCAATAAAAGATCTTGAAAATGCTCAGATGAAATATGTTGACTTAATTATCGAACAGATATCTGAAAAAGACAAAAATGTTCTTGATGTTGGTTGCGGTATGGGAGGTTTGTCTAAAATTCTTTATGATAAAGGAATAAAAGTACAATCACTAACCCCTGATAATAATCAAAAAAATCATATTGAACATAAATACAAAGAACTGACTGTACACCATATGAAATTTGAAGACTTCAAGACTGAAGAAAAGTTTGGAACCATAATCAATTCAGAATCACTACAATACATTGATCTAGATACCGCTTTTAAGTCCGTATCTGAAATACTTGCAGAAAACGGAAGGTGGATTGTGACAGACTATTTCAGGACCAATGATAGTGGAATCAATAAGTCAGGACATATGCACAGTGAATTCCTTGCTAGCATTGATAGAAATGGATGGAAGGTTGTTCACAAAAACGATATGACACTGAATGCATTACCAACTCTTAAATTTGCGATTACTTTTATTGATCGCTTTATAAAACCATTGGCATTATTTAGTAATGAAAAATTTAAATTCAAGCAAGGATGGTTATTCTATCTAACCAAAGATTTACGATCAAGCTTATCTAAAAAATCAGAAAAAGAACTAGCCGCATTAGACCCAGAAAAATTTGTTAAAGAAAAGGAATATATGCTCTATGTACTAGAGCGAAAATAATCACACATATTTCAATATCAATAACACGAAATATGGAACAATATTAAAAATAACAACAATCATTATATAGCATAACAAAACAACGTAGATTGTCTTCTTAAACTCCTTCTTACTTCCAGAAAACAATTTTTTATTATTACTATAGCTAAAATCTGAAGAAAAATAAAAGATAACAACAGAAACAATTATGATTGACATATTAATAATTGAGCACCATTGAAAAAAATCTATCATTATGTCAAAATTCATAGAAACTTCTGCTTCAAATATTAATCAATGACTATAAATCAAGAATAATATTTATCAAACTCACAATATCAACAACATTTAAAACACCGTCATTGTTTAAATCTGACGAATCAAACTGACTACCTGAAGGCGTTTGAGTGTCTAAAATAAAATTAACAATAAGCACAACATCTAAAACATCAACGGCTAAATCATAGTTAATATCACCCGGAATAGTATTGCTTTGCTCAAAAACTAAAATAGAAAAATCATCCAAGGCAGCCTCAACAATCGATCCCCCGCTACCAGAATCGCCTGGATATTGAATATCTTCTGCAATAAATCGAAATTGCATTTGATCCGTAAAATCAAATAAGTCTGAATTCATAACAAGCTGTATGTTTTTCCAAAAATTATCTGTTTGACTTGTAACTTCTAAAGAACTCCAACTATTTCCACCATTATTGGAAATTTCAACTTTCCATAAATCATTGCCAGGATTATCACCTACATTATTTGTGTACCATCTCCAGTAAGAAACAATAAATGTAGAATAATCTGATAAGTCATATATTGGAGAATAAAGGATTGTTGAACCAGCATCTACATCATCAAACCCCACACTATTAGAAACTCCATTTCCAGTCACAAAACAATAGTCTCCATCGCTAGAATGATCGTATCCAGGCTGAACATCTTGCCCTTCATAAAAAGTAGCATTAGGGATAGCTCTTTCCCAAAGACCTGCACTGGAGTTACTTTCAACTACCCAACCGCTATCAGACTCAAAATCATCTTCAATCAATATTTCAGGCTCTCCAATTAAAATTTCAAGAGTTGTATCTTTACAAATCTCATCACTATTTGATACTTGAATATTAATAAAAGCGACCGTCCCATTATCGATATTTTGAGGAACACTAAAAGCCCCAAATTCTCCAAAATCTATTTCAGAGCGTCCATCAATCGAAGAAATATCTAAACTTTCTAAATCCAAATTTAAATCTGAGGAAGAAAAAGATACCGTAGTATTCCCACGAGACTCCGATAAACCTATATTTTCAATCAAAAGATATAATGGGTATGTTTCTCCTTGTAAATAAGGGCCTTCTAAGGTTTCAAGCTCTGCACTTATAACTGCCCCTGCATGAATTGACAAAAATTGATTAGGATGCAGATTCTCTTCTGCAAGAGGAACTATCCTATCTGTCGCTGGCCAAAAACCATCTGACTGCCCTCCTATCTCAGGGGTATATGCAAATATTTGGTGCTCTCCATACATCCAATCACAGGCTTCTCCATTAACAGGATATAAAAGCTCTGGTCCTGTCCCTAATGCATATCCATTATATTTAACCATTTCTTGTCCATATTCAATAAAGGTATTCAAGTCTTCAGCAGGAACATCATTTTCATAACTATATCCAAATGGATAAATCAACAAATCACTATAACTATGATAGTTTAAAGCAATCGGAAAATCATGAGATTCAACAAAATCTCTTACAGCTTGTGATTCTGGCTCTGAAAAAGGTGAACTACCACGATATGTTTCACTGCAGCCATCACCACTAGAACCTTGATCATCAAGCCCCCATTGAAAACTATAATTTCGATTTAAGTCAACACCATCTGGAGTAGAGGAGCAAGTTTGCCTTCCATTTTTACGCTGCAACCCACCACCATTTGGAGCAATTGACTCATTATAAACTAACCCATCAGGATTAATAGCTGGGATAAACCAAAGCTCTCTTGTATTTAATATTTCAGTAGCCTTTTCTTCTATTCCATAATTTTCACACAACCAGTGCATATAATAAAATAGATTCATATAACTCATTGGCTCTCTTGCATGGTGAAGACCAGTATATAAAACCTCTGATTCATCTTCATCAATATTAGGGTTATCACTTAACTTAATCGCCCAAATATCCCGACCTTCCAATGTCGTGCCAATTGATATTTTTTCTTTAACAAATTGAGGATACTGATTATATAAATCATCTAGATTCTGCTCAATCTCTTCAAATGTATAGTATCCCCCCATTGATCCTAAACCAAATTCACGGGTATAATTATCAGTAAGACGAGATTGATAAAAGAATTCTAAATCATCTACAAGAATATCATAATCAATATTTAAAGAGTTCATAATATTAATATCATTAGATGAAGCTACAAAAATCAAGTACTCTCCTTTAGAGAAATGCGCATGATCAATATGAACCCCATTTTGATTTAAAATATGGACGATTTCAGAATTAGGATTATCTATTCTAATCTCTTTATATATCTGGCTTGAAAAAACAAAAGAACATAAAAAACAAATTATAATATATTTTATTATCATATTTAACCTATAACCTCATTAACAATTAAAATCACATCTAAAACATTAAGAATCCCATCAGAATTCATATCTGCAAGATTATTCTGAATATTTGAAGGAGTATCTACACCTAATACAAAATTAACAGTTAAAACTATATCTAACACATTCAAAACTCCATCAGTATTAACATCTCCTTGAGAATATTGATACAAACTAATATCAGGAATACCTTTAACGCGACAATGCAAAGCATCAGTTGACATCCAAGATCCTGTAAAAGGTAAAATTTCATGATTTGGCAATGCAGCTTGATATATATCTAAGGCTTCATCATCCCATGAACTATTCATAACGGGAACAAAAACCTTATTATTTAAAATTAATGAATTTGTATAGGGTTGATCATTAGGAGTGTATATCCTAAAAACCTCAAATGGCTGTCCATTAGATGCAATTACATCTTCAAAATAACTAGCAACTTCTTCAATTTCATTATATTGCGAATGCGATGTAGGTACTGAACGAATTAATATTTTAGTCGGAGATAAAAATTTCCCCCAACAATCAATATGATCTATATATTCATTATTTGGATCTGCAACTACGTGATAATCTGTCACACCATAATAATCTTCAACAATATTATCGACATATTCACAAGGCTCAAGAGGAACGCTAGATTGATCATTTGTATTGCATTCACTATTTTCAGTATAAGCTATCTGAGTTGAAGCAGAAAGCCCAAACCCATCTGTCATATAATTACCACCTGTTGAAACAAAATCTGCAGAATAATAAGGCACATTTAAATGATCGGATACTTTTAAAGGCGCATCATTATCATTTGGACGAGGCCTATTATATGTAAAATCAACAATACCAACTTCTCCATTTCCATCAACCACCCACCATGGACCATAATCTCTTGTCCAATATGAATCTGTTCCACCTAATATAAACTCAACATTATCCATATTAACATCTGCGTTATTCATAGAATTGTATGCTGAATTTTGCAAACCTGAAGATACTAAGCAGTACACTTTTACATCCTGTGCTATTTCTTTTATAATTGAAGTAGAAATTCCAAAAGGATAGCGAATCAAAGCTCCTTGCATTGGTTCATATTCTGCAATATTTCTAACAGGACCTACGGGGGGATCAGTTTCTCTCCCCATTGTATGAATCAGATGACGATTCTCCCATTCTTCTGGTGTAAAACCAATAGGTAATTCCTCTGATATCAATATTGTAAAGCTCGCAATAGTTAGTGTTATATATAATTTTATCATATTTACATCCTATTTTATGGTAACAATTTAAAGAGAAATAATAAAATAATTTGTTACAATATGTTATTTAAAATTTATTCGCAAGATGAGGAACAAGAATTAAAACATGTAGGGTCTACAACAATTGAAGAGAACGAGTTGTATGGAACTTCAAGGATCCTATAACTATCATCTGAAGAGCATTGAGAAGGCAATTCCGTTTCTTGATTAGATACAATGGTTTCATCATAGTCTCCATCTATAAACCGATATTTAAAAATTCGATTATTATTTGAATTAAAATAATCATAGCCATTAATACACTCAAATAATTCATCACGTAAATCATTTACATCACTCTCACTACTTTCATCAAAAGATTCACTAAAATTACATGGAATTACTTGGTTTAAATCGATTGTTACCGAATAAATGCCATCATCTGATAGATTTAAAGTATATACATCATCATCACCTATCGTTTTATATAAGAAATCTCCAATTATTTTTTTATCACCATCTAATCCAGCCTCATTATTAAGATTAAAGGTAATACTTGTATATCCAATACTATTCATAATATCAATAATCGTATTTTTAGCATTCACATATTCTGATCTTCTGATATAATCTTTTGCCAAAATTAATTTCAAATCATTAATTTCGATAAACATATTATGATCAAAAGCATAATTTTGAGTACTATACTCTGGACAATTCTGATCCAACTGATTAATTAAAGCAGATAGACCAAGCTCTATATGACCGTTCCCATTTTCATCATTACCTGATTGCTCTCCTTGACTATAATAATCTCGTTGCTGAACTTCATCACCATCTATATCCCCACCATTTAATAGCAAATTTTGATAATAATAAATCATATAATCTGCATACAAGATTTTACCAGCATAGAGGTCGCATTCAATTTGCTCTTTACTACCATCAATATCACTATCAGTTTGACTGATTAAAGTTTCTACACTAAAAAATGCGTCATAAGATTCAGTTCTATCATTCATTTTATTTTCAGACTCAGAAGTGGTTGAAAAAAACAATTTAGCCCATGCCAAACCATGCTCTGACTGAATCCTTAAATCTGTTTCAGACGATACAATCCCCATTAAATACTCAAAGAAATCAATTGCGCTAGAATAATCTTGAGAATCCATCGAAGACCACCCTTCTTCTAAATAATAACTATCAGTTAATTCAGCTTCACTTTCTTCAACGGATGACACAACCTCATCCAATGCATCACAAGACACAAAAAACATTAACAGCATAAAACTTAATATTTGAATTACATTTTTCATTTTAGCAATGTAACCTTATTTATATATCTAGAGTTATTCATATCTAAAACAACAAAATATATACCTGAACTTGAGAAGTCTCCATTATCGCTAATACCATTCCATGAAGTATTAATAATACCAGGCTCCACATCTTGATTTAATAGAGACCTAACTTTCTTACCCGCAATATCATATATACTTAATTTAACATCTGTAAGATAAGGAACAGAAAACTGAATATTTATATCAGGGTTAAATGGATTTGGAAAACATCCTATTAACTCAAATTCTTCTGGGAGTGTAAAACTAGAATTTTCAATATAGAAGAGAGCATAGGTGCCTGCACTTGAAATATCAGATTGAATAAAGCCATCGAAAACATCTGTCTCTAATGGCAACCAGCTACCAAACTGATCTTTTTTACATATTATTAAATTAGAGCTTTCAAATTCTATCCCATTATTAACAAACCTAAGACCTATAGATGACTGTAAGTCTAAATCATTACTAATTACATCAATCTCATTAGATATTGCAACCATACCAATATCCTCATAAGCCAATTCCTTTTCTGATAATATTATAGAAGCTGGATGAGATAGAGAATAATCAAAAATCACCAATTCAGCAATTTCTGTTGGAGACTTTATCAATGAAAAAGTCCCTGGAAGTAAATATGAATATGTTATAGCATAATCTGTTATACCTGCGTTACCCAATACATCAAAAGCATGCAATGTATACTCATATACCCTTTGAGAATCAAATTCTCCAGCATAATAATATGCATTATAATAATCCTCTGAGCCACACTCTCCATCATTATCATTATCTGTACAAGGAGTGATAGGATCAAGGATATTGCCAAATTGAATATCTCCATCGCTATTGCTTATCCCAAGCTCCTGATTCTTAATATCTTCATCTGTAGTTATATATAATTCATACAATTCATGATATAAAGGATTTTGAACAATTGAGAAGTTAGCCTCTGGCCTTTCTAAATCCATAAAAAACCTCATATCTTCTGTATCTGAATTTGATATAGACTCTTCATTTTGAGTATATTCATTATAAGGTGCTCTAGAATCCCACCAACGATTATAAGCAACCACCCTCCATTCATACTCCGTATTACCAGATATATCTAAATAACCATAAGAAAACTCAGTTTTAGTTGAATCTATCGTAGTTAGAAAACCATCTACATCTGGATTGATATCTGGATGATCATAAAACCCATTTTTATATCTGAAAAATAATTGCTGCATATCAACAATTCCCCAACCAAAACCCTCATCATTCATAAATCCCTGACATAATTCATCAGATGCAGAACTATTTTCTTCTAAAAAAACATCGCATGCATTATTATCAAACACAGAATCATCAACTTCATCTAACACATAATAATAATCTGATTGATTAGACTCAAAAAGTTCAATTCTATAGTAAAGTTTGGGCGAAAAATACTCACTTACCATGGGATCTGCATCAACGTCATAACCTCTTCCCCATTTAAAAAGTAATTTCCCTGAATCAAACCTACTATCATATGCAATTGATTCATCCACACTAATAGGATCATTATGCAATGTAAAGAAATTATCCCCAACACTAAATTCAGCATTATGAATCCACTCAGAACAGTCATCAGTTTGCCCATCGCAAGGATAGTAAAAAGCCTCCTCATCTAGAGGATATGTGTAAAGCTTAGCATAAATTGAAAATTCTTCAGGAGAATCATTTAAAGGCATTACTTCTAAGGGAAATAATAGAGTATCTAATTTAACTTCAGGCTCTATTGATGATATAATGACTGGAATTGAATCAAAGCCATTCCAATTATCTCTTAGCTGATCAAAAAATATATCAGTATTATAAACCAAGCTATTTAGATCAGCTTCAATTTCATTGTTTATATTAAAATTTAATATATTAGCTCCTTCATAAATTTCTTCAAAAATAATATTATCAGGAATAAACTGATAGCCATCATATTGATTCAAACTAAGATCAGAATCAATATCATCATAAAAAATTGAATATTTAATTGATTTGTAGTTATTGTCATTAAAATCTTCGACTTCAACTAAATCTTCATAAATAAAAGTTGGATAATCAAGATTTTCATCTAAATCTTCATAAATATTAACTGAAAAATTATACGGCAAATCGTTATCAGGCTTAACATCAATATTAAATATATAGCTATTAGTCACATTGTTTAAATCTCGAACATTAATTTCAAAGAAATCTGCCCCATTCCAATTATTCTTCAGAGAATCTATCTGCCCTCCTTTAATTGATGAACTTATTTCGCTATCATCAAGTGAAGAATAAATTTTTTGATCATTAATATTCCCATTGTAATCAGATATAGACCAAAATAAATCCTCCGTATTAAACGGTTCAAAGTTTAATTCAGAATCAGCATCTATATCTTCAAATATAATCAAGAAAGGATTACTAGAATCATCTTCAGTTAAATAGTTAATACGGTTACCATCATCATCAATCAATTCATTTCCATTTTCATCAATTAAAAATACATCTACAACTAGTGGAGCATCATTAACAGGATCAACAAATAAATCAATTAAATATGGTTCACTTAAATTAAAAGATTCTTTCCCATCATTAGCTTGAATTAAAATTTGAATAGGACCATTATAATTAGGAAGAAAAACAATAGTAGTAGCCCATTCTCCCCCATTATATTCACACTGCTGCTGATCCAAATAATCAGTTCCCAAGCTACACTCTGCCTCTACTATATATTTAGAATAAGATTCCCCCGCATCTGGAGCAATATAATCAGGATGATTAAAGCATAGACCATCTTCACCGCAATCATAATAATCCTCACCTTCATCCCACTGATTATTTTGATTGGAATCAACCCAGTTTATAGCATGAATACTTACAACTTCATCAGCTCCATCATAAATCCCATTACTATTTATATCAATAAATACCTCACCTTCATCCCAGCTACCATTATCATTAATATCAGTAAAATCTTCTCCCTGATCATTATCTCCAAAAGTAAAAAGATCAAGATCAAGGTCACTATCGACATTAATAACGCCATCCTCTAAAAAGCTTATATCATTTAAAGACTCTGAATCAGAACTAATAATAAATGGAGGAGTGTTGCAAAAATCAACTATAATTTGTATTAATCCTGGTTCACTCGTTAAGGGATTAGAAACTTGCTCAATTTCTCCTGTTAAATCATTGTATATATAATCAAATCCTGAATCTGTAACTTCATACTCTATTTGATCAATACATCTAAAGCCCGGATTAGGATAATAAACAAATGAAGTTGCAGTCAAATCAGATATGGAACCATTTAATGGACCACTTATAACATTAATTTCCCAATTATCTCCATCAATATCTTCAACATAAGGCGTATCGTATAAAGAATTACCATCTTCATCTAAATTCGAAGAATTAATTGTTGTTAAGTCTATTAGTATTGATGTTTGATTATCAATATTAGTTGTCATGCCAAGAGAGTCAACGCCACTTATTGCAATAGGCATATCATTTTGAGGAAGAACTGTAATCCCAAAAGAATTTTGTGCATACATAAGCCCTACATCAGTCGCGACTGTAACAATTTGGTCTTGCTGAAATACTCCAGACTCATTTTGCTCTGAATATAAATTAGCGATTGAACTAATTCTAAGCCCTTCAATACTATCTGACTCTTCTATATTCAGATAAGCATAGCCTAAATCAATTGATGTTAAATTATCTTCATCATTATATTCAAGAGTATATGTCAAACTTTCTTCATCATCTAAGATTAAATCAACATCTTCAAACTCATCAATAAAATCAAATAAAACCACGTCTTCAAAATCTTCTTCAAGAAAAAAATTATTGGAAGCGCCTATATATAAAGGAGCATCATTAACTGAAGCTATATTGATTGTTATATTTTCAGGCTCACTAATCGCATCGCCATCAGATATTGAAACCATAAAGGAAATGCTTCCAAAAAAATGATCTTGAAAGGCTATTTGATTGCTGTTTATACTAAATATACCTTCTGGTAAATCTTCTGGAAATATTATAGAAAAATTATCTGAATCTGGGTCTTGAGGGTCTAAGTCTTCAACATTTAATACAAAGTCTTCTTGATCTTCAATTGCCAACAATGCTGATGGAGATCCAATCTCTGGCACATCATTGATAGGCTCAACACTTACAGAAAATGTATAGTTAGTAATAGCAAGCTCAGAATCAATCACTCTTATATTTATATCTTGATTAAAAGTATCAGAATACATTTCTTTACCAGTCTCGCTATCAATAGGATTTAAAATTGTAATATAGTTGGTTCCAGAAATTTGATCAATAGTGTAATTTGATCCTCCAGTAACTACCGATAAGTTCCAGCCCCCAGAACAGTCATCTAAATCCAGTATATCAAAATCATTTATTGTAATAGGAAAAGCACTATCCTCTTCTATATTTTCAAAAGTATTTAGAACACCCACTATTTGTGGCGCCTCATTTATATTGTTCACAATAATTGTTGTGCTAGCCTGAGATATCTCTAAATCTGAATCTGATTGCTGAAAAGGATCTCTGGCTATAAGGCTGACTGTAAATTGAGTATCAAGATGCTCTTCATCTGTATTGCATAAAATATCTGGGGCATTAAACTCAATACTTGCAGTTCCATTAGATTGATTAAATGAAGGATTAGATAGGTAATCTTGGCTTTCATCGCATCCAGAGCACTCCCAATTCCAAACAAACTCAATTTCTTCCAATAAATGTTCATCATCTACAATCTGAGCCTCTATTATAATAGTAGAATTTTCATCGACATCATCATAAAGCTCATTTAATGTAATTTGAGGGACAGTATTAACTATGGAAGATTTCACATTTAGCACAACCTCTGAAACATCTGCGTAAGCATCTGTAGCAACAATTCTTAACTGATGAGATTCAGAGGGACTTTCAAATTCAAAAGAATATAACTGAGTTGATATTTGTCCTTCATTATTTTCCCAAAAATAACTTAAAACGTCCTCTTCTGGATCCTCAACACTTTCAACATAAGTATCATCTAAAAAAAGTAAAACACATTCAAAACCATCTTCCCCACCCTCTGTAGAACCGCCACATTCAATACTATATTCTTGATCACAAGCACCATTTTCATTCAAATCAATAAACTCTTCGCCTTCATCCCAGCTACCATTACCATTGATGTCAGTGTATTCTTCTATATAGGAGTCTAAATTCTTAAGAGTAATTATAGGAGCATTATTAATTTCAGGCTTCACGATAACTACTTTAGTATCACTAACCGATTGATTATTTGAATTTGTAATAGTCAGTTTAAATTTATAAATCTTAGGCTCTTGATTATACTCTACTGCAGATTTAAATGTAACTATTGCAGGGTTTCCTACATTCCATTGACCATTATTATTAGTATCAGAATATGGCTCACCAATATCATATACACCATTACCATTTTCATCTTCAAAATCCTCATCAATAAACCTATCTGACCAAGCAGCTGAATTTTCATCCTCTACTACTAACTCAAAATCATAGACACCATTACCATTTTCATCTTCAAAATCTTCTTGGGGTGTCCAATCACCACTATTATCAGCATCTATATAACTTTCTCCAAAATTATAAATACCATCACCATTTTCATCTGTAAAAAACTCTGCCTCATCCCAAATACCATTATTATTAATATCAGTAAAATCTTCGATAGCTGGCCCTGAAACCTGAACCCACTCATAAGTCACTGCAGCCTGAGACCCAGAACCATCAAGAGTAAAAATAGTCAAATTTGCATCAGGAGATCCATTATGCTCTGTTTCAACCTCCTCTAATGGATTACCTACATCTGCTATTGTAGAAAAAACAAGGCTTACCCCAAAAAATAAGGCAATTATTTTATAGGAATTAAACATGGTAGGAGATTACTGCCTTAATCTAGCACTAATACCTGAAATAGTATCTTGAAAACGATTGACTTCAGTTTTCAAATTAAATAAATCTTCAATTTTATGAGATAAATCAACAGGATATAAATCAGAATCAAAGTCCATCATAAAATTAGATTCTAATTTTAATTGATAATCTCTTGTAATCTCATTTGCTTCAACTTTTTCTCTAAGGTAGTTTATATGAAATTTTATTTTACCATTTGTTGTAATGTTAAACAATGGAATAAACCCATAGTCTTCACTTTTACACTTAAATGTCATAGTTCCGCAATTAGCACCTTTCCCCCAGCTTAAATTATCAGCAGTATTCTCACTAAAATTAACTAAATCAACTATAACATTTGAAGTGTGGGCGACACAATTACTCTTAACAGTTTTAATAAAAACCTCTTTGTTCCATTTGCTCATACAAAACTTCCTTTTGCTTATTATATTTTAACAAAATAAAAGAAAAATACTGGGCTAAATTTACGAATAAATATTGAATTTTCCTTGTAATAAATGACTTTTATCTAGTTTTAGAATAAGCTTCAACTAGCTTATCTTTAACAGATTCCATATCTAAGCCAAGATGTCTTGCGACCTCAGCTCCAGGAGCAGATTCGCCAAAACGATCAATACCTATGTTCAAGCTATTTAATGCGCAGTTTCCAGTATATTTTTGCCACCCTTGAGTTATGCCGGCCTCAATAGACACTTTAAAGCTTGAATTATGAATTATATTTGCTTTATAGTTATCAGGCTGCATATCGAATAATTCCCAGCAGCCAAAATTAACCACTCTAATATTAAATTTATTTTTCAAAGCCTCCTTAACATCTAAGGCAACAGAAACCTCTGACCCTGATGCAAAAAGACTAATTTCTGGTTCGCCCTCTGAATCACTAAGAATATAAGCTCCTTTTCTAAATTCTTCCGCAGAAGGATATGTTCCACGATCAAGTACAGGGAGCCCTTGACGAGAAAAAAGAACCAAAGATGGAAACTCTTTTTGTTCGAATGCAATTCTAGAGGCAACAACAGCCTCATTTGCATCACAAGGCCTTAATACAAGGAGATTAGGAATTGCCCTGCAAGCCATTAAATGCTCAATAGGCTGATGAGTAGGACCATCTTCTCCAACAAAAATAGAGTCATGAGTATACTCTGTTATAACAGGCAACTTCTGCAAAGCCCTTAAACGAATAGCAGGCCTTTCATAATCAGAAAAAACAAAAAAACTTGCTCCAAAAACTTTAAGCCCTCCATGCTGAGCTATACCATTATTAATTGCGCCCATCGGAAACTCTCTTACTCCATATGCAAAATTTCTACCTGAATGATTGTCTTTCGAGAAATCTTTAACCATTTTGGCAAAACCAGCCGTTACATTAGAAGGCTCTAAATCAGCAGAACCTCCTACTAAATTTTTAATTTTTGGAGCCATTGCTTCAATAACTGCGCCCCACACTTTTCTTGTTGCAACACTTTGCTCAGGCTCATATTGAGGCCAATCCACATCTGCCATTTCACCTTCTAAGGCAATCTTCCATTCCTTATCAAAAGACGGATCTTCTCTTTTTTCACTTAGAAGCTTATTCCAAGCCTTAACCTCATCTTTAGCGTATGAAAAAGACTCTCTAAAATCTTCAATAACATCCTCATCTACATGAAAAAATAACTCAGGATCTAATCCTAATTTTATTTTTGTATTAGCAATTTCTTCAGGAGAAAGAGGTGCTCCATGAGTATTATGATCACCTTCTACTGTTGCACACCCAGGAGCAATAATATTATGACCAATAATAATTGAAGGCTTTTCAATTTCCATTTGAGCTACCCTAATTGCATTTCTTATTTGCTCTCTATTTTGCCCATCGACTTCCTGAACATGCCATTTATTTGACTCATAAAATTGAGCATAGTTCGTTGAGTCTGAGCGATCAACTTCACCTGATATCTGCGCCTTATTTGCATCATAATACCCAATCAATTTACCTAACCCCCAATGTCCAGCAATAGCAATAGAGCCCATTGCAACAGGCTCCTGAATATCTCCATCTCCATGTAAAAAATAAGTAAAATGGTCAACAATGTCTGATCCAAATTGATTTCTTAAAACAGCCTCAGAAACAGCCATGCCAACAGCATTACCCACTCCTTGCCCCAAAGGCCCTGTCGTGCATTCAACTCCTGGAGTAAGACCTCTTTCAGGATGACCTGGAGTCCTAGAGCCTAGCTGCCTAAACTGAGATAAATCATCTTTGTTTAACCATCCAATATAATACAACAAAGAATATAACAATGCCGATTCATGACCTGCCGATAAAACAAAACGATCCCTATTAAACCAATCAGGACTATCTGGATCAAACTTTAAATAATCCTTATAAAGGACATATGCAAAATCAATAGAAGAAAATGCTCCACCAGTATGCCCTGAATTAGCCCCCCTCACCATATCCATAACTAAAGCTTTTGCCTGATTAATCGATTTTTGTTCAATATCTACTTTTGCATTGACGTTTTGCATATCACACCTTTTTTTTGTTGGAAGGAATTAATGTTATAATTTAAGCATAAGGTTTAAGTTTTAAATATATTTTTTTTAATTAAACAATAAAAATGACAGGATCAATACTTGCAATAGTAGGAATATTATTTTTTATAATGGGATATTTGTTTTACTCAAAATTTATCGCAGATAAAATATTTGATATCAATAAAAAAATAACTCCTCCATCTAAAAAATATGAAGATGGAAAAGATTATATCCCAACAAATAAGCATATTTTATTTGGACATCATTTCACTTCCATTGCAGGGCTAGCCCCTATACTAGGCCCCTGTATTGCGATATGCTGGGGATGGCTACCTACATTTTTATGGATTGTACTAGGCACTATTTTTATAGGAGCTGTCCATGATTTTGGGGCACTAGTTATCAGTGTTAAAGAAAAAGGCCAATCTGTAGCAGATTTAGCAGAAAAAACAATAAATAATCGAGTCCGAATTATATTTTTAATATTTGTAATAATCTTATCTTGGCTTGTCCTTGCTATTTTTACCAATGGAATTGCATCTTTATTCACAAAAAACATATCAGGACATCAAGCCGTTATACCTATCAATATAGAAATATTACTTTCCATTGCCATGGGATACTACATACATAAAACAAAAAAAAGCGCTCTAATACCATCTATAATTATTCTTGCAATCTTATACATATCAATTATTATTGGAATAAAATTCCCTATCTCACTATCTATTGATTTTTGGATATTTTTTCTCTTTTTATATTCTGCAATTGCAAGCGTCCTACCCGTTTGGAAATTGCTACAACCTAGAGACTTTATCAACAGCCATCAATTAATACTTGCTTTATTTTTAATATTTTTATCAATCATAATATCTAATCCTGAAACAACGATACCTATGACTCAAAATAATTCTGACAATCCTCCTATATTTCCATTTTTATTTATAACTATTGCATGTGGAGCAATCAGTGGATTCCATGGGCTTGTCAGTTCAGGAACAACATCAAAGCAAATTAAAAACCTAAAAGACACCAGAATGATTGGCTATGGAGCAATGCTTGGAGAAGGGTCCTTGGCTCTTGCCACAACTATTGCTGCAGCATGTGGCATCGGAATATATATAGGAATAAATCCTGAAAACCATTCGCATGACTTAAGCAATTTTGCATCAGCTGCAAAATTAAAACTAGATACCTTTCCAAATAGTGTTGCAGCACTACTACACCATACAATAACTGACATATTTCATATTGAAGATAGCTCAATGGAGTTATTTAATGGATTAAGAACCTTTGTTATTATTATTATGATTTCTTTTGCAGCAACAACACTAGATAGCGCAACACGAATTTGCAGATTTATGATTAAAGAGCTAGGGCAAGCTATCAATACAAATATTTTAAAAAATAAATATATTGGAACTTTATTAGCAATAATCCCAGCTATGATGCTACTTATAATTAAAGTAGATGGCGTCTCTCTTGGCAAGTTTTTGTGGCCTCTATTTGGTGCAAGCAATCAAATGCTAGCCTCTTTAACACTAATGATTATAGCCTTCTACTTTCAGACAAAAGGAAGGAAAGTACTATTTATAACTATTCCAATGGCTTTTATAAGCATTATATGCATCATATCATTTATATTTAATTTTTATAATAGCTCAATTAACCATCACCCAATGCTAATAACTATTAATGGAATGTTACTATTCTTAATCCTATGGCTGCTAATAGAGGGCATTCTTCATTATGCCAGCAAAAGATGAAAACAGGAGGTCTTTATATACATATCCCCTTCTGTACTGAAAAATGTATTTATTGTGATTTTTATTCTTTACCTGACCAAGAACATAATATTGAGAAATTTGTTAATAGTTTATGTAGTGAAATTAAAATAAAAGCTAAACAAAAAAATATAGACTGGTTAATTGACACTATATTTATAGGAGGAGGAACACCCAGTCTCTTAAAAGAACAAGAGCTGGAAAAAATCATATCTACTCTTAATAAAAATTTTGACTTAGGACTTCTAAGAGAATTTACGATTGAAGCGAATCCTGGAGAATTTAATTACCATAAAATGAAAAGTTTCAAATCTATGGGAGTAAATAGAATTTCATTTGGATTTCAAAGTCTAAATATAAAATTATTAAAATTTATGTCTCGATGGCATACTCCTGAAGACTCAATATCTTCTTACGAAAAAGCTCGAAAAGCGGGATATGAAAATATTAATATTGATATGATATTTGGAATTCCCGGACAGACTAATAAAGTATGGGAAAATGATTTAAAAGTTATCGCAGATATGCAGCCAGAACATATATCAGCCTACTCTCTAACTATAGAAGAGCAAACACCTCTATACCATTTAGTTAATTCAAATAGAATAAAAATGCCTAGTGAAAATATCGACCTTAAAATGTTTAATCACACAATTGATTTTTTGAAACAAAACCAATACAATCAATATGAGATTTCCAACTATTCAAAAAACGAAAAAGAATGTTTGCACAACCTGCATTATTGGAATAGAGAACCTTATATAAGCTTTGGACCATCAGCTCATGGTTTTGATAAAAATGTACGATATTGGAACACTAAAGATCTAAAAACATATATAGAAAGTTTGAGCAAAAATAAGCTACCTGAATCTGAGTCTGAATATCTAAACCAAGAAGATATATTTAATGAAATCATACTCAACAGTCTAAGAATAAATAGTGGGATTGATATAAATCAAATAAAACAAACGTTTAACAAAAACACTCAAGCAAAAATATTAAATGTAGCAAAAGATTGGGGTGAACACTTAATTATTGAAAAAAACTCAATAAAACTATCTAGAAAAGGAATGCCAATAGCAGATGAAATTACACTTGATTTGGCAAATAGCTTTATTCAGGATCTATAAAAGAAACAGGGCCACCAAGATGAGTACACTCCCTGCTTAATACTGTAAAATCATCCTGACTCTTCCTATATATCAGAAAGCCTGAACCATCAAGATCATTGCCATCTAAATTAATATATCCTCCAACCATATTAATTTCAGGAAATTCATTGATATCTATAATATAATTATCTTTATTATCAGGATCAGTAATAGTTAAAGTTTGTTCAGAAAAATCGGCTAAATATTTTTTTAAGGGACCATTTGCGACATCTCCATCATTTGGCTCTTTTATCACCTCACCCTCTAAATTAAAACGAGCTCTATGCCAAGCACACTCTGAATACAGCTCAGATGACTCACAGTTTTCTGATGGGAAAATACTATCACACTTAGTTACTAAAACAGGAACTAATGCATATCCAAGAGCAACTTTTGAAGCTTTCAATATAAATGCTTTTCGTGTTATTTTTTTATTCTTCAAGGCCAACCTTAAACTCTTTAATCAAACAATATAAATCACATTTAATGGTTACTTGATTTGATATAGGTACAAAAAGAAGAGATGGTCGCTCAACATTATAATCACTCAAACGGATATCAAACTGAGTTTGCCCCCTTAAAAACTGAGAATCACTTGTTATTAAAACATCAAATGAAATATCTTTTCTTATACCATGAAAATCAAGTTCTCCATTTAAATTAATGCTTTTTCCAGATAACAATAAATCACTATCAAATTTAAAAGAATCAGAATAAAAAGTGACATACTTATACTTATTTGATTCTACATAATATAGCATGTTAGAATCTCTATTTGAGTTAGCACTATCAAAAGACTCAACAGGAATTTGAATTTTGATAAGGCATTCTAAACTATCATCACAAACTACCCCACCTTTAAATTTTTGACTAACACCAATCCAATCATGTGCAGGATGACTTCCTAGGTAACTGATTTTTGATTTATTTTGAAATGCAGCCTTAATTTGATATTCGGCTGAACAAAGAAAACCCAAAATTAATATTAGAAAAAATCTAATCATGGTATTAAAGTTAAAATAAAAGATAAAAGGTAGCTTGCAAAAACAACATTACCGACATCTTCATGTAAATTCATATAATAATCACCATGGCAACTATTACTAATTTTATATCCTAACCAAGGTTGAGCCAACATTCCTGAAAAATGAACAATAGAAAGTAATCTATGAATATTCATAGCAGAAAGCCCTTTATCATATTTTAATGCAGGAGGAGAAAAAACAGATAAACCTGCTGAAGTCATATAGAGACCAAAAGATGTATAGCCTAGCTTTCTATGTAAATCTGACCTTTTTGTATAATCATCATTCATATTATGACCAATATAATATTGATAACTCATTAACCCTAGATTGACCAGCGCAATTTTTTGATGCCATTGCATCATACTCCGCCTTAGTTTTAATTCTTGAAGCCTATTATCAGGACTTAAATTAAATTTGCGAAACACTCCATTTTCAGACCAAAAAATATTTTTAATAACAGGCATATTAGAGGGGAGACTATCTTTCAAAGATAATTTCGAATCAACAACAAAAGAATCTTTATCTTCAAAAAACTGCGCATTTAATAGAGAAAAAATTAAGACTGTAATAAATATATTATTCATCAAGGATACTATTAATAATAATAATAACATCCAGAACATTTATTATTCCATCACTATTGATATCTGCAACTTGATAATTAGGCTCTTCTATACTAAAAATCATATTAACCATAATAACAACATCCAGTATATCAAGCGTTTCATCTAAATTAACATCTCCAGGAATAAAATCAGCTAAATAACTTTCAACACAAGATTGCTCAGAAGTCTCTGATTGAGCATTGTCATAAACAGCAGATATCGAATAACAATATTCAACACCTCCCGTAACATCAAAATCGTAATAAAATGTATCAGTTCCAAAGTGAATCAAACTATCATCTCTAAAAATATAATATCCTACAATTTCACGATCTCTAATCTGGTTGAATATAACTTCATCAAACTCAATTATAGATCTATCTGAATCTTCAATTTGCAAATCATCACCACTTAAATTATCACCACCACCATTAATACAATCTTGATATTCACCCTCGCATATTCCATCCCAGTTATAATCACAGCAATATGGGTCAATTTCAATAACATAAGCATAACAATTATCAGAATATGGAGCCTCTGCATTACAATCAAACTCCATTACTTCATCCCATTCTATATAAATACTGCCATCCTCTTCTGCTAAGGCCACAACATTTTGAGGCTCCATAAGATTAGAGTCTATTTCTAATCCTATTGTTACACTAAAATTAAAGATTGAACTTTCAGGACATAAATATTCTGAGCACCAATCTTGACTGATCTCACTTGGTCCCCAATTTACCGTAAAATCAACGACTGTTCCTGGGGGAGTATCTATATCTGACTCAACTAAAAATGACCCTATATAGCTATCATTAGCAAAAATTCCATAAAAAGTATTATCATTAACGCCACTTAATAAATTAATATAAGGGCTATCTGTTGAAATGACAGCGCCTGGATACCACATAAATGAAGCAGAGCCTGTATTTAGAAGGTCAACTTCAATAGTTGCACTCTCACCAGCATCAAAAACACCATCTAAGTTTTCATCTAATACAACAGGATTAGCAACTTCAAAGAAAGGGGCATGAATTTCTATACTAAAAGTACTTTCCCAGCTTTCAGTTTCTGATGAAAAATAGGCATTAAAAGAAGCAAAGTGACTATCTGGAGTATTACCTGCCACATAAAATGTTATAGGTTCTGCCGTAGGTCTAACCTCTCCTGCTATTGCATAGGCAACAAAAGTTTCTCCATCAATAATAGTTATATAAGGGTCATCAGAATTAACAACGACATTTAAAGGATTCACATTCTCTGTACCAACATTCTCAACAAATAAAGTTAAATCAACAGTATTTGAAGCCTCAATATATTCATTAAAATCAGAATCAGAAGCTACTTCATATCCAGAATAAACAAAATAAGGTCCATCAGGAGCAACCACTGTAACTGTTGATTCATAAGGATATTTGTTAAAAGCCGTCACGACTAAATCCATCATTCCTGGAATTACTAATTCAGGATCAAGAGCTATAACAGCCACCCCATTATCAGAATATGCTGAGCCTAAAAGCTCTCCATCTCTTGATATGGCAGCCAAAGCTCCATCCACTCCAACATCTA
>MDSZ01155995.1_pt1 | contig 20805 bp, 13 predicted proteins | sample 811201 | NCBI WGS metagenome assembly MDSZ01 (sample SAMN05326647, study PRJNA326480) | marine metagenome | isolation source: seawater | place: Indian Ocean: North | collected 2010 | reverse complement strand
ATGGGAGAATACCATTCATAATGGTGCAATATTTGATCTGGCATGGCATCCAACTGGAAAAATGATTGCCTCTGCAAGTGCTGATGAAACAGTGAAGCTCTGGCGTACAGCTGATGGGGTCCGCCTCGACACCCTATCCCAACCACAGGGTGAGCTCCTTTGCCTGAATTTTTCTCCAGATGGTCAAAGGCTTTTCGCAGCGGGTGAGGATAAACGCATTTATGCATGGGAAATTTCCTCTCTCGACGAGCCGGCTATCAATCCCGTTGTGTTGTCACAGTTTGCACATGAAGCAACCGTGACAGCAATGTGCATCACTCCACAAGGCGATCATCTCTTCAGTGCAGCTGAAGACGGCTCCGTTACCCAGTGGAGGCTTCCGGAGTTATCTCATGAGTACACCTTCGCGAACCAGGGTGATGTAATTAGCGTCCTATGCGCAACAGAAAAAAGAATCCTTCTCGGACTTCTTGACGGCAGCACGAATATGATCGCACTACACGAGGGTCAAGAAGGTTTAGCGGCGTCTCTCGAGCTATCACAAAAGATACATTCTCCAGTTGTGCCAAACCACTCCGCTGCTGCACGTACAACTGAAGAAGAAAGTAATGACACTCCACCACAAGCACAGGTCATCGGATGGCCTGCGATCATTGAAGGCGCCATCGAGTGCCCAGGGGATGTGGACTGTTTCAGATTCTCAGCCCGCTCTGGAGAATCAGTTCTTTTTGAGATTGATGCTGCCCAATCTGAATCGGAACTTGATTCAAAAATTGAAATACTTGATGACGTTGGACAGCGACTCCCCCGCTTGATGCTACAAGCGACCAGAGACTCTTGGTTCACGTTTCGTGGGAAGGATTCCTCGCAATCAAATGACTTTCGCATTCATAATTGGCGTGAGATGGAATTAGATGAGTATCTCTTCGCCGGTGGTGAAGTTGTTCGACTCTGGTTCTACCCTCGTGGTCCCGATTCTGGCTTCAACGTCTATCCTGGCTTTGGTAAGCGTCATACGTTTTTTGATACAACATCAGTCACGCATGCATTGGGGGAGCCTGCATGGATTGTCCGTCCCTTGCCCGCAGGCACGACTCCTCCCACAAATGGCCTCCCTACTTTTCCACTGTACTGGGAAAATGATGATGAATCTCATAACCGGCTAGGGGTTGATTCACACTTACTCTTCACCTCGCCAAAGGATGGCGACTATATCGTGCGAATCACTGACACTCGTGGATTTGGGGGCGAGGAAAATGATCCGTCGAGCTATCGATATACACTCACTGCGCGGACCCCACGGCCCACCTTCAGTATTTCTATCAGCGGAATGAGTCCGAAGATCAGTCCTGGAGGAAGCCAGGAGGTGACATTCACAGCCCAGCGCATAGAAGGGTATGTCGGTCCGATTCGTATCGACGTGAATCATCTTCCAGATGGCCTAATGTTCCATGGACCAATCGAGATTGAACGGGATCAGTTTCGTGCTGTAGGTGTTTTGTCTGCATCCCGTGATGCCATATCACCATCAAAAGAGGCTAACGAAATGGTTGATATTCAGGCCACTGCTCTCGCCAAAACCTCACGTCATGGAAATCCTGTGTACGAGCCGACTCAGGACCTCGGAGACCTTGGCCAGATTACAATACGTGATGCTCCAAAGATTACCTGTGCCATTGTGCCTCCAGGCACATCACACACTCAACAGGATCTATCCTCCGTGACGACTCCTGTCACTTTTACCATTCATCCAGGTGAAACCATTCGTGCAAAAGTCATGGTTACACGACATGATTTTGATGGACGTGTCCCCTTTGGAACGAATACCGACGTTGGACGCAACCTCCCCTATGGGGTGTACGTTGATAATCTTGGACTGAATGGACTGTTAATTGTGGAGGGTCAAAACGAAAGAGAGTTCTTTCTCACGGCCTCACCTGCTGCCCGCCCCGGCAAACGTTTCTTTCATCTGAAAACGACTGCGGATGGCAGTCAATGTTCTCGACCAGCGATGATCGAGGTTGTGCCGGCATTACAATGACCAATGGTGTCTACTCGTCAACCTCACGCGCTGCATGAGTTTTCTTCCACTCACTCCCATTCTGCGGCGCGTAAGACAGACCAATGCGATTCCTGTTTGCCAGCCTCGGTCTGTATCCTGTGCATGACGCCGGCAACTACCGATCAACAATCTCACGACCATAGATGCCTGAGAACTATGCCATACGGCGCAGTCCACAGGATTGGCCAAGAGGGTAGCTCCCTGCAACTGTTCTCCTTTTGGCTATACTACGCACTCGTTTTTTCTCTAGTGGTTTGCGACCCTCTTTCTTCTTCCTGGTGTCTCTATGGTCCTGTGATTCAAGGAAAGTATAACCGTCATGATACGTCTGTCCTTTTGCCATCTGCTTTTCGCTGTCGGAATTATTTTTCCACAAGCCTACCTACACGCGGCTGAGCGTAATATCGTTGTGTTCGTAACCGATGATGAGTCTCCAACACTTGGCTGCTATGGAGACACGTCGGCAGTGACACCCTCAATTGATGCACTTGCTGCAGATGGTGTTCTCTTCCGCAATGCATTTGCAACAACAGCCAGTTGCTCCGCCAGTCGATCCGTCATACTTTCGGGACTTCACAATCATTCGAACGGCCAATACGGTCACCAGCACGATTTTCACAAATTTTCAAGCTGGTATGACGTCGCAAGTTTCTCACTTCCACGAGCACTCTCGCGTGCTGGCTATCGAACTGCTCGGATTGGAAAGTACCACGTAGCGCCAGAGTCTGTCTACCATTTTGAAACACAGCTGAAGGGCCCGACTCGCAATGCGGTCGCCATGGCTGACGCGTGCCAAGACTACATTACTGCTGCGAGTGAAAAACCTTTTTTTATCTATTTTGCAACAAGTGATCCACATCGAGGAGGAGGTGTTGATGCAACATCTGATCTCCATCTCAAACCAGATCTCTTCGGTAATAAGCCGAATCGTGGAAGCCATGCAGGTGTAAAGGAGATCTTTTTTGATCCTGCTGATGTACCAGTTCCTGCGTTTCTTCCCGATACGCCAGAAACACGAAGTGAATTAGCTCAATATTATCAATCATGCGCACGCATTGATCAGGGACTAGCTAGACTGATAGAGATCCTGAAAAAGGCAGACGTTTATGAGAAAACACTGATTCTTTTTACAAGTGACCATGGCATGGCCTTTTCTGGTGGAAAGACAACCGTCTATGAACCCGGCCTACGCGTTCCATTTGTTGTAAGAAACCCCTATGTGATGTCACGTGGAATTCAAACAGACAGCCTTGTGAGCCACATCGACATCACTCCATCGCTACTCGACTTTGCTGGAGAACTGGATTCCGTAAAGCATCGTCCCCGACATTGGATTTCCCCACAGGACTTTTGGAAAGACTCACCAGATGTCTTAGTGGAAAACCATGGCCCACGCAGAGGCTTGCCTTCGTATCATGGACGTTCGTGGATACCTGTCCTGTCAGATCCAGCACATTCGATTCATGATATCCACTTTGCTTCGCATACATTCCATGAAATTCAGATGTATTATCCCATGCGTGCTGCCCGTGACCACGAATGGAAACTGATCTGGAATATCGCCCATCCCCTCCCCTACCCCTTCGCGTCTGATCTTTGGGCGGCGAGCAGTTGGCAAGCCCAGTTTCAGAATAGTCTTGATGCTCCGTACGGGATGAAAACGGTTCACGAGTACATCCACCGACCTCGCTTTGAGCTCTACCATCTATCGAAAGATCCTCATGAAACACAGAATCTCGCCAAGGACCCACGCTACTCAGCAATCCTGCTCAAGTATCAAGAAAAACTAAAAGCTCTTCAGAAACAATATTCCGATCCATGGATCACAAAATGGGATTATGAATAACAATCAGGCGCGCATGCATTTTGTCAGGTGTGAAATACTTTCATTCGCCAACCGCTCAATCCCTGGCGAATAGTCGAATACTTCAACACTTACCCATCCGTTGTACTGATTATCCTGCAGTGACTTAAGAATTGGCCTGAAGTCAATATCGCCAAAACCTGGCCCCTGTAAATTGGCATCATTTGCATGGAAGTGTTCTAAATAATCATGGCTTGTCGCAATAATCTCAGGAATGCTTTTACCTTCACTCGACATTGCTTTTACATCTAGTAGAAGACGGACATGAGGTGAATCAATCTGCCGAAGAATGTCACAGGTAGCATCCGCAGTATTAAGGACATCCGTTTCCACGGGAGACAATGGCTCAAGGGCAAGGATCGTATTAGTCGACTCAAGCGCCGGAATGAGATTGGTAAATGTTTCAGCAAGCCACCCGAGCGCCTGATCCTGCGTCACACCTGCCATTCGACTGCGTTGTTGTGGAGAACCAAACACCAGCACGCGTCCTCCAAGGTCAGAACACAGTGATGCAAGTGCACCAAGATAACGGACCGTCTTCTCCCGTATCTCCTTCGTCGGATGCGTCACATGCAGTCCAGACGTTTTCGCTAAAAGCCAGTGAAGCCCAACACATTCAAGTCCTGAGCGCTCGATCGTCTGGCGCACCTGCGCGCAACGCTTTGCTGTTAGTGTGACCGGGAAATCACCAAGCGTAAATGGAGCTAACTCGATACCTTGATACCCGGCTTCAGCAGCATAGTCACAGGCCTTCTCAAGCGGCCACTCCTGAAACGTTTCGTTACAAATTGCAAACCGCATGGTATTCCATTCCTCAGTTGATACGGAAACAATTAATTCTTCACATCAAGTGCTGAGGGAACCAGATGCGAATACGTCTGAAATGCTTCTGTAATCCGACCAGCCTTTTCATCACCATCATGAAAGACAAAGCGATGCCGAAGTGAAATGCGATCATTTTTTTTCATTAATACCTTGCCACTATCTGATTTCGGGTTCATCTGCTGAAGGCCAAATGGATTGGCACAAAACAATCCATAATTCCGCACATGCCACGCCGTCGGATGACGAAAGCTTGAGGGATGATTGAGGATGGCAACTCCAACATGTTGCTCTCCAACGGGCCCATGGTAGTCCACCCAGTCCGCTTTCTGGGCCCACGCTTTAGCATCCCGCTGCCCTTCACTATTAATAATCGATCCCCCCTGGTTGCGATCAACGGTCATACTATCTGGAACACGAATATAGAGACCAGCATCTTTCATATCCGCAAGTTCAACAGGCCCATGACTTGCGATGAGATCAATGTCTACATCGATGATGCGAGTTGCGGGCGTATGCGAGAATGTGATTCGCCGATTTTCAGTTAATAGAGGAGTCTCCTGTGCGTCAACAAATTCATTCAACGCGAAGATGATAGCGTTTGTTCCTCCGGTCAGCGAGTGATACTGACGATGCTCAATAGCACCGATTGTTTGTAGCTTTTTTTCACGCTGCTTACTTTTGCCATACGATGCTGCTTCTGCCCAGGTATCAAAACCATTAACTCCCTGATGCCCAAAGGAGAGTCCTCGTTGATGAACATGGTCCCTTGATTCACCTTCAACTGTTTTCATTGGGAAGCATCGCGTCATAACTTGCCCAGAAGACCCAATAACATTCCATAGAAATGGCTTATTGCCTTGGTCAATCACGTATTCAGCGATAGCCTGTTCATCACAATACACTCGCACGCCTCCGGCAGAGGTCTTCTCTACACGATACTGGCTATCCTTTGACGGTCTGCTTGTCGCAGTGTTGTCATCTGCTGCAAGAACACTTTCACGGTGACTCCACAGCATTATGCCTATACAAGCAATCATACAAAGATGGAAACACCTGACTTGATGGGTTCGATTCATTTGACATTCTCCATGACACACCATGACACACCCAAGGAACAAAAAGGCGTCATAGCTCTAGCCGCTCGGCAGTCTAACTTAAAAGCATTGTGGACATAAACATTTTTTACCCTTATACGTTGTGTTACATTGCCTCATGCACCTGGAGTTCATGCTGTTCTTATTCGCCAAACTGCACTGAACTGAACGAAAGCCTCCCTGAACATTCTACGAACCGTTGGATTGCCTGATCATGAATTTCCAACCAACTCGGCAACAGATGCTGGAGGTCTTAGACCAAGACGAGGTCGTTGATCTTATCATCATTGGAGGTGGAGCCTCGGGACTGGGCATCGCCGTCGATGCAGCAACACGTGGGTTTTCCACAATCCTGCTTGAATCACACGATTTCGCAAAGGGAACATCAAGTCGTGCCACGAAGTTGGTTCATGGTGGAGTACGGTATCTCGCGCAAGGAAACATCACGTTAGTTCGTGAGGCGCTACGAGAGCGTCAGATTCTCCTTGATAATGCCGCTCATTTGGCTCAGCCACTACCGTTTGTTGTCCCCGGCTATGGCTTTCGTGGGTGTGCCTGGGACTTACCCATCTATCGCACCGGATTGGCGTTGTATGATGCTCTCGCCAAAGGGAGCCACCTTGGTAAAACCTGTTATGTTTCTCGACAGACATTGCTGCAAGAGTCACCACAGATCCAGCACACCAAACTCTGCGGAGGAGTGCGTTACTGGGATGGCCAATTCGATGATGCAAGATTATCTGTTGCTCTGGCGCGCACAGCCATCCAAGCTGGTGCAACAGTTCTGAATTATTGTCGTGTGACCAAGTTCCTGAAAGCTGATTCTCCACGTGGACATGGTCATATCACAGGAGTTGTAGTAGAAGATCAGGAAACGAAGCGTAATTTTTCCATACGTGGAAAATGCGTTGTGAATGCAGCAGGTGTTTGGGCTGACTCCGTCCGCCGCTTGGATGATCCCTGTGCCATGAAAACACTCGCGCCAAGCCAGGGTGCGCATATTGTAGTGGATCGATCGTTTTTTCCATCACAGCAAGCGCTACTGGTCCCAAAAACAACAGATGGGCGTGTGATGTTTGCAGTGCCTTGGATGGGAAAGGTGATTCTTGGAACAACTGATATTCCAAGAGATGATCTTCCGGTTGAACCACGACCTCTTCCAATGGAAATTGACTTTATCCTTGAGGAGGCATCACGATATCTTGCACACGCACCGCAACGTTCTGACATTCGTGCTGCCTGGGCTGGCCTGCGCCCTCTGGTCCAAAAGCCTCATCACAATGACACTGACACGAAGCAAATCTCACGCGAACACATTATTCGGGTGTCTGAACATGGTCTTGTCACGGTATCAGGAGGTAAGTGGACAACGTACCGAGCCATGGCAGAGGACGTTCTCTTAGCGTGTTTCTCTCACAACCTCCTTCCATCGAAAACACCTGGAGTGACAAAGACACTCCGACTCGTTGGTTCACCATCACCCAAGGCACCGAACATATCTTTAGCCGATCCACCCGGTTTACATCTCTACGGAAGTGAGATCGAACAGGTTCTCGCCTTGCCTGGATCGAATCACGAACTCTTACCAGGTCTCAGTGAGGCAATGGTACGATTTGCGGTCCGCCACGAGTATGCACGGACTGTGGAAGATGTTCTCGCTCGACGCTCACGCTGGCTGTTTCTTGACGCTCAGGCTGCCTCAGATGCAGCAGACGCTGTCGGCCATATTCTCCAAGAGGAAATCGGATCTTCATTCAACGGTGATGCGTCAGTAAAATCCTTTCGGGCACTCGCCTCAGAGTATCAAGTCGCGCCACATCCACGCCCCAACTCGCCTTCAATGCCCTAGCTGCGATATTCAAACTTAAACCGACCTGGCATTGGGGTTGGATACTGACCGTCCTCATTCATCTGAACGATGGCACCTGATTGATCGTTGAGTGATGTGACACCACTCGTAAGATCATCTGGACATGCAAGCATCTCATCAAATGTCACACTCTTTCCGGTGTGTGCCGCGAATCGACCCATTGCTGTTACAAGACTCGCTTCAGCACCACGAACAGCTTCGTTATAGGGTGTGTTATCAATCACTGCAGCTACGAGATCCTCCCACTCAATTCGGTAGGGGCTCTTTTCTGGCTGTTGTGCCGTCCAGAGTATATTGTCCGCGTTGGCAGATGCACTTTTATAGATCGTCGATTTAGCAGGCGAATGTCCACGTGCTGAAATAGTAAAGGCTCCCTTTGAACCCTGACCAAAAACACCAAACTTTTTCTCACATCCCTTCATGGTGCGACCGGAATAAAAGAACTTTGTCCCATCAGCAAACGTCCACTCAACACCATAACTATCAAAATTTTGGTCGTTGATCTTTCCTTGAAAATGTCGCCCTCCGATCGCCTCGGCTTGTATCGGCCACATATTTTTCATCCAACATACTTCATCAACATGGTGAACATAAAAATCACTAAAAACGCCACCGCTCGCCCAAAGAAAGTTATGAAAACGTTTGCATTGCCAAAAGAGTTCCGTCATATCACTCGGTGGACCAGGGTACAGGTCCATAGGCATCACCGGTCCATGCTCTCGATATCCATGAAAGGACAGCAATTCACCTGCCTCACCATTTTGCAATCGGTCAAAGAGTTCCCGACGTGCAACACTATGACGGCACATTAATCCAACACCAACTTTGAGTCCCTGAGCATCCGCCTCCTTTGCCAATTGAAGAATCCGTTTAGTGCTAGGACCATCAATAGAAACAGGCTTTTCCATGAATACATTGACCCCCCGCTCGATGGCGTAGGCAAAATGAGTTGCCCGAAATGCAGGAGGCGTGGCAAAAACTGCAATATCCACCCCAGGTCGGAGGCTATCAATCGCATGACGATAGGCATTCATGCCAACAAAGCAGCGATCATCGGTAACGTTCACGCGTTCCTTAAATTGATTAGTGAGGCCCTTTCGCTTGTTTGTGATTTGCTGATCAAAAATATCTGCTATGGCATAAAGCTTGACAGGAGTGCTTGGGACAGACATTGCATCGGCGGCAGCGCCAGCCCCTCGACCACCACAGCCAATGAGAGCAATACGAATTTCATCCGTCCCTGCAGCATGGACGGCAGGAAGCACGGTCTGTCCACTCACGCGCTGTGAGGCAGCACATGTAGCCAACGCTGTCGTTGTTCCTAAAAAGGAACGTCGAGTTGTTGTGTGAGGGTGTGACGTGCAGGTTCGATCAGAACGCCGTATACGTTTCATAGCAACTGTGTCCTCTTTCTTTGATGCACTTCTTCCAAGACATACGCATTGTACGGCTCATGCGTTCCCAAATGGATGCAGCACAAGATCATCGTCGAGTGAACGGCATGAAGGAATTCCCATAGACTTCAACTTCTTATGATACTCCTTAACAGCCACATCTGGTAGTAACTCCTCATCTGCCACAGCTCGCAAAAAGTGCAGAAATGTACTTTGACACTCTGCTGCGTTGATTTTCCGCCCAAACAATGCAACACGGGCTCCATGCTTCTTTGCGTCAGCAACGAGCGCAAATGCATCGTGGGTCGTACCAGCCCCGCCACCAAGAATACCAACGATGATGGACTGGTCGTATGCAACCAACTGTTCCGTAATCTCAGGACCGAGATACGGCATCTTTAAAAACAGCGGCCGTCCAGAACTCGGCACACCAGCAAGAAGTCGAACAACATGATCGGCGAGAAAACGATTAACATCTTTTGGTGCTTCTGACATCCGGTCATGCACACGATCAAGAGCATTGGGATAAAACACCTCAAGAAAATGCCTGAAGCCTTCCTGTTCCGCCGAAAGACGAAAAGCCCGGTAGGCATCTAACATATTTTTGTCTAATTGCGAGTCTCCGTTGAGTGTTATTGAAAACAGCCCGAGATCCACTTTTGGCGTGATACCCTCTGGCTTAAGGACACTGCTGTATTGCGCCTGAGAGATTGTTATCGTTGAGAATGGAAGCGCTGGCTGTTCCCGGTAGCTGCCGGTTCCAGTCGCAAGCCAGATATCAGTCGTATCGTTCATTCGTACGGCCGGCGTCACGGAAGACGACTCAAAGAGTGACTCCTTGACCGCAAGACAGCTACTGGTGCTCCCGCTCATGAGCATGATATCAACAAGTTCATGCTCAACGATTTCTCTTATACTGTCTCTATATTCCTCAATCGATCGAAAGACTCGGCCGCCAGAAACGCTCTCTGGAAGACGACCCGGAGCAGCAAGACCAAAAGCCATATCTGCATCTTTCGCGTCCGCCAGAATAAAGTCGCGACAGTGAGGATCAGCGAGGATTCGGGATAACTTAACATCCAGGGATTTGCTCTGCGTCACCGACATCAGTTTTCTCCCTCCTGCACTTCGTGAAGTTGAATGAGTTCGTAAGGAATGGCCTCACTCTCATCATTCGTGCTATACAATAACAGATTAATCATTCGTATAGTGGCCGATCTGTCAGAATAACAACTTATGAATGCTTCAGATTTTGCATCTCTGCACCGCAAGCTACAGGGGGAGCTTCTCACCGATAATCTCGTCCGTTCTCTATATGCAACAGATGCTTCTGAGTATCAAGAGCAACCACTTGCTGTTGCATTTCCAGAAACAGACCGTGACGTCCAGGAACTGATCCGCTTTGCACAGTCACATCATATTGGACTTATTCCACGAACGGCTGGCACATCACTCGCTGGGCAAGTTGTCGGGAACGGAATCGTCATCGATTTTGGACGATGTATGAATCGCGTTCTCTCACTCGACGTTGAAAAACGACGAGTACGTGTGCAGCCAGGAGTTGTACGCAATGAACTGAATAAGTACCTCATGCCATATGGATTATTTTTTGCCCCAGAGACCTCCACGGCTAATTGGGCAATGATTGGAGGAATGGTTGGAAATAACTCCTGCGGGTCAAATTCGATCGCATACGGCACCACACGAGATCATCTCCATAGTGCACGGGGGTTTCTTGCTGATTCGTCTGAGGTCACCTTCGGTCCTTGCACCACTGATCAGATCAACGCCATTTGCAAACAGCCTGCGGCGTCGTTAGAGAACAGACTCTATCGTGAGATGTTCCATTTGCTCTCTCAAGAGGCCACCCGTCAGTTGATCGCCGAGTCATTTCCAAAGCCAGAGGTGACGCGCCGAAATACCGGATACGCATTAGATGCACTCATGCACGCCTCATGTTTTAGCTCAGACTATTCTCAGGACTTTAATTTTTGCCGACTCCTTGCAGGCTCCGAGGGGACGCTCTTCATCGGAGTTGAATATGAACTCTCTCTCATTCCACAACCACCACCTGGGGCCCTCGTATGCATTCATTGCACGACTGTCTCAGAAGCCCTTGAGTCCACAGTACTCATCATGCAGTGCCTACAGAAGGTCAACATTCAGCCAACAGCATGTGAACTAATCGATCAAAAGATTCTTGATTGTACAAAGAATAATCTAGAACAGTCTCGCAACCGTCGTTTTGTTATTGGTGACCCTGGTGCTGTACTTGTGGTAGAGGTACGTAACAAAGACCCTTCACTGATCAAGAAGACCTTCAATCACATCGAAACGCAACTGCGAAATCACAATCTTGGCTATGCCTATCCACGGCTCTTTGGTGATGACGGCAACTGTGTTTGGGAATTAAGACGCGCGGGCCAGGGCCTCGTGAACAATCTCCCCGGTGATAACAAGCCAAGGGAGATCGTGGAGGACACTGCGGTTGCTGTCCAAGACCTTCCTGCATACATCCATGCATTCGATCTGCTCCTCCAGAAGAAATATGGCGTGGATTGTGTGCATTATGCCCACGCTGGTGCTGGAGAACTGCATCTGCGGCCGCTCTTTAATCTTCATACAAAAGAGGGATTGAAGATGTTCCGTGATGTTGCAACTGATGTTGCCCATCTCGTGAAGAAATTCCGAGGATCACTGAGCGGCGAACATGGTGATGGACGACTGCGAGGCGAGTTTATTCCCACAATGGTCGGAACCGAATGTTTCAAACTTTTTGAACATGTAAAACATCTCTTTGACCCTCTGGGAATATTCAATCCGGGAAAAATCATACAGACACCGCCAATGGACTCACACCTTCGGGTGAATGCAGATGCACCGACGCAAGAGCAGCCAACCACATTTCAATTTCGTGACACAGGGGGCATTGTCCGTGCCGCAGAAAAATGTACCGGCGTCGGGCAGTGTCGAAAGACACATCTTATTGGTGGAACAATGTGTCCGAGCTATATGGCCACCCGAGATGAACAACACTCGACACGTGCTCGGGCCAATATCCTTCGCCAGGCGCTCACGCACCATCCCGATCAGCCTTGGTCCCAGCCAGAGATTGCTGAGGTAATGGATTTGTGTCTTTCCTGCAAGGCATGCAAAAGCGAATGTCCATCAAATGTAGATATGGCTAGGATGAAAGCAGAATGGGAACAACAATTTTATGACATCAACGGCGCTCCTCTACGATCAAAGATACTTGCACAATCGTATCAAGCGCTTCGGTGGGCATCACATGTCCCGTATCTCTATAACTTTCTGACTCAAACGCCAGGCATTGCCTCCTGCTTCAAAAAAGCCCTTGGGCTATCTCCCTATCGGTCAATGCCAAAGTTGCCACAAAGGAATCTGGCACGATGGCTTAAGGCTCGACGCCAGCCGCAGACCCTGGAAAAACATACGAAACGTATTTACCTGTTATGTGACGAATTCACATCTTCTCTTGATACCGCGATAGGCATTGCAGCAATTGAACTACTTGAGAGACTTGGCTATGAAATCTATCCCATTCATACCGAAAGCGGGCGATCCCAACTGTCGAAGGGCTTTGTTCGCCAGGCACGAGAACTTGCCATACGCAACGTCGAAAGGCTCTCCTCGTGTGTCAGTGATGAGGAGCCCTTAGTCGGCATCGAGCCCTCTGCCCTTCTTACCTTTCGGGATGAATACCCCGACCTTGTTCCAACGCAACTTTATGCAGCAGCAAAATTACTGGCGACCCGCACATTCCTGCTCGAGGAGTTTCTTGTTGAGGCTCTTCACCGTGGACACATTCATGCAAATCAATTCACACAAACTCCTTGTAATATTCTTTTCCATGCACATTGCCACCAAACGGCATTGTCATCCGCAAACACGTCTCTAGAAGCTCTCGCAATTCCAAGTGCATATACCGTGACTCGTATCCAAAGCGGATGCTGTGGAATGGCTGGTGCATTCGGTTACGAACGAGAACATTATGATCTTTCGATGAAAATCGCAGAACTTGTACTGCTCCCAACCATTCGTGATGCACCACCAGAGACGATTATTGCTGCGACAGGGACAAGTTGCCGCCACCAGATCAAGGATGGCACGGGACGAATCGCCCTTCACCCAGCGCAAATCCTAAGGAACGCACTTTTGCCCGATTGTGAAGAGTACTAGACACTACGAACAAGAAGCACCATTGACCATCTGACGTGCTCTTCTTTTCGCATGCTGAAATGTAAAGTGCCTATGGACTGCTCGCTGCAATTCATTTTTTATTCGATAGGGCGTTACCGTCCAATAGCGTTGATACCAAGGAATTTTTTTACCTAATGTCTGCGATTCAAAACAATTATCAAGCTGTGAATATGGCAGAGGCATCACAACTGAAGCACGAAGACCATACGCCCATTCCTTGTCAATTGCGTGATCGATGGGAAGCCACATTGGAGTAAGCTGCTTCAGGAGTACTTTCGCAGCCTGACGATTCACCGCGTAGGCACCAGTTCCACACAGTTTTGCGTAGCACACGCCAATTGAATACGTCTTGGTCAATGAAGCATACGCAACTGCGTGAAGCCTGTTTGTGCCACACAGACGCAGAATGTCCCAGCAACATTCATATTGCTGAGCAGCGTGCACAATGTCGGCAATCTCAGGCACCGGTCGTGCATCATCTTCAGCAATGACAGCAACCTCCTCACTTGAACTGAGAAAAAGTTGAAGACACTTCAGATGACTAAAGTAACATCCAATTTGGCCTACGCTTTTCGTCTGTCCATGCCAACGCCTGTATCCACCTTCGTTAAAGTTCTCAATAGGACTTTCAAGCGTTCTGCCATCTACTCCTGCAACGCGAACAACGGTGAGGTCGCAGTGTCCATAATGTTGCTCAACATACTTCCACCGATCATGTGCGGAATCAAGATTAATGATATATGCATTCATAGACAGCTATTTTCATCCTTGCACGTCTTTTCGCTGATCGACAAAGGTTACTTCGCCCGTTCATTACTTCGTTTCCGGGTCAGCATGAATTGGTTTCCTTCCGTATCAACACACATTGCTAAGTGAGGAGGTTCACCATTCTCAGGCTTTGGCTCATGCGTGAGTTGACCACCTGCTGCAAGAACCTCTTGGGCACCCTCGATAACATCTGCGATTTGAAAGCTCATTCCCGTCCAGGTCTGATTTCCCTCTCCGCCACTGTGGATTCCAATGATTGATTCGTGAATACCAACCTCCACGATTGCAGAATTCTGGCGAAGGATTCTTCCACCAAATACATTGCAGTAAAACGCTGTCGCACGTTCCGTATCGACAGCCCAAACCACATACTTCACCCGCTCTACCAGCATGCAGAATCTCCTGAGTACAATGAGTGCTGAATACTACGCTTCTGATTTAGGCATAATACGTTTAGGCGCCTAGGAACTTCTTGAAGCACATGTGGAAAAATATACCTGAAGTATACCAACCTGGTAACGTATGCTGTTGCTGTGCGAGCAATGACGACGAAATGGAGGATCGTGATGCAGTCTCTTTTCATTGGCAGAATCGGTGGAATCTTTCTTATTAGTGTTTTTGCTCCCTCTCTTGTTGCAGAGATTACTCTTCCGCCGGCTGAGAACGGTGTTCATACCATACGCAATCTTTCCTACGCAGATACTGATAACACGCGGCAGCAACTCGACCTCTACCTGCCAGAACACAAGAAAGATGAGTCACAGCCGCTTCCACTGCTCGCTTTTATCCATGGGGGAGGATGGCAAAAAGGAGATAAAAAGCGAGTAGCCCCACAAGCCCTGAGGCTTCTCAAGACCGGCCAATTCGCCGTGGCGTCGATTGGCTACCGGCTCACTGATGAGGCGCATTGGCCAGCCCAGATACATGATTGTAAAGCAGCGATTCGATGGCTCCGTGCCAATGCTCCTCAATTCGGCATAAACGCTGAAAAGATTGGTGTCATGGGCACCTCAGCCGGGGGGCATCTCGTTGCCATGCTGGGGACATCTTCAGGAGTCAAGGAGTTAGAAGGTACCCTTGGACGCCACACCGATACTGACAGCAGCGTGTCCTGTGTAATTGATTTCTATGGGCCATCTGCACTACTGAGCATGGGGGGCTTTCATGACCGCCCAGACTCTCCTGAATCAAAACTCGTTGGTGGTCCAATTCAAGAACACAAAACGACAGCAACAGCCGCGTCCCCAATTACATTTGTATCCTCTGACGATGCTCCGTTTCTATGTATACATGGAACACGAGACCCTCTTGTACCGTTTTCCCAATCGGAGGTACTTAAGCAAAAACTTGAGGGGGCAGGCGTGCAGTGTTTGCTAATTCCCATCACGAACGGCGGCCACGGAGGTTTTCGATATCCTGAAGTAGATGAGCTCATAAGAACGTTTCTGCTTCACCACCTCTACGGCCTCACGACGATGCCTATTCAGGAAGAACCGATTCCGTCTCGTCCACCACAGTAAGATCTTAGACCGGAATTATTGCTTTGTTTCTTTTGCGTGTGTTGATGTTATTTGAGCATCACCAAGTTGCTGCTGCAAACGTGCCAAACGATCAAGAAGATCGCTTACACGGCTGGCATGGCCTGGCTCAGCAGCAAGATCTACACTTTCCGTTGGGTCTGCGGCCACGTGATACAGTCTGAATGCATTCGCTGTTGGATACACAATTAATTTCCACCCGTCATGAGTGATTGCCCGCTGAAGATTGAGATAGGCGCCGTAAATCGATTCATAGGGGGATTCATTCGTTTGGTTCTTTAACAGTGGGAGTAGCGAATGAAAAAAAACGTGTTTTGGCTGAGCCACACCGGCTAATTCCAACGTCGTTGGCATGACATCCTGAAGATAGATTGGCGTCGAGATTGATCGATCCGCATCAACTCCAGGCCCCACCACGACAAATGGCACTCTCACACTATGATCGTATTGGTTTTGTTTCCCTACTAAACCGTGGTGACCAACAGAGAGTCCGTGATCCGCAGTAAAAAATATCCAGGTGTTGTCTGCTTTTTTTGACTGTTCAAGTGCATCAAGAATTCGACCGATTTGCGCATCGAGATGAGAAATGATCGCATAATATTCACCACGATGCACTTTGATTGCTCGTTCCGTCCTTGGAAATGGAGCAAGTTTTTCATCCCGAAGAGATTGCCCAGCACCCATCTCTTCAGCGTAGGGGTATTCTGGAAGAAAAGGCTGTGGCGTTTTAATTCGATGAGTCGGGTACTTGTCCACATATGCCTGTGGAGACTGTCGCGGGTCGTGGGGAGCATTAAAGGCAATATAAAAGAATCCGGGACTTTCCGACTTGTCTGCATCGGAGAGAAAATCGATGGCGTCATCCGCAGTCACTTCACTCCAATGTTTGCCACCTTCCCAGAATCCACCGAGTGATCGATCGGAAGGACTCCACGCGTCACGCCCCGTCGCAGGAGGTCTATTATAAGAGGACATCACAGTTTTTGGCATGCCGGGGCGAACATGGCGGGCCACATCAAAACAGTTTGCAGCATCTGAGCGGATATGCCACTTCCCTGTCATAAACGTCTGATAGCCAGCACGGTGTAATAGTTGGGGCCATAAAACACCCGCCTTGCGCTCGTTGTCTGTTTTTTGATACACACGATTTGCATCCCAGACACTTCGTCCAGTGATCAGCATTGTTCGGCTTGCAACACATACCGCCCCACTCCACGACCCCATGTTATACGCATGAGTAAATGTTGTTCCTCGGGCAACTAACCGGTCCATATTCGGAGTATCGATGTCAGTGTGACCGAACGCACCAATGGCTTCATAGGTCAGGTCATCAGCAAAGAGAAAAAGAATGTTTGGCTTATCTGATGCATCCCGCGTCTCGTCGGCTACCACGAGACGATACGCTACAGTCGTCCAAAGAACACATAGCGCCTGAAGTGACCATACCAGAATCTTGTGACGTGTGATCATCATTCTCCCCAACTCTTGCAAGTGACTTATTAGATATGACTACGTTTCGCTGAACAAATACCTGGACTGAATCTCCAGAATCTCATGCCCCTGTGGTCAGCAATATATCATGGGTCCTACTGCCTGAATCAAGCACCCTGAATTCACTCTTCTTGAGATCATTCCTCCAACGTATTGTACATATTAAGGCACGATCCGCTTGGGCGACTGGCAAAAGAAGTTTTCGCCCTACTACAGTTATTGCAATAGACATTATTGCTCACTGCCCGTAACACCTCTGCAAGTAGCTCTACCCCGGTGGATTCGTCCCTCACTCCATCATGGAGAAGCATGCTGTTCCCAACAGACAAAGTGTTTTTGGGTCACGCGTCGAGACTTTGCTTTGATCCGTTTCGCATGACCCAATGATCGGCATTAGAGGCACCCACCTGCATCACATCCCTATTCTCAGTTATCTAGGAGATAATTGGATGAATAACCTCGCCAGACACGTCAGTGAGACGAAAATCACGGCCCGCAAAGCGATACGTCAAACGCTCATGGTCAAGGCCTAGCAGATGGAGCACCGTCGCATGAAGATCGTGCATATGAGTCTTCTCGGCAACAGCCCGATGGCCAAACTTATCCGTTTTGCCGTAGGAGTAGGCCTGTTTCACACCTCCACCGGCAAGCCACACTGTAAATCCGTTTGGATCATGATCACGACCTGTACCATTGTTTTGCGCGAATGGATTTCGACCAAACTCGCCTCCCCACCAGACCAGGGTATCCTCCAGCAGGCCACGCTGTTTCAAATCCGATAGGAGGCCAGAGATAGGAAGGTCAACAGCACGAGCATGGTCTTCATGCTTGGGAAGGTTTGAATGCTGGTCCCATGCTGGATTATTTGAGTTGTCAGTGTAATTAACTTGAATGAATCGCACCCCCGCTTCGGCGAGTCGTCTTGCCATCAGACATTGGCGGCCATAATCATCTGTCGTTTTCTCCCCAATTCCATACATTGCTTTTGTCTCGGCAGATTCGGAGCTGAGATCAATAATGTCCGGCGCAAACTGCTGCATGCGCCACGCCATCTCGTAGGACTCGAGAACCGCCTCAAATTCATTGGGAACAACCATCCCAGTTTGCTGACGTGCCTCCATTTGATCGCGGTTCAGCAATTGAATGAGTTCCAACTGAGCACGCTGCTTCCGTGCGCTTCTTTCAGTGTTTTCCAAAAAACGAATACCTGATTCACGTGCTGATATGCCGGCTCTTCCAATAGCCGTTCCTTGATGAACCGCGGGCAGAAAACTGTTCCCATAATTCCTTGGCCCTCCGTTCCCAGACGACGGCGATAACGTTACGAAGGTTGGAAGATTATCATTTAGTGACCCAAGACCATAACTGACCCATGACCCCATCGACGGACGAATTTGTGCTGTAGCACCTGTATGCAGAAACAATGTGGCTGGACCGTGAGCGACACCTTCTGTGTGCATGCCGTGTAAAAAACAGAGGTCATCGACGTGTTGAGATATTTCAGGAAACAGCTCACTTGTCCACTTGCCACATTCGCCTCTCTGGCTGAATGGCCAAAGGGATTTCATGACACGAGCAGAAAGCCCCTTACCGGTTTTTGCAATACTGCGTGCATCTGCAAAATCGTGTTCCTTGCCATCAAATTGCTTAAGCATTGGCTTGTAATCAAAGCTATCAACCTGACTCACACCTCCAGCCATAAAAAGAAAAATGACACGTTTTGCCTTTGGAGTATGGTGCAACGAATGGAACTGCTGCCCATCTGACGCAGCAAGGCTTGACGCTGCCAGAGCACCAAATCCACATCCAGACGCCCGCAGGAAACTACGGCGTGAATACCATTCCGAAGAAAACATATTTCTCATTCTACATAGCGAAAATCAATACTGGCAAATAACGCCTGATAGATTTGTGACCATATTTCTATTTGAGAAGTATCTACCGCTGATACTTTTGCGGTCACTTGTTGCAGGTGTTCCCATTCAGTCGCATATGGCAAACGGCCAAGTGCTGAAAGATAAACATGCCGTAGGCGTTCTTCTTGAGATACTTCCTGTGTCCCTAGCAAATGTTTTGCGGCGGCTCGTGCGCGATTCATCACAAATGGACTATTCAGCATCAAAAGCGCCTGAGTGGATACAGTACTAACATTTCGTTGCCCATGCACCTGATTCGGATCTGCACCATCAAATATTTCAAATAACTCAAGCCGACGATTACGAAACACCGGTGTGTAGATACTTCTTCGGACATCCTCAAACTCAAAGGTATATTCCGTCGGCTTAGTTGATCCCTTATTTTCTGCACCTGAACCTTGAATACATGGACCGCCAATCCCTAAGTCTATTTCTCCACTGACGACAAGCATGGCATCACGCATGGACTCTGCATCCAAACGGCGAACATTCATCCGCCACAGTAAAGTATTTTCAGGATCACGAACTGCCGCTACGTCATCCCGCTGTGTCGAAAGACCATAGGTACGTGACAGAACAATATCCCGTATCACTGATTTCGTTGACCAACCACTCTTTGCAAAACGACGGGCCAGAAAGTCAAGTAGTTCCGGATGACTTGGTCTTTCTCCTCTTGTCCCAAAGTTGTCGACTGTTTGCACAATACCACGCCCAAATAAGTGGTGCCAAATCCGGTTCACGTACACACGCGTTGTTAGCGGGTGCTTGTCAGCTGCAATCCATGCGGCAAGTTCACGACGTCCACTTGACGTTGCCGGAATAGCTGGATCGCTCTCATCGGTAACGACCTGGATGAATCCTCTCGGAACTGCAGCTCCCTGATTGTGGACTTCACCACGTATACAGATATGGCAATCCTGAACAACCTCGGCCTCCTGAACTGCCATGGCCTTCGGAACTACGGGAGCAGATTTTTTCAAACCGCGAAGTTTCTTTTCAAGTGCCTTAACATCTTCTTCCTTTGACGCAATACGTGCATCCTCTGAGGTTTCCTTTGCATCGTTGGCGATAGAAGAACCTTGCGGAATGATGGAGGCAGGGAGAAATTGCACGCCGTCTACAATCACATATCCACGTGTACCTGTGTTTGAAATCAGCACAAACCACTGATTCGATTCATCAAACCTATGAATGCCGAGTGATACAAACCGTCCATCAATCGGTGGTGTTTTTGTCATATCGACAACATGCTCAACTTCCCCATCTAACGTAAGCATTGAAACAGGCACGTTCGAGGCACGATTATCTCCCGGTGTGTATGCCAGCCTCACCTCATATTCTCCTTCCATTGGAAATGCTGGAAGAAATGTGGCCGTTTTTAATCCTTTCTCCTTATTTTGATCTGTGATGTAGCCACGTCCGATATACGTTTTCGTAAATCGAGACTGTTTCCACTCACCAATCAGTTGACAATCAGTATCATCGAGAACGATCCCCGGGAGTGCTTCTATCGGAATTGGTTTACCATCATCACTGTTTGATGGATCAAGCATCCCTAATCTCTCACGCGCCATCATCAACTGTGATTCTACAAGCGAAACTTGCCCTTCATGGAGGCTGAGTGCTTCTGCTACATCTGCATCGAATGGGAGTGTTCTTTCTGTCCAACGCGACACATTATTATGAACAAGCGTCTCTGTGCTCCGAAAAATACCTGCGAGTGCGTAATAGTCACGTGTTGGGATTGGATCAAACTTGTGAT
>MDSZ01050237.1_pt1 | contig 20805 bp, 20 predicted proteins | sample 811201 | NCBI WGS metagenome assembly MDSZ01 (sample SAMN05326647, study PRJNA326480) | marine metagenome | isolation source: seawater | place: Indian Ocean: North | collected 2010 | reverse complement strand
TCGAAGTTATATCTTGCATGACTAAGTTCATCATCTCGATCCCGAGCGCCAGCTCTATGTCTTGCTATATCAGCAGCGTGAGCAGCTATTTTATATGCAATTAATCCGTCTCGTACATCTTCTGCATTTGGAAGTCCTAGATGTTCTTTTGGGGTTACATAACATAGCATTGATGTGCCGTACCAACCAATCATAGCGGCACCGATAGCACTTGTAATATGATCATAACCTGGAGCTATATCAGTCGTAAGTGGTCCTAAAGTATAGAAAGGTGCATCTTCACAATATTCTTTTTGTAAATCCATGTTTTCTTTTATTTTCTGCATTGGAACATGTCCTGGACCTTCAATCATAACTTGAACATTATTTTTCCATGCAATTTTGGTAAGATAACCTAATGTTTTAAGTTCTGAGAATTGTGATTCGTCATTAGCATCATGAATTGATCCAGGGCGCAAACCATCTCCAAGAGAGAAAGATACATCGTATGTTTTCATGATATGACAAATTTCTTCAAAGTTTGTATATAAAAAGTTTTCTTTATGATGGGCAAGACACCATTTAGCAATAATTGATCCACCCCTTGAAACAATTCCTGTAAGCCTGTCTACCGTCATTGGTATGAAGGGAAGTCTTACACCAGCATGAATTGTAAAATAATCAACACCTTGTTCGGCTTGCTCAATTAATGTTTCTTTAAAAACTTCCCATGATAGTTCTTCAGCAATTCCGTTAACTTTTTCCAAAGCTTGATAGATAGGCACTGTACCCAACGGAACTGGAGAATTTCTAATAATCCATTCTCGTATATAATGGATATTATCGCCTGTAGACAAGTCCATTATGGTATCACTTCCCCAACGAATTGACCAAATTAATTTTTCCACCTCATCATAAACACTTGAAATAACTGCAGAATTACCGATATTTGCATTAATTTTTACCAGAAAGTTTTGACCTATTACCATTGGTTCGAGTTCTTGATGGTTTATGTTGGATGGTATTATAGCTCTACCTTCTGCAATTTCTTTTCTTACAAACTCAGGTGTTACAAGATCCTCTTTTTTGATCAAACTTCCAATCAGTTTTTCACGACCTTCATTTTCTCTAATTGCACAGTATTCCATTTCTTCTGTAATAACTTTATTTCTTGCAAAATAAAGTTGTGTAATTTCCTTATCTTTAGATTTCTTGTAGATTGTTTTTGGTATTGAAGGAAATGTTTTTACTTTACATTTGGAATGATCTAAGAATTTTAATTCTGTTTTTTCTGTGATTTTTAGACCATTTCTAAATTTTAACCAATTTTTTCTTACTTTGGTAAGACCTTTTTCATAATCATGTGAATAGTTTTTGTCGGAATAGCAACCAGATGTGTCATAAACAATTAATTTATCAATTTCCTTGTCTTCTAGTGAAACTTCTCTCATGCCAACTCTTAAATCTTTGAAAATCTTACCTTTTGAATAAACTTTTTTTGACTTTGGTAGACTTTTAAACTTTGAAATACTATCAGTTTTATTCATGTTATTTCTATTTTTGATCTTTTTGAGCATAATTTTTTATTTTTACCGATATTTGATATTAATATAATGTTATTAAATATAAAATAGTCATTTAAAATAATTTCTTAAACTATGTTTATTCTCTCAAATGAAACATTTATATATCTTAGTCTTATAATAGTTTTACTTAGTATGATATTCTATGCAATAGATAGTTTATCAATTGTATTTAAATCAATTGTTATTTTAACATTTTTATTAATTTTTTTTTCAATTTTTCCATTTGCTAACGATTCTGGTAAGAACCTTCTCAATCCTCAGGCTATTCTAAATGGTTTCAGTAATACATCACTCATAACTGTTTTATGTTTATTAATTCTAGGACAGGGCGTGGTTCAAACAAGAGCTCTTGATAATGCACTATCCAGCTTGCTTCGAGTTTTTCCAGAGAATCCAAATTTGGTAATCATTTTTTGTTTACTTCTTGTATTAATTTTAAGTGCTTTTATTAATAATACTCCTGTTGTGATAATTTTTATACCTATTCTCCAAGGAATAATAAAAAATATGAATTCCTCTTTAGGAAGGTTTCTAATGCCACTTAGTTACGTCGCAATTTTAGGAGGAATGACAACCTTAATTGGTTCAAGTACAAATTTATTAGTTTCTGATTCGTTAAAAACCTATTCAAATATTAATCTAGGATTCTTCGATTTTACTTTAGCTGGTTCTATAATAGCTTTTTCCGGGTTTGTATATGTCATAATATTCTCAAAATTTAAATTATTTTTAATAGACAGGTCACCCACAGCAAATGAACTTTTAGATAATCGAGATAATAATTTTATTACTCAAATTGTAATTAATGAGAATTCTGACTTGATTGGTAAAAGCACAACTGAAGGTAAATTCCCTGGACTTGAAAAAATTAAAATTTTGATGATTCAAAGGGGAGAACATGCCGAACATGGTCCATTTGAAGGACTTGTCCTTGAAGAAGGTGATATATTAGTAGTATCTATCAGCCGTGAGCAACTGACAGAAATACTGAGTAAAAAAATTGTATCTATAGAACATAATTTAAAGGATAATGAATTATTAGAGGATCAATTAATAATAGAGGCGATGGTAACTCCATCTTCAAGTTTGGTTGGTAATACAATAGAGAATGTAAGTTTTAGATATAGGTATAATTGTCTTGTAATTGGTTTACAAAGAAAGTCTAAAATTATTACAAAAAAAATGGGTGAACTCCCTCTAGAGCCAGGTGATACCCTTCTAATTCAAGGAAATTCAGAGGTAATAAGAAATTTAAGAAACCAAAGTGATTTGCTTCCAATGGAGTGGGCAACGTCAGAAATTCATAACAAAGAAATTGCAAATAAATCTCTAATAATTTTTCTTTCAGTTGTAAGTCTTGGTGCTTTAGAAATTCTCCCGTTAGTGGTTGCCTCTTTGCTTGGCGTTGTTTCTATAATCTTCTTTAAAGTATTGAATATAAGGCAAGTAGTAAGAAGTATTGATAATAGTCTTCTTTTATTGATTGTTTCTTCATTAGCATTAGGACAAGTCATTCAAGTGACTGGTACCGCAAATTATTTATCTGATTTACTTCTTCAGTTACTAGAAGGATCTTCGGCGATGACAATTATTCTATGCTTCTATATATTAGTTTCTATAACTACAAATTTTATTTCAAACAATGCCTGCGCAGTATTGTTTGCTCCAATTGCAATTGATATTGCTGATAAACTTTCAGTAGATCCAAAAACACTTGCAATTTCTTTAATTTTTGCTGTAAATACTTCTTTTCTCACCCCTTTAGCATACCAAACAAATCTCTTGGTAATGGGACCAGGGCATTACAAATTTATTGATTATGTGAAATTCGGACTTCCTTTAACAATCCTATGCTGGATAATGTTTTATATAACTTTTCCTCTTTTATATAAAATATGAATATCCCCAATCTTAAAAAACCAAAAGATCCTAGGTTCTCTTGTGGTCCAACTAAGAAACCAGAAGGTTGGTCACCAGAGAAATTAAATAATCTTTTTCTAGGACGTTACCACAGAACTAATGACGTCAAGGACTATATATTAAAGCAAATCGGAAGAATGAATAAAATCCTAAAGATTCCTAATGATTTCAAAACTTTCTTAATTCCTGGTTCCTGCACTGGGGCTGTAGAGGCAGTGATTTGGTCACTTTTAGGAGAAAGAGAGATAACAACATTTATTTATGATTATTGGGGAATGACTTGGTATGAGGATATGAAAAAATTAAATTATACAATAGACTCTAGATTATCACTTGATGGATCAATGCCGAATTTAGACAATATTAACAATTCTAATGATGTTATATTCGTATGGTCAGGAACTACTACTGGAATGTCGATAAATAAACTTGATTTTTTAGATTCAAAACATGAAGGTTTAATAATAAGTGATGTTACTTCAGCAGCTTTCATTTACGATTTACCGTGGCATAAAATAGATGTAGCAATGTTCTCATGGCAAAAAGCCTTAGGCTCTGAATCTCAGCATGGGATTGTTGTTATGAGTCCAAAAGCAATAAGTCGTTTAAAAAAAAAAACTGTTCCAAAAATATTTGATTTTTTGAAATATAATTACATAATTAACACACCTTCACTTCTTACAATCTCAGATTTAGAACTTTGTTTAGATTTATATGAAAACAATGGTGGATTGGATGGTAGTTCTAAAATTTGTGAAGAAAATAAATCTGTTTTGGATACCTGGGTAAAAAAAACAACTCACTTAAAAAAATTTGTTAGACAAAAAAAATATGAAGCAATATCTCCATCTTATTTTACTTTTACAAAAAAATTTGATTATGAAAAATTATTTAATTTCATGATTAAAAATCAAATTGCCTATGATATTCAGAATTATAGGTTGACAAATCCAGGAATAAGAGTGTGGACAGGACCAACTATAAAAAAAAATGATTTGATTGCACTTACAAATTGGCTAGATTGGTGTTTTAATAAATTTGTAGAATAAGTGAAGAGTCAGTTATTACCAGAGGGTTTTAGAGATAGCCTGCCAGATCTAGCCGAGTTAGAGAACCATATTAATTCAATTTTTTTAGAATTAATGAAATCTAACGGTTTTTTTCTAGTCAAGCCTCCATTAATTGAATTTGAGAACTCTCTTTTCTTTTTAAAAAAGGGCGATTCAGAGAATATTGACTCATTTAGAGTTATGGATCCATTAACCCAAAAAATAATGGGAATAAGATCAGATATAACTTTACAAGTAGCCAGAATTTCATGTGGATCTTTATCTAATAATACTCGACCGCTGAGGCTATGTTATACTGGGGAAATTCTTAAAGTTAAAAATAATAATATAAATTTATCTAGACAATTCACTCAAGTTGGAGCTGAAATAATTGGAGTTAAGGACGGTTTTTGTCTCAGGGAATTAATAAACTTAATTATCGAAAATTTAGAAATGTTAGGCATCAAAAGGTATATAATAAACTTTTCAATGCCAAACTTGATTAATACTATTTCTAGAGATTTCAAACTTTCCAATACTGAATTTAAAACATTAGTAAATTGCTATAGAAATAAAAATCTCTTTGAAATAAATAATATTTCGAAAGAACTTTTTGATCTTTCAGAATTTCTGTTAGGAAGTATTGGAAAAGTTGAGGAAAAAATTGATTATATTAAGAAATATAAATTTCCAAGAAATATTAAGAAAGAAATCGTTACATTTGTTGATCAAATTAAAAAAATTAAGGATGAGCTTAAAAGTCTAGAAATTATTATAGACCCTCTTGAAATAGATGATTCAAATTATCATTCAGGTTTTTGTTTTAAGGTTTATTCAGAAAACACAAAAGAGCTTTTTAGTGGTGGTGGTTATAAAGTTGGAAAAGAAAATTGCATAGGCTTTTCTGGGCTTTTAGAGAATCTCATTTATGAATCATCCATGAATCTTAAGGTCAAAAATAAGATATTTGTTCCCTATAATTTAGAAAAAAAGAAAAAGGATTTTCTTCAAAAAAAGAAAAACTTTATTATCATAAGGTCAGTTGAGAGTTTGAATAAATCTGAATCTCGAAAAGAAGCTAAAAAGCAGGTTTGCCAATACTATTTTTATAATAACGAAATTATTGAGGTTGATTAGATGTCAAATGTAACTGTTGTAGGAGCTCAATGGGGAGATGAGGGTAAAGGAAAAATTGTTGATTGGTTAGCAAATGAAGCTGACATTGTAGTTAGATTTCAAGGAGGAAATAATGCAGGACATACAATTGTTGTCAATAAAAAAAAAATAGCTTTAAGTTTAATACCCTCTGGTATCATTAGAAAAAATAAAATTTCTATAATTGGTAATGGTGTTGTTGTAAATCCATCGGCTCTATTAAATGAGATTGAAGAACTACGAAAAGCTGGAGTAGCCATTTCTAGAAAAAATTTAAGAATTTCTGAAAATGCATCAATAATTTTCAGTTTCCATAAAAAAATTGATGAAATACGTGAAAATAGAAGAGGACCTAACAAAATTGGAACAACAGGCAGAGGAATTGGTCCAGCTTATGAAGATAGAGTTGGGAGAAGAGCTGTACGCTTTGTAGATCTAATTGATGAGAAATTTTTAAAAGATAAAATTGATAATGCTCTTGAGTATCACAATACAATTCTTGCAGGATTAAATTCTACGTTAATAACTCAAAAAGAAATTTTAGATGAAATCAATTCCTATAAAAAATCTATATTAAAATATGTTGATAGAACTTTCCCTATTTTAAGTGAGGCAAAAAAAAAAGGTAAAAAAATACTTTTTGAAGGAGCTCAAGGCATACTATTAGATGTTGATCATGGAACTTATCCTTTTGTTACTTCATCTAACACGCTTCCTTGCGCCGCATCAAGTGGAAGTGGCATGCCTATAAAAAGTCTTGGCTTTGTTTTAGGAATAGTGAAGGCTTATACAACTAGAGTTGGCAGTGGGCCATTTCCAAGTGAATTGTCAAATAGTATTGGTAAGAAACTTGGTGAGATAGGTAAAGAATTTGGAACAGTTACTGGAAGAGAAAGAAGATGTGGATGGTTTGATGCAGTAATAACTAGGCATTCGATAGAAATTTCAGGTATTGACGGAATTGCATTAACAAAATTGGATGTTTTAGATAGTTTTAAAGAAATAAAGATTTGTGTTGGCTATAAGGTTAATGGAAAAGTAATAGATTATTTTCCAATTTCTGAAGTTGATCAAAAAAAAATTAATCCTATTTATGAAGTCCATAAAGGTTGGCTTCAGAATACGCAAGGGGCAAAAACATGGAGTGATCTCCCTGCATTAGCAATTAAGTATGTGAGAAGAATAGAGGAGCTTTTAGGAACTCAGGTATCTGTTTTATCCACAAGTCCAAGAAGAGAGGACACTATACTGGTAAAAAATCCTTTTATTGATTGAAACTTTTAGATTTATAATTGAAGTTTTTGACTACTTTTCTGAGCTTTTCAAATGCTCTAACCTCAACTTGCCTGACCCTTTCTCTAGAAATGCCAAATGATTTACTAAGTTGGTCTAGTGTTAGTGGGTCATCAACTAATCTTCTTTGAGTAAGAATTCTTCTTTCTCTTTCGTCGAGGTTTTTAAGAGCTACCAATAAAATCTCTTTTCTCTTAAAAAGTTCATCATTCTGAATGAATGTATTTTCATGGTTATCTTTTTCATCAGGAAGTCCATTAATCCATTCTTCTTCATTATCGAGTGAATATGGATTATTTAGCGAGTGATCGTGACCAGCAAGCCTTCTATTCATATCGACTACTTCATTTTCTGCAACGTCTAATCTATCTGCAATTTCTGTTACAAGTTCAGGAGGGAGGTCACCGTCATCTAGAGCTTTAAGTTTACCTTTAAGTGATCTAAGATTGAAAAATAGTTTTTTTTGCGCAGCTGTTGTTCCAATTTTTACAAGAGACCATGAATGAAGTATAAACTCCTGTATTGAAGCTCTGATCCACCACATAGCGTATGTTGACAATCTAAATCCTTTTTTTGGATCAAATCTGTCGAGAGATTGTATAAGGCCTAAGTTACCCTCTGATATCAATTCACCTAATTGAAGACCATAACCTCGATATTTCATGGCAATTTTAACTACAAGTCTCAAGTGAGAATTTATAAGTTTGTGAGCAGCAGATTCGGTTTTATTTTCTATCCATTCGGTGGAGAGTTTAATCTCCTCTTCATGGGTAAGTATAGGATATTTCTGAATTTCTCTTAAATAAACTGAAATATCATTTTGATCTACAGTTATATTAAATTTTTTTACATATGCCATAATCAATATATTAAAAATGAAAAACGATATGTCAAGAAATAAATGAATATAACATGAACAAAAAATTAATTTTCATTCATATTCGGTATTTTTACTCTCAAAATTAGATAAATTATCTAAATTATTAAGGGTTGTCAGAAAATCTTTTGGTAACTTAGATTCAAAAACCAATTTCTTTTTTTTAAAGGGATGATAAAAACCTAGATATCTAGCATGCAGAGCCTGTCTATCTGATTTAATAAAATTTTGAAAAATTAAATTTTTTAAATTTTCAGGTAACTTTAAGTAATAATTATTCCTACTATATGTTCTATCTCCAATCAAGGGGTTACCTATATGACTCATATGCACCCTTATTTGATGAGTTCTACCTGTTAATAATTTACATTTTAAATAGCTAATTTTGATATTTTCGTTTATTAGAAAGCTTTTGATTAATGTATATTTTGTAATAGCTTTTTTTCCATTATTAGAATTACAAACCGACATTTTTTTTCTATTAAATTTTGACCTTGATATATTTTTATCAATAGATCCCTCGCTTTTAGGTAAGAGATTCCAAACTAATAAGTTATATTCTCTTTCTGTTTTTTTTTCTTTAAATTGTTCTGAAAGACTGGAGTGAGTATGATCGTCTTTTGCAAAAACTATTAGACCACTAGTCATTTTATCAATTCGATGAACCACTCCTGGTCTAAGAACTCCCCCGATTCCTGATAGATTATTTTTACAATGTGAGAGTAACGCGTTGACTAGCGTATTATCATGATTTCCCGAGCCTGGATGTACAACAACCCCTGGTTCCTTATCTATGACTATTAAATTTTTATCCTCATATACAACTTTGATATCTAATTTTTGTGGAATAATTTCAGGTTCTATTGGTTCTGGAACAATTAATTTAATAATTCCATCATCCTTTAATTTATAAGAGGGTTGGTTTATTGTCTTATCGTTAAAAATTAGTTTGCCATTTAGAATTAAAGACTGTAGTCGGTTTCTAGAATAATCCTTTAATTTACTGCAAACTAAAGAATCTATTCTTTTTCCGTGGTCTTTGCTAGTTATCAAAATAGTTATATAATCTTGGTTCAATGAAAAAATTCCTTAAATTTACTGTTGTATCTTTAGGTATACTAATAGTTATCCTTTTATCGATTACAATAATAACTATATTTAAAAAATATAAAAATAGCGATATTGATATTTCTAATAGAATTAGTCTAAACCTTGCTCTTGAAGATGACTATCAAATAAAAAATTTTCAAATTGATAAGAAGCAAATACACTTATATCTTGAAAATAAAAAAGATAATAGCCAATTAATAAGAACTTATGATATTAAAGATGGGACGTTATCCTCCGAATTAATAATAAAATGATTTCCGAAAAATTACTAATTTTTTTAACGACTTGGATAATTGAGAACACGGAGTTTAAAAATAAAATTAATAACCCCAGTTTATACCAACTTTCAAATAAAGAAATGTCAGATAAAGCATGTTTTTCCTCAGAAAACTGTAGAGTTAAAGCTTATTATGTAAAAGAATCCGGAATTTTTTATATAGATAGTTTGAAGCCAGAAGAAAATATATGTGATAGATCTATAATTTTACATGAATTAGTTCATCATTATCAAAAAAATGATGATAGAGTTATTGATTTAGACGAACATACTCTTTGGACACTTCAAGAAAGACAAGCAATTTATTATCAAAATCTATTTTTAATTTCTCAAAAACGACTCAATGGTAATAAAGGTCCAGAAAATGTACTTGAATGCGAGGGAGGTTCTTACCTAGATCTTCAATATAAATATAATGAAGAATAATTTTAAAAAAATAATGATAGATAAGAACAAAGTAATTGTTAAAAAATTAGCCAAAAAAAAATTATCAGAGAAAAGCTTCAAAGAACAGATATTCAAAGGAACAATTTTCATATTTGAATCATCCTTCGAGATAAAAGAAATTTTAAAAATTTCTGAAAGATATTTCATTGAAATTTTTGATATTACATTGGATAAGTTTAATAGGAATATAAAAATTAATAAGGATCATAACAGACTTTTCTATATTCTTCAGACTAGAGTAAAAAATTGTAAATTTATAAGAAAAAATTTTTCAATATTTCTTGGAAGACTCGGTCTAAAAATAAATGAAACTTTTATGGATATGATTTCAATGAGATTTAGTCCATCCATTGGAATGAAGAGATTAGGGAGTCTTAAACCTGCTCCACCTCACAGAGACACATGGGCTTCAAACATTTTTAATCAGATTAACTTCTGGGTTCCTTTCCATAATGTTAAAAAAGAAAGTTCAATTTACATAGTTCCTAAATATTTCAGTAGTGCTATAAGTAATAATAGTGCATTATGGAGTTATCATTTACATAAGAAGAGTAATGACTATCCTTCTGTTCCGGAAACAAGAATATTTTTACATGAACAAGATAAAGTTAGTTTTGATTTATTAAAAGGGGAAGTGCTCTGTTTTTCTGGACATCATTTACATGGAAGTAAAGTAGGAATTAAGCAAAGAATAAATTTAGAAACAAGAATTGTTAATAGAAATGACAATGACCTTTACAATATTCCAAAGAATTTAGACTCAAAAAATAATGAAAAGAAATCTAAATGGTTTCGAAACTTAGAAACTCAAGAGTATTACTAATTATTTTTGGTGAAATTTATTAGTATGATATGAGAAACAGTTAGTGACGAAATACCAATAACAACTAAATTAATATTTAAATTATTTGGGCTATTTTGAAAGAAAATGAATAGTGCAATAAAGAATATTAGTGTTATGAAAGTCATTGGAAGGGTTTTATAAAATAAATGTTTATTACTCAATTCCAAATTTTTTTGTTCATCTATTAAGTGACGTGTCGAATGAAGGAAACAAAAATAGATGAAAAAGGATATTAATGGTTCAAAAAACCAAAAGCAGAAAAAAAGACCAATTAACTCTAAAATTAAGATTATAGATTTGTTGTTAGCAGATTTTTTTTTATAATTCAGTATTAAGCATAATAAAATAAGAAAAATTAGAATAAAGAAAATATAATTAAAAAATTCATTTAAGTTTTCTAAAAAGAACTCATTTACATAAAAGTATGAAAAAATTTCAATAGTTTCTTCTATGTGAAATTTAAATGGAAGGACGATAACTAAAGCACCTCTTACTAATATTTCTATGGTTTTATTGTTAGTAATACTATCACTCATTCCAAAATGATAGATTGATAGTAGTAGAAAAATTATAAAAACAATATTAGGAAAAACCATCCATGCATAAAAAAAAATTAAAGGAATAGAAATATAAATTAATAGGAATATGAATTTATCAATTTCATTTTTTACTAAGCCAATTTTTTTTGCTACTAACAAATCTAAACTCCCATGAGCAAGGCCAGGCCATAGTAATGGTAATGAAAAAACTATAATTTGATTTAAATAATTCCCTGAAAAAAAATCATTGAAGAAAATTGTTATGGGAACCATTATTATCGTAAAGATTAAAAAAACTTTTGTTTCAATAGATTTCATTTGTCTTTAACGATTGATTTAATAATTTGAAGTTTTGGTAGTGAAAATACTACTTTAAAAATTTCAAAAAAATTAGCAGTATTTGTCATGAACTTTACTAAGATTCTCAAATTATTATTTTTAAAAAAATTTTCAAAAAATAGCTTTGCTTTATCTGGATTATTACTTATAAAAACACAAAAAGTTTTATCTAGAAAATAATAAATCTTTTTTTCTTTAATTTTTGGTGTTTTTCCTTTAAGTATGCAATCTACGATCTGTCTTGAATATAAAAAAGAATTCTGCAATGAATATCCTGTCGATTGTTTTACCCAATTACCTGCTAATCCAATTTTAATATGATTTAATGAATTATTTGTTTTATATTTAAACATTGGAATAATACCAAATTCAGATGATTTAATTTTATAATTAGATCCATTAAATTTTTTTTTAATATATCTTTTTAGGTCTTCTTTATATTTATTTTGTGAAATTAATTCTTTAGAGAAATATGTTGTTTCAATTAGTGCTCTGTTTTCACTAAATGGCAGTATATAAATAAAATTAAATAATTTTTTTTTATTTTGTATGTCCATTAAGATAACCTCATTTCTTTTTAAAACTTTCTTATCGAAAATTACTTCGATTCCGAAGAAATGCTGAAGAAGTTCATTTTTAAGGTTTTCTTTGTTTTCTATTCTACTATCAAATAAGAGTTTAGAAGTATAAAATCTATTTTTGATCTTTACAGTAATTTTATTCTTATCGTTTTTAATATTTTTTGAAATCTCATCTGTGATAAAGGTAAATTTTTTTTTTCTTTTTAATTTTTCAATAAAAAATGTTTTAAGTTTTTTATATTTTATCATCAAATATTTAATATTATTGTTTTTTAGAGAAATTTTCTTGTCATCTATCAATACGGCAATATCACTCCAAATATTTTCTACATTGGGAGTTAAAATATTTGAAGGATAATTCCAAAAGCATAAGTTTTTATTTATCGCTACACTCTTTTCTTTTTCAATCATTAGTACACTTTTATTAGTTCTTTCAATTATTTCGTTTGCTAAAATTAAACCAGAGACTCCTGCACCTATAATAATTATGTCAAAATTATTTTTAATCACAATTTACTGATTTAAATTTAGTAAGAATTTTATTTATTTTTTTTTCTATTTTAATATCTTTTATAACCTTTTTTTTTGATATCAGTCTAAACAAGACTTGAAATGTTTTAAAAAATTTTTCCACTTTTGTTAAATAAATTCTTTTTGTCCATATATTATATTTTTCTATTCTAATTTTTGTTCCAATGGATTGGTACAAGAAAGAAGCAATTGCTATAGGAAACCTGAATTTAATTGGCAAATTAACAATTCCTATCCATGCTATGTTGTAAATCTTGTCTGCAATTTGCAACAGAACCTCAAGATCACTAGAAAATTTATTTTGCAATAATTTATTTTCAACTAGACCCTCAAAGTTTTTATTTACGTTTAATCTAAAATCTCTTGGTATATATATCCTATTTCTATCTAAATCCTCTTTTATATCCCTAGCTATATTAGTTAATTGCATTGCAACTCCAAGTTGAATTCCATGATATTTTAATTCTTTATCCTTTACATTCATTATTTTACACATCATTAAACCAACTGTCCCAGCTACTTTATAACTGTATTCAATTAATTCAGAGAGATTCTTAATGTCTACTTTTTTCAAATCACTTATTACGCCATTAACAAGGTCAAGTGGAACCAATGGATTGATGTTACATTGTAGCATCAAATCAATAAAATCTGATACTATTTCATTATTAGAATTGAGACTTGTTAAATCCTTTTTAATCTTTAATAATTTATTTTTAGTATTTTTTGGATCATTGGTATTATCATCTCCTATATCGTCAATAAGTCTGCAAAAGCTATATAATACACTTATATCACTCTGAACCTTTTTAGAAAAAAACAATGATGCAAAATAGAAAGTCTTAGCCCTTACTTTGATTGAGAGCTTTTTAGGACTTCTACTCATTTTTAATTATGTTTTCTAAAACCTTACCTGAACTTATTACCCCAGGAACGCCAGCACCAGGATGACACCCGGCTCCTACGAAATATAGATTTTTGAAATTTTCAGATTTATTATGAAACCTAAACCAAGCTGATTGTTGAAAAATTGGTGATATCGAAAAGCCACTCCCATACAAAGAGTTATAGTCATTTTTAAAGTCGTCTGGTGACATGTGAAAGCAAACTTTTAAATTTTCAAATAGGTCTGGTAAAATTGTCTGTTCAAGAGCATTTAAAATGTTTTTTTCATATACTTTTCCGTAATTTTTCCAGTCAAATGGTTTTTTAAGATTTGGAACAGGGGATAATACATAAAAACAATCACAATTTTTAGGTGCCATTGAGGGATCGGTAGCTGTCGGTCTATGCAGATATAGACTAAAATCTTCTGCAAGAACTTGATTATTAAAAATGTCTTTTAATAAACCTTTATATCTTTTCCCCATCCATATTGTATGGTGTGCAACTTTTTTATAGAGCTTCTTAGTTCCAAAATAAATAACAAATAATCCCATTGAGAAATCCATTCTTTCAATTTTATTTTTGTTCCATTTAATATTTTTTTTTGAGTTTATTAAGTGTTTATAGGCGAAAGCGGGGTCGGTATTAAGTATAATCTTTTCAGCAAAAACTTTCTTTTTTTTAACTTTTATTCCTACAGCTTTATTCTTTTGAAAAATAATTTCAGTTATTTCAGAGTTTTTATTTATATTAATTTTTTCTTCTTTCATTAGTTTCTCAAATCCTTTAATTATTTTTCCTGTTCCACCCATAGCGTAATGAACTCCGTATTTTCTTTCTAGAAAATGAATTAAATTATAAATCGATGTGGTTTCAATTGGATTTCCACCTAATAGTAAAGGTTGAATACTAAAAGCTTGCCTTATTTGTTCATTTTTAATAAATTTTGAAACTAGGCTATATACACTCAAATAACTTTTCAATTTAATTAACTTTGGAATTTGTTTAATCATAAAAAAAAAGTTATGAAATGGAACAAAAGAAAGCTGTTCAAATCCAACATTAAAAATTTTTTCAGAAAAATTTAATAAATTGTGATATCCCTTAACATCATCTTGACTAAATTTTGCTATTTCATTTTCTGTTCTTTTTAAACTACTTGAATAATTAAATACCTTTTTATTTGAAGAAAAATAGAATCTGTACCATGGGTCAAGTTTTACAAATTTTACATATTTTTCCCTGTCTTTTTTGAAAAGCTGGAATAATTCATCAAATAAAAATGGGGCTGTAATTACTGTAGGACCAGCATCAAAAGTAAACCCTGACCTCTTAAAAACCCTTGCTCTTCCTCCTAATTGATTTAACTTTTCAAATAATGAAACCTCATAGCCCATTGATCTCATTCTTAATGCAGCTGATATGCCACCGAAGCCTGACCCCACAACAATTGCTGTCTTTTTCATTTATAATTTTTTTATATTTTTAGTAATTCTTGTAATTATGGAACTTATTACAAAACTAACAATCTGAGAGAGTCTTTCATCAGTTTTATATGAAATATCAATAGCTTTTTGAGAAACTTCACTTAAATGAGAGAATGAAAGATCAAGAGCCCCTTTTTTTTCAATTTTTTCAAGCCAGAAGGATATTTCATCCTCAGAAATTGAATCGTACCTTTTTTTTAGAAATTTTTGCAGAATAAATTTTTCTCCATTTGTAGCATTTTCAATAAAATGCATAATTAATATATTCATTTTTCCTTCTTTGAGATCTCTTCCTGGTAAACCTCTATCTTTTAGCCCAAGAAAATCTGATAAATCATCTTGAATTTGGTATGCAACTCCAGTTTGATATAAAGAATCAAAGTATTGGTTTTTAAAATCAATACCTGAAAAAATTAGCGCTAGCTTAATAGGTAGACAAATTAAACCTCCTGTTTTTGCTTTAGATGTGGACTCGTAATCTTGCATTTTTAAATTAAAATCTGATCTACTTAATATTTCAACCGATTGTCCTTTAACAGTTTGTTTTATTGTTTTACTTAATTCTCTTATAGCCGCGCATTTAAGACCTGCATCTATCTTAATATTTGCAAGAACTTCAAAGGAGGCTGATATAAAAAAATCACCTAAATTTATAGCTGTATGATCCCCAAATCTATTCCAAATTGTTGGTAGTCCTCTTCTTAATAAATCTCTATCCTGCAGGTCGTCATGAATTAATGATGCATTATGAATGAATTCGCAGCACATTGCTATTTTTAGTGAAATTTTTTTGTCAAGGCCAAATATTTTAGAGGACAAAAGTGCTAAGATAGCTCTAAATCTTTTCCCTCCGGATTTTAATTGATATTTAGCACAGTGCCCCATCCAAGTATCATCACATAACATTTCTGACATTTCTTTGTCTAACTTTTTAAGATCACTTTTGTAAAATGAATGATCAAGAAAGCTTAGATCAATATTCTTTTGGAAGTTGTCTAACTTAACCCAATTTCTATTATTAGAAAGTAATCGTAATTGAGTACTTTTTTTTGATGTAAATATCTTTTCCATAATCAAAAAAAAGGGAAACATCAAAGACGATGTTCCCCTCATAAATTATTTACATAATTTTTAGGCTTTCGCTGTGTCAGACTTAGCAGCAGCCCAAATGATTACACCAAAAGCAATTTTGTTAATGTAATCAGCAAGGTTATAAACCCAGTTAAGTGTTGAAGCGTCTGCTCCTCCACCTGATAGATAACCTAGGAAGTAACCGATTGGATAGATTGACCAACCTATAGATACAATCCATTTTAATGCATTGAAAGCGGACTTCATACCTTCAGAATTACTTGATGCGCTAGCCTGAGCAGCTTCTCCAGCAAATACTTCATACAATATGTAAATCCATCCTGCCATTCCAACTATAAATCCTACAGTTGCGTTAATGTATCCAGCTTCACCCATGAAACCACCCACTAACATTATGATAGTACCAATTAGCAATCTCCAGAAAATTCCGGCTGTTGCAGCACCTACCGCAGCTAGAATTAGGTAAAATTCAATCATCTGTAGCGGAACAGTTAATAACCAATCAATATATCGGTATACTGTTGGTGATTCACCAGTAGAAACCCAAACATCTCTCATATAATAGTAATGCACAGCAGCAATAAGGGTAACTAAACCAGCTACTCTAACTGAAGTTGCCCACTGTTTAGAGACACTGTTGGCTTCAAGGAAGAAGAATGCTGTAGATGCGACCATGGAAACAGAAATTATCCAAAAAGTAACACCGACAAAATCTTCGGGTTTTAGCATATAATCCATATGTTTATCCTTTCGTATTATTAAGATCTGAGCCAACATGGCCCAAAAGTTTAATTATATACAAGTAGGTGATGTGGGCACGATATTTAATTGCCCAAAAAACCTCCCCATATTAGTATTTACTAGGATGACTAAAAAAATAGTTAATTCAAGAAAAAAAAACCAAATTTCTTATAAGTAATTGAAATTAATGATAAAAAATTATATTAAATAAGACAGAGATGCTAAAATTGTGACATTAATTCTTAATTTTTGAAACCAAAGTTCATGAGTTTTTTTTAAAAAAAAAAGATCAATTAACAAACTTAAAAGCAAAGATAAGATTATTATAAACATTGAGGAATTGTAAAAAAAATTAGTATCATAACTAATTACTATAATCAAAGGAATTAAAGGAATATACAGTTGATTCTTCATTTTATTATTAATCATTTTTTGCCATTGCATGCCTGACAAGAAAGCTACGATAATTGCACCATATGTAAGATGTATTTGTTTTAAATTAAACTTTTGGTGTAGTAAATTCTCTAGGCCAAAAAAATCAACTAATGTGTTAAAATAAAATGGTATTAAACCGAGATAAGTTATCAGTATTACTCTTTTTTTGAGGTCAAACATATATCCTTGATAGATTAAATTAATTGTTTATCATATACCTTTGAGGGCTTGACGCAATGACAGACGATGAATTAAATAATATTGAAAACTATCTAAAAAAGGTTTTTAAGTCTGATGATTTTTTAGTTAAAAAAAGAAAGTCAATTCAAGACTCCTGTGAAATTTACCTTGGTGATGAATTCTTAGGCTTAATTTACAAAGAAACAGAAGATGGAGAAGAAGATTATCAGTTTCATATGACAATCCTCAAAGAAGATCTTATTAGTTAGATTAATGATAAAATTATTAATTTTTATTATTATAATTTTACATGAAAGCTTTTCATACTCCCATCACAAAATATATAGTCCAAGAGTAGAAGAGGGGCGACAGTCCCTTGAATGGAGAGGCCATTTCAATCATGATGATAGAGCCGAATTTAATAAAGAACATCATCATGTTTTTGAAACAGAATATTCGTGGACAAGTTTCTGGCAGTCAGAGCTTGAATTTCACGTTTCTGATAAAGCTGATACACCTCTTGACTGGGAAAAAACGGAATTTCAAAATCAAATTCAGGTTTTTGGATATGAAAATTTTGCTGGTGCAATTTACTTCTCTTATAATGTTGTTTCTGAAAATCAAAAGGCAGATGAAATTGAGTATAAATATTTAAATGAGTTTAATAATGATAAGTTAAGCTTTATAACAAACTTTATTTTCGAAAAAGAAGTTGGATCAAATGCGTCTGGCTCCACCTCCTTTGACTTAAGTAATCAATTAATGTTTAAAAATGTTTTGTTAGAGAAACTTAATTTAGGTTTACTTGGTTTTAGTGAGTTTGGTGAACTATCAAAATTTAATACTTTTAGTAACCAAGAGCATCTTTATGGCCTTCAGTTAGAAACTGAATTTGATTTTGATCTTTTTGAATATGAGATATCTTTAGCATATCTTCATGGTTTGACTGATGCATCTTCTAATCACATGTTTTTGTGGAATATGGAACTTGAGTTTTGATAATAACTAATAACCAAGCTCTTTTAATTTTTTAAGATAATTTTCTTCACTAATAAGCCCTCTTTCTCTCATACTTTCAAGAGATTTCAGGGAAAGTTGACTTCTATAACCATTATTATTTGGCTGATTTTGATTATAGTATTGAGGAATTGGTTGATTTGGATAAGGTGCTTGAAAATTATTAGGTGGTCGTTGAACATTCATATTATAAGGAGTCTGTCTATAATTGGGTGGATAACCATATCTTTGTTGGTTAGGATACGGCATTGATCTTAATTCTCTTTTTAGGCTTTGTAACTCACTTCTTAGATTTTCCATTTCAATGTTTGATCTGAGAGCAATATTTTGTTCACCAGTACTAAGAAAAGCTCTAGGTCTTAAAGCCTTTTTTGTAAAAACTAACCAATCAGATCTTCCTTTGGCAATATTAGGTCTAAATACTCCTGAATTTGGTAGAGCACTCAGTCTAAATTTATTTCTAATTGTTTGGAATCTTGATCCAGGTGAATATGGATTTTTTTTTAAATCTCGTTCCAGTCCAGCCGATAGCATTGGATCAGTTTCATGGATAGCTCCTTTTCTCAGTATTGAGCCAAAAATAAGATTTAGGCCTGATTGATTATAAAAAATTCTTCCAGAAGTAACTCGGTTGTCTGAAAGACCTTTTTGCGTATACCATCCTTCAATTGTAAATACGACATCTTGATTAGGTTTAGCTTCTGCCAAGGCTTCACTTATTGCAGCTGCATAATCAAAAACTTTTCTTTCTGTAAAAAGCTGCTGAGGTTTTCCTCCAAATCTTGTCAGTACAAGTTTCAAAGCCCCTTCAATCCTGGTTGGATCTATCATTATCGGATGAGCATTTTTAATTCTTCCATCTTCAATATCAAGCTGGACTCTATTATATCCACTCTTATAGTAAAATTTGTTTTCTGAAAGAAAATCTGAAACTGTAGAGCAACTAGCAATGATAAAGAATAGAAAAAGAGAAAAAATTTTTGTCATAAATTTTTGACTTATAAATCAAATATAGTTTTAACAAAAAAAAAAGGAGAGCTCAAGGCTCTCCTTTTTAAATTAAAGAATGTACTAGATTATTCCAATTCTACCAGAAGAAGAATGCTCCAATACCACCGAATGAGTCTTCTTGCTCTTCGTCAGCAAGATACCATGTTTTTTCAGTGTATCCACCTTCAGCAATTAGTCTGAAGTTGTCAGTAACATTGTGCCAAATCATACCAGAATGCATCACTTGATAATTCATAGTACCAGTTGTCTCAATATCACCAGATGTTTTGTTTAAGTAGTTACCACCGTAAGAGTAACCTACTGATGTACCTTGACCAAAATCAAATGTACCCTGTAGGTATCCACCATAAGTGTTTCTTGGTTTACCGAAGTCATCAAGGGCTCCTGTACCAGTGGCACCAAATGAGTGCTGAGCTCTCATACCCATTGCAGTTCCATAGAAACCAGAAGCAACAAGTGAGAAACCTTCATAAGTTAATTTAGTACCAAAAGCAACACCAGCTGAATCAACATCAGTATCATCATGAGGTTGTGCATTAATACCTACTCCAGTACCACCTGTACGACTTGTGAAAGCGTTCGCTTCAGCTGTTGATCTTTCAGTGTTCTGATAAGAACCATCAACCCAAGCATTCATACCTATGCCAGTGAATAGTAAACTACCTGACCAAGTAACCTGAGCTTCCACTCTAGGAGCGTGCTTATCAGTTGCTGAGAAAGTTGTATCATCAGCGTGAATATCATTTGGATCAAATACACCAATTTTTGCGCCAAAACCTCCGCCTAAATCAGGTAATGTCCATGTAATCTGTGGTTGAAAATCAGTATATAGATAACCTAGACCGATTCTACCTAGTGTTGTACCACTGTTTCCTGCAGAAGCTGCTGCACCAACACCGAATAGCAACATATCGTTTAAGATAGCACTACTTTGGTGGATACCAAGACTTCTACCGACTAAAACTGTACCAAAAGATCCTGAAACTGATCCGCTAGTTTCACGAATGTTAAGTACACCATTACCTAGACCGTTTTGTCCGCCGTTCATATGAGTGTAAAGACCTAGTCTAGCTGAAACATCTAAACCATTAGCTGTAGGAGCTTTTAAAGTCATACCCCAAACATTTGGTAGTAGACCAGTTACGATACTAGTATCATCGTTACCAGCCATCACACCAGCCATAGTGTTAGGAGTGAAAGCTGCTCCACCAGATGTGCTAGGGGCGTCAGATACACTATTTTTCATGATAAATGCATTGGCTGCACCGTCAAATGAAACTTCCCAACCTTCTTGACTCATTAGAAGAATCTTTGAATCAACGTTTGTGGAAGCTAAGGCCATGACAGCAGGAATTGCAGCTATAGCAATTTTTTTTGAAATTTTCATATATTTCCTTCCTTATTTGTTAATATAATCAATTTATAATCTA
>MDSZ01016606.1_pt1 | contig 20808 bp, 18 predicted proteins | sample 811201 | NCBI WGS metagenome assembly MDSZ01 (sample SAMN05326647, study PRJNA326480) | marine metagenome | isolation source: seawater | place: Indian Ocean: North | collected 2010 | reverse complement strand
CAGTCAGTATTTGGGGGCTTTGGTTCTACAGCTCAGCATTCATACTTTCAATTATTGCATCAAGGTACAGCAGAATTTTGCACAGATATTATTTATTCCGATTCAAGTAATAGCCCATTGTCATCAGCCCAAGCAAAAGGACAAGCTTCATTATTATCCTCTAATTTCAAGGGATCTAGTAATTCACTTGAACAAACAAATAGCAATTCTCCTGTTAATCTTTTCCAATTAAATAAGCTATCGCTTGAAGGGCTTGGTTTTCTGCTTGCAACCTGGGAGCATAGAGTTTTTGCAACTGCATGCATGTTACAAATTAATCCATTTGATCAATATGGAGTTGCTGCTGGAAAATTGATCGCAAAGAAATTTCTTAGTTAATGGGTCTAGATTTAAAGCAAGTTCCCAATACTCCTGGAATATATAAATTTTTTTCTAAAAATAAAATTATATATATTGGTAAAGCAAAGAATTTAAGAAAAAGAGTATCCTCATATTTTGGTAAATCTTATAAGGATAGAAAAACGCATCAAATCAGAATCCTTACAGACAACATCGAAACTTTTTCAACAAATACAGAGGCTGAGGCTCTCCTTTTAGAGCAATCTTTAATAAAGGAAAATTTACCTAGATTTAATATACTCTTACGTGACGATAAGACATATCCATATATCCATTTTTCAATGGATCATAAATATCCCGGTATCAGCATGAATAGATCAAAAAATGCTGTTTCTAAAAATTTTTTTGGTCCCTTTATAAGTGCTCAAGCTGTGAAGGCAACTATCAAAGACTTGCAGAAGATTTATCAGATTAGAAATTGTAGTGATACAACATTTAATAACAGATCTAGACCATGTATTGAGCATCAAATGCAACGTTGTTCTGCCCCATGCGTTGATTTAATTTCTGAAGTTAGCTATCAAGGAGACATTGTATCTTCTCAACATTATTTATCATCTTCTGGAAAAAAAACTAAATCATTAATGACCGCTAAGATGCATGAACTAGCTGAACAGCAAGAATTTGAAAGAGCGCAAGAAATAAAAAAAAGAATTAAAAGCTTGGATATACTTCAACAAGAGCAATCATTCAATAGCTCTTTAATCAGTGTTGATCTTTTTGCATGTGTTTCCAAGCTTGATAGAACCGGAATATGCATATTATCAGTAAGAGATGGAAAAATCATAGGGACTAAAACATATTATTTAAAGGGTAATCAATTACATGATATTGATAGCCTGTTTCAAAGTTTAATATTTTCTTATTATCAAAATAGTTTCTCTTTGCCTAAGAAAATTATCTTAAATATTAAGCCCTGCAACTTACCTCTAATCAAGCAAGCAGTAAAACTTAAATTTGGAAAACAAATCTCAATTTCTGCAAGTATTAATTCAAATATTAGAAAAGTGGCTAAATTGGGCAAATTAAATGCTAATCAAGTTATTGATAATAGAATTAATCAGGCTGATAAATATTCATTTGCCATGAAGAATCTTATTTCTAATTTAGGCATCACCAAAAAAGATTTAACAATTGAGGGTTTTGATGTCAGTCATCATGGAGGCACTAATGCTGTAGCCTCGGCTGTGAGGTTTTCTTCTCATGGTCCTGATAAAAAAATGTATAGACTTTTTAACATACCAAAAAAATTAGCTGGCAATGATGTGGGCTCAATGAAGCATATTTTTGAAAGAAGAATTAATAAAGCAGGCATGAATCCATTGCCAGATATTATTTTGATTGATGGCGGCAAGCTTCAATTGGAAGCTGCATTAAGAGCTTTTTCAAATCAAGTCAAAAAACCGCCAATGATCCTTAGTATTGTAAAAGGGTCTAAAAGGATTAGGTCTACAGAAACAATCCTTTCTAAAGATGGGATTATTGAAATCCCAAAAGATAGCTCAGGATTTTTGCTTCTTCAGCAAATTCGTGATGAATCTCATAGATTTGCTATACAAAATAACAGAAAAAAGAAAAAAAAATCTATCAAGAAGTCTGCTCTTGATCAAATTCGTGGGCTGGGGCCAATTAAAAAGAAAAGGCTATTACAAAAATTCAAATCAATAAGAGCTATAAATCAAGCTTCAATAGATGAATTAACTAGTATTAAGGGAATTGACATCAAGATAGCTATAGAAATTCAAAAAATCTTGTAGTGTGTGATATAAAAATTACATAGATAATTTACTTAAGGGCAGTTCTTTAGATCCCAATTATTTAAAGTGCTCATTTATTAGATTCCTATTAGTATATAATCCTAATTTTAAGTAACTTTATTAATAATCTATCTAGAATCACTATTGTATTTATAAGCCATATAATTTTTGATCGAACTTATTGATTTAATTTTTCTTTACCAATATGACTACAAATATACCAATTCTTCGATCTACATTACCCAGTTCTAAGAAATTAAAAGCGGCTTTATTAAGTGTCTTTGAGGGAGGCATTTTGGCTGAAGGAGATTATGTTTATGAATTTGAAAAAAAGTTCTCTCAGATGTTTAACATTAAAAATGTTCTTGCTGTAAGCAGTGGCACTGCTGCCATCCACATGGCTCTACTCCTTGCAAACATTAAGAATGATGATGAAGTCATTACAACTTCAATGACTGCTGAACCAACTAATACCGCTATTTTACAAGCTGGTGCATTTCCAGTTTTTGCAGATATTTGTATGCATACTGGAAATATAGATCCTCAGAGTATTGAAATGTCTATCACAAAAAAAACAAAAGCAATTATTGTTGTGCACTATGCTGGATATCCTGCAAAAATTAAAGAAATAATGAGAATTGCGAGAAAGTATAAGCTTATAGTAATTGAGGATTGTGCCCATGCTTTAGGCGCAATGGTCGAAGGAAAATCAGTAGGAACATTTGGAGATTTTGCAATATTCTCATTTCAGGCAGTTAAACATATCACTACTATTGATGGGGGTATGCTAGTCATGAAAAATATTAAACATATATCAAGAGCAAAAAAAATGAGATGGTTTGGTCTAACAAAGGGAAAACCTCGTCATTTGAACAGAATTACTGAACTCGGATACAAATATAATATGACAAACATTTCAGCTGTAATTGGAATTTTGCAACTTGAAACCTTTGCTAGAAATTTAAAGAAATACATTTACAATGGAAACTTTTTAACCAATGAACTAAACAAAGGACACCTGATCAAGCCTGCTTCAGTCTCAATGAATGAGTTCCCTTCATATTGGTTTTTCACAGGCATAGCTAAAAACTCAACTAAGATTATCAAAAATTTAAATCAATATAATATTGGCGCATCAAAAGTACATATACCTAATCATAAACACCCAATTTTTTTTAAAAGTGTTAGGCATCCCCTTACAAATACAGAAATTTTTTATAAAAAATTAATACATTTACCTACTGGTTGGTGGGTCAATAAAAATAACTTAAAACTTATAATAGAAATTATTAATAAAGAATGAATGTAATTTTTCTAGGCTATCGTGATTGGGCAATCAATACTTTTGATAAAGTCCAAAACCATAATTCAACTGTTCATTTTATTATTATCCAAATGCTTTCTTTGAAGGTGATAATGGAGTAAAAATCTTTTTTACAGGCGTTAGATATGAGGGACAAAAGACTTGAATAACACCCAGGAAATAAATTTTTTTGATTGCTCAAGATCAAACGAAGATTCTGAAAAATTGCTTGAATTATTTCAATCTGGCAATATTGCTTCCGGGAAGGAGGTTTCCATTCTTGAAAATAACTTAAAAGACTATTTTCAATGCGATGATGCAATTACTTTTAGTGATATGACAAGCGCAATTTTTTCACTATTTAAAGCAATTGAAATAGGTCAAGATGATGAGGTCTTATGCTCATCTTATAATTGTTTGTCCTCAACTTCAGCAATATCTTTAGTTGGAGCTAAGGCAGTTTGGGTTGATTTGTGTAATGATTACCCTTCAATGTCAATAGAGGACTGTAAGTCCAAGATCACCTCGAAGACAAAAGCAATACTTCTTTATCATATTGCAGGCTATCCCTCAGATATTGAAGAATTTAGGACTTTGTGTGAAGACAGGGATATTATTCTGATTGAAGATCTGAATAATTCTTTTGGTGCAACTTGGAATAGTAAGCTTGTTGGGTCAGTAGGAGATTTTACGATATTATCTTTCTATCCAAACAGACAAATATCATCTATTGAGGGAGCTGCTATATTGGTAAAAAATAAAGCTTCTTCAAATAGACTAAAAGCTCTAAGAAAATATGGTATTGAACAAGATTCATTTAGAAACAGCATAGGGGAGATAAATCCAGATTCTGATGTAAAAAAATCAAGTTTTAATTTTAGTCTTTCAAATGTTCACGCATGTCTAGTAAATCAAAGCATTAAAAATCATACTCAGAGAATAAATTCAGTCATACAAAATGCAGCCTTTTTGAATAAAGAGCTATGTGAATCAGATAAAATTTCAATAGTTAAAGTTCCAGATAATATAAAACCAGTCTACTGGGGGTTTTTTATTAAAGCGCTCAATAGCATTGAGATAATTAAATCACTTAAAAATGAAAAAATACATGCTACTAAATTGCACTTCCCAAATCATCATTACTCTATATTTAAATCTTCAAAGCCATCAGAGGGATCTCTTATAAATACCCAAAAATTTTATAATGAAGTCATATGTCTTCCATGTGGGTGGTGGCTAGACATTAATGACATGACAAGGGTTGTTCACGTTATGAAAAAACTTATTACCTCAATCAATTAGATGCTAAAATTCAACCTTAAGAGGACAGGATGAATCTAATAAAAAATAAAAAACTGAAAACCTTGTTTAAAGGAAAATCATTGATGATAACAGGAGGAACTGGTTCATTTGGTAAGACTGTTTTGAAACGCTTTTTAGAAACAGATATTAGAGAAATTATTGTTTTTAGTAGAGATGAAAAAAAACAAGAAGACCTGAGACTGAACCTCAATAATCCGAAATTAAAGTTTATTCTTGGCGATGTTCGTTGCTATGATTCTATAAATAGGGCTATGAAAGGAGTTGATTTTGTTTTTCATGCAGCTGCATTAAAACAAGTTCCATCATGCGATTTTTTTCCTCTTGAGGCTACAAAAACCAATATCCTTGGCTCTGAGAATGTGATTAGTGCAGCTATAGAAAATGGCATAAAAAAACTCATTTTACTTAGTACTGATAAGGCAGTTTATCCCATCAATGCAATGGGGATCTCAAAAGCAATGGCTGAAAAGATCCTTCAAGCTCATTCAAGGAACCAAAGTAATCAAAATATACTTTGTGTAACTAGATATGGAAATGTCATGGCGTCTAGGGGCTCTGTAATTCCTTTATTCGTGAATGCAATTAAACAAAAGAAACCCATTACAATCACGGACCCATTAATGACTAGATTTATGATGTCACTCGATGAATCAGTTGATCTAGTTCTCTATGCCTTTATTCATGGTAAACAGGGCGATCTTTTTGTGCAAAAAGCACCAGCATGTACTGTTGAAGTTCTTGCAAAAGCTTTAATGAAAATCTTTGATATAGAAACTAAAATAGAAATTATAGGAACTAGACATGGCGAAAAATTATATGAAACTCTAGTTTCAAGAGAAGAGATGAGTAAAGCTAAGAGTCTAGATAAATATTATAGAATTCCAGCAGATAATAGAGATTTAAATTATAAAAAGTATGAGAGAACAGGTAATCCTGTTGCAAATCTAGTAGATGATTATACTTCTGAAAATACTAATAGGCTTGATATAGAAAAAACCTGTGAAATTTTATTGAAACTTGACTATATTAAAGATCAATTAGCTATTAACACTTAAAGATTTAATTTTTTTTAATATAAAGAAATAAAACTTCTCTAGGTATTTATTCGAAGTAAAAATTTTATACAACAGATTTTTTGTATAAAATTTAATTTTGTTAGTGAGGGTTGGAAACTTAATAATTTCTCTTCCTCTCATTAAGTCATAGCTAGGAACTGCCAAGTACATATCTTTTGGTTGGTCATCCAGCCTATATCCCAATCTAGTAATAGCTAACGGTAATGCGACTTCTCCATATGTTATACCGTCAAGATAATCATTGGTCTGATTGTGAGGCAACATACCATATTTATCGAACACTTCTCCAAGGACTAGTGCGCTAGAAAGACCGCATGCTCCGTGACAAGTATATGCTTCTTTTCTGTTGGTAATTTTAAGATCATTCCAATGATGTTTTGCAATTTTAGATTTTCCAACAAATGCCAAAAAACCAATGCCAGGAGAATTCTCAAAGATTTCAATAGATTTTTTTGGATAATTATTTTCTGTAATTGATAGATCATCTTCAGATAAAATAAAATATTCGTAGTCATTTCTATATTTCTTAAATGCATCGCTATATGCACCAAAGGAAAGACCAATATTTTTTCTATTCATAGTCAATATTTTTCCATTTTGTATTTGTGTGTTATTGATACTTTCAATAAAGCTATTGCCTTTCTTAGCTCCAATATCACTGTTTACAATAATCAAATCCCTTTCAAAATCAGAAGTAATTTTCTTTTCTATTTCAATATTAAATTTAATTAAATCGATTATCTCATCCTCATTTGTAAAGTTTTGACTATGAAAGTAATAACCTGGTGGTGACCCAGTCAATAATGTTTCTTCTTGAATTCTCTTTGGTTTAAAGCAAGTTGCGATAATTCTTGCACATTTTTTTTTAGCCATATTTTGTCAATGTAAATAAAACCTATTTTATCTTGTGACACTCATTTTAATGTTAAATCACAATATTAAGTATTTTATAGATCTAAAAAACATCAAAAATATTAATATTTTTAAGTTTTAAGTTTAAATAATTAGTAAATATTTAAATTCATTGAAAAAGAATCTTTATTAACGATAGCAATTAATATAAATCTTTGTTAATTTTGATTACTAAATTTAAATTTTTATATTTTCATAGTTAGCATGTCTCTAAGCCATTTAATTCATTCATTAACATTTTTAAGAATTCTTTTTGCTCCGATTATTTTTATATTTGTCACTGTCTTTAAAAATTTTGATATAGCTCTTTTTCTTTTTCTGATTGCTAGTATTTCAGATTATTTGGATGGCTACCTAGCAAGAAAATTTTCACTTGAGTCAGACATAGGCGCAATATTAGATCCCATAGCAGATAAGATTCTCATTACCTTTGTAATCCTTGCTTTATCCATAGAGCTATCAAGTGCTTTGATAGGTTTTATGGGTGGAATAATTTTAATAAGAGAGTTTTGGGTCAGTGCATTGCGTGATTGGAATGCAAGGAATGGGAACAGCAATGCAACAAAAGTCTCTCCCTTGGCAAAGATTAAAACATCTATTCAATTCTTTGCATTTGCAGGATTTTTTTGTGGACTATTTTTAAACAGCAAATTGATGCTTTTTGTGTCAAACTTGATTTTATTTTTTGCAGCTATAATTACTATTCAAACAGGACTTTCATATACAATAGCATCATTTAAAAAGTAAGGCTGGATGGCAGAGTGGCTATGCAGCGGCCTGCAAAGCCGTTTACGCCGGTTCGATTCCGGCTTCAGCCTCCATGAGGTAAAATATTACATAAATTAGATTGGATAATAATATGACAACAGATAGCACAACTAATTATGATCAATATCCCGATGAGATAAATATCAAAGAAATTGTTCATACATTAATAAGTAATAAAATAACCATTTTTTTAGGAGTATCTATTTTTGCACTTGGCTCCATTTTTTACTCTTTATTGACTGATGAAAAGTGGGTTTCATCATCATTGCTTAGTGCTGATAGTCCCTCAGGAATCCCAACAAGTTCAAATGTAAGCGGAATTGCCCAACTTGCAGGTATAAATCTCTCCAAGAACTCGGCTAACCCCTCCTCTAAGGCTGTTGCAACTATTCAATCAAGAGATTTTTTAAATCACCTATTAAAGTTTGAAGGCGTGTTAGAAAACTTAATGGCATTTGACTCATTTGACTCAGATTCAAAGACTTCGGTTTTTTCTAAAAATCTATTTGATACAAAGAAAAATGCATGGATCACATCAAAACCAACTCCATATCAAACCTATATAGCATATGAATCAATGATCGAGGTCAATATAAATAAGTTTACTAACTTTATAACTATCAGAGTAAATCATGGCTCTCCTATCTTTGCAAAAGAATTTTTAGATTTGATAATTTCAGAGGTTAATAATCTAAGTCGCCAAAGAGATATTGAAGAGTCGGAACAGTCTTTATCATATCTATATGATCAGCTTGACTCAGTTTCTCAATCAGATGTTCAAATTGCAATCAGTCAATTGATTGAGAGCCAATTAAAGAAACAAATGATGGCTAATGTGAAAAGTAATTATATTCTTCAGCCAATTGACTCACCGTATATTCCAGAGCTTAGATCTTTTCCTCAAAGGACTAAAATAGTAATAAGTTGGACTATTATTGGAATTATTCTATCCATAATGTTTGTTTTGATCAGGCATTATGTTTCAAGATATTTCAAATAATCTTACTTCTTTGATTATTAAAAATATATTTATATGATTTATGACAAAGTCAGAATAGCCGTATTGGGACTGGGATATGTCGGCCTGCCTTTAGCTGTAGCATTTGGAAGACATTTTCAGGTTCTTGGTTTTGATGTAAATACACAAAGAGTTAATGAGCTCAAAAATTTTAATGACAATACTCTTGAGCTCTCTTCTCAAGAAATTACAGAATCTAGCTTATTAAGCTTCTCTTCAGACATAGAGGATCTCCAAGATATCAATTTCTACATTGTCACCGTTCCTACACCAATAAAAGATTCTAATGAGCCTGATTTAGAGCCTTTAAAACAAGCCTCAAGTACAATTGGTACCTTTTTAAAACAAAATGATATTGTTGTGTACGAATCCACTGTCTATCCTGGGGTTACTGAAGAGGTATGTGTTCCTATATTAGAACAAACATCAGGATTAAAATTTAATAAAGATTTTTTTGCTGGATATAGTCCAGAAAGAATAAATCCCGGAGACAAGAAACATAGACTCAAAGACATAGTTAAAGTAACTTCTGGCTCAACACCTGAGGTGGCTAATTTTATTGATAACCTATATAAAAAAATTATTGATGCAGGAACATTCAAAGCAAGCTCAATAAAGGTCGCTGAGGCTGCAAAGGTAATAGAAAATACCCAAAGAGACGTTAATATCGCTCTAATAAATGAATTATCAAAAATTTTTTCAATTTTAGAGATCGATACTGAGGAAGTATTAAATGCAGCTGGAACAAAATGGAATTTTTTACCTTTTAGACCAGGATTGGTTGGAGGTCATTGCATAGGAGTAGATCCATATTATTTGACATATCAAGCTCAAAAGAGTGGATATAATCCTGAAATAATTTTAGCTGGAAGAAGACTTAACGATGGAATGGGTGAATATGTTGCAAGCAACCTTGTGAGAAAAATGAATCAAAATTTTTTGCAGGACAAGAAAAAAGTGTTAGTTATGGGTTTAACTTTTAAAGAGAATTGTCCCGATATCAGGAATAGTAAAGTATTTGATATTGTTGATTTTCTTGAAAATCATGATGTTGAAGTTGATGTCTTTGATCCATGGGTTGACCAAAATGATTTAAGCAAATCAATTAAATTAGTTACTCTAGAACATATGCATCAAAATTCATACCATGGGATAGTAATTGCTGTAGCACATAAACAATTTATTGAAATGGGGATAAATTTTATACGTTCATTAGGTATTAAAAAAAGTGTTTTATATGATTTAAAGCACATATTTAAACCATCTGATGCTGAGTTGAGGCTATGATTGTAAATGAAAGATAAAACCTCATTCAGTGCTCATTTATATAAAAATCAATATGTATGGCTCATTACTGGGGTTGCAGGATTTATAGGAAGTAATCTTTTGGAAGAGCTTTTACTTCATGACCAAGTTGTTATTGGCATAGATAATTTTGAGACCGGATTTGAAGACAATCTTATTGAAGTTGAAGAAATGGTATCTTCAAAACAATGGAAAAATTTTATTTTTCATAAAATAGATATAAATCATTTCTCTAAGATTTTACCTTTGTTTCAAGGAGTTGATTACGTTTTGCATCAAGCTGCACTTGGGTCTGTCCCTAGATCCATTAAAAATCCACTTAAAACAAATGAAACAAATATTTCAGGGTTTCTAAATGTAATTGAGGCCTCTCGAGAATCAAATATAAAAGCATTCATATATGCTGCAAGCAGCTCAACTTACGGGGATCATAAAACACTACCAAAAAAAGAAAATGTTATTGGTAAGCCACTATCACCATATGCAATAACAAAATATGCTAATGAACTATATGCAGGAATATTTTCACAGCATTATGATATGAATGTAGTCGGACTGCGGTATTTCAATGTTTTTGGAAAAAGGCAAGATCCAAATGGTGCCTATGCCGCTGTAATTCCTAAATGGATAGGAGCAATTTTAAGCAACCAAGATGTTTATATTAATGGAGATGGATCAACAACCAGAGATTTTTGCTATGTTAAAAATGCAATTCAAGCAAATATTTTATCAGCCCTAACTATCAATGATCTTGATAAGGCTAGTGTTTTTAATATTGCATATGGAGAGTCTAATTCTCTAAATACTTTGTTTGAAGAGATTATTGAAATATTTAAATCTCACGAATTTATTTATACGAAAGATCCAATTTATAGAGGTTTTAGAGAGGGAGACATTAAGGATTCTCTTGCAGATATTTCACTAGCAAAAAATTCAATCCAGTATAACCCTCTATATAATCTTCAATCTGGGCTTAAAGAAACAATTGATTGGTTTTTGAGTAAATGATTAATATTTTTCTTAATACATATAATATTTTAGAAAAGCATCAAAAGTTAGGCATTTTAAAAATGCAATTTATTATTATTCTTACTGCATTTACTGAAGTAGCAGGCGTAGCAAGTATTGGCCCTTTTATGAGTTTAGTTTCTAATCCAAGTCAAATATATCAAGAAGGTTTTTTTAATAATTTGTATGATATTTCAGGAGCAAGCAATCAACAGGATTTTCTTGCATTAGCTGGCATTATGGTTGTGACTATACTATTAACATCTGCAATCGTAGCAACTTTTTCATTAAGATATATTTATCATTTTGCTCAAAAAGTTGGTGCGGAGATTTCGTCAAATCTTTTTGATTACTATATTTCATCAAACTGGCTTTTCCATACTCAAAAAAATAGCAGTAATCTGATCACAAACCTAACTTCTGAATGTTCAAGGGTAACAACCGGAATAATAGTTCCAGCATTAATAATGAATGCAAAAATTTTTATTTCTCTTTCAATAATTCTCTTTTTATTTTGGGTTGATCCACTAGTTAGTATTATTGGATTTACATTATTTGGTTCGGCTTACTCAATAATTTTTTATTCTGTAAAAATTAAATTAGAAAAAAATGGAGAAAAGCTTACCGAACATCAAAATATAAGAATTAGGTCAATGAATGAAGGTTTTGGAGGGATTAAAGACATACTCTTAATGGATAGAGCAGACCAGTTTAAAAATCGCTTTAGAGAATCTAGCCATATTTATGGCCAGGCTATAGGAACTCAACAAACCTTAAGTGAAATACCAAAATATTGGATTGAATTATTAGCTTTTGGGACAATGATTTTACTTGTTTTATTTTTAATGCTATCTCTTGAGGGTGATTTAAGTACCATTATTCCCACTTTATCAATGTTTGCGATGGCAAGTTATAAATTAATACCATCATTTCAACAAATATACTTTTATTTATCAGGAATTAAATTTTCTCAATCAGCAATCTTAAGCGTGGGCAATGATCTTAGAAATCATCTTCAAAACAAGCAGCTTAAAAATAGATCCAAGGACAATAAGGTGCTGTCATACGATCTAAATCTTGAAAATGTATTTTTTAAATATCCTAATAAAAATCTTCAAGTCACAAATGGAGTCTCTATTTTTATTCCTGAAAATAGCATGGTAGGTTTTGTTGGCCCATCTGGTTCAGGTAAATCTACATTAATTGATATTATTCTTGGCCTACTAATACCTAGCCAAGGATTGATGAAGGTTGGTGGCAAAAAAATAGATGAAAGCAATGCTAATGTTTTACAAGCATTAGTTGGATATGTTCCTCAAACTATATTTCTTGGAGATTGCAGCATAAAACATAATATAGCCTTTGGATTGAATGATAGAGATATTGATCTATCAAGAATAGATTCAGCCGTTAATCAGGCTCAATTGAATGATTTGATCGATCAATTGCCTGAAGGTTTGGATACAATCGTAGGTGAAAAAGGTGTTCAGTTGTCAGGAGGTCAAAGACAGAGAATAGCTATTGCAAGAGCTTTGTACAGAAATCCAAAAATACTTGTTCTTGATGAGGCAACAAGTTCTTTGGATGGAATGACTGAGAAGAAAATTATGGATTCAATATATAAGATCGCTTCAGATATTACCGTGCTTATAATTGCCCATAGATTGAATACAATAAAAGAGTGCGACATGATCTACTATATGGACGATGGAAAGATTATTGATTATGGTAACTATGAAGCCTTAATGAATTCAAATAAAAATTTTAGAGATCTATCAAAAACTTCATAATACTAATGAAAAAAAAAGCACTCATTACAGGAATCACCGGTCAGGATGGATCATATCTTGCTGAGTTTTTAATTGAAAAGGGGTATGAAGTTCATGGAATCAAACGTCGTTCATCAATGTTCAATTCTCAAAGAATTGATGATATCTATCAAGATCCTCAGGTAGATTCAAGAAATTTTATAATGCATTACGGTGATTTAACAGATGCATTAAATGTTACAAGAATAATTCAGGAGGTCCAACCTGACGAAATATATAATTTAGGAGCTCAATCTCATGTTGGCATTAGTTTCGAAACACCTGAATATACATCTGATGTTGATGGTTTAGGTACATTAAGAATATTAGAAGCTATAAAGTTTCTTGGATTGACGAATAAAACAAGATTTTACCAAGCCTCAACATCTGAACTTTTTGGGCGTGCTCAAGAGTCGCCTCAAAATGAGAATACTCCTTTTTATCCCCGATCTCCATATGCAGTTGCAAAACTTTATGCGTATTGGATAACAGTAAATTATAGAGAGGCCTACGGTATTTATGCTTGCAATGGAATTTTATTTAATCATGAGTCACCCAGAAGAGGCGAAAATTTTGTTACAAGGAAAATTACTAGGGGCCTTGCAAATATAGTATGCGGTTTATCAGATTGTTTATATATTGGAAATTTAAATGCCATGCGTGATTGGGGTCATGCAAAAGATTATGTGGAAATGCAATGGCTTATGCTGCAACAAGATCAACCAGATGATTTTGTTATAGCTACGGGAAAACAATATTCTGTTCGTGATTTTATTATTTGGTCTGCCAAAGAACTTGGTATAACTTTAAAATTCAGTGGATCCGATAAAGATGAAATTGGAATTGTTGAATCAATTAATAGTGACTCAGCAAGTCAACTAAATGTAGGAGATATAATTCTTCGAGTAGATCCTCGTTATTTTAGGCCAACTGAAACTGATAGCTTGTTAGGCGATGCAAATAAAGCAATGAAGCAACTTGGATGGAAGCCAAAAATTTCCGTTCAAGATATGTGCTCAGAAATGATCCAAAAAGATCTTATTGAGGCAAAAAAACAAAAATTATTAAAGAAAAATGGTTTCAAAGACAATTAGTCTAGATGGGATAGGCCATGTAGATAAATCAAAAAGAATTTTTGTAGCTGGGCATTTAGGAATGGTTGGTAGTGCAATTTATGAATGTTTAAAACGTTACGGTTTTAAGAACATAATTGTAGCTGATAGATCGGAGTTAAATCTTTTGAATCAAGAAGAGGTCATAAATTTCTTTGCTAGAGAATGCATTGATCAAGTATATCTTGCAGCAGCTAAGGTTGGTGGCATCAATGCAAATAATACTTATCCAGCAGATTTTATATATGAAAATATTATGATTCAAACCAATATAATTTCTGCGGCTCATAAATTTTTGGTAGAAAAACTTCTTTTTTTGGGCTCATCATGTATTTATCCTATACTTGCTCCACAGCCCATTAAAGAGGATGCTCTATTATCAGGTGTCTTAGAAGCAACTAATCAAGCATATGCTATTGCAAAAATTTCAGGGATAGAAATGTGCAGAAGTTACAACAAACAATATGGTACTGATTTTAGATGTATTATGCCAACAAACTTATATGGTCAAAATGATAATTTCCATTCTGAAAATAGCCATGTCATCCCTAGTTTAATTCAAAAATTTTACAAGGCATCAGAGCAGAATCTTCCAAATGTTGAGGTATGGGGAACTGGCTTACCTAAAAGAGAGTTTCTTCATGTGGAAGATTTAGCAGAGGCGAGTGTTTATGTGATGAATATAAAGAAAGACATTTTTTTTGATTCTCTCAATACAAGCTCACCTCATATAAATATTGGCTCTGGAGATGAAATCTCTATAAAAGAACTTGCTGAAATATTATCGACAGTCTCAGGGTATCAAGGGAGGATTACATTTAATTCTAATTTCCCTGATGGAGTTCAACGAAAGTTAATAGATAGCTCATTAATTTTTAAATTTGGTTGGAAACCAAAAATTTTACTTGAAGATGGTTTATCGAGAACTTATCAATGGTTTTCAAAAAACCAAAGCTCTCTGAGAAATAATTAATATTTAGATGTCAGCCAAGAGAGTACTTTTTATTAGTAAGAAATTTTTAGATCCTTCTCAGGGTGGAAGAGAAATGCTAAGTTCTTTAATGTTCCAATCAATAAAACAAAATTTTGATAATTTAGCATACTATGAAGTTGACTCTGAGAAGCTTAAATATTCTAAGCCAGGATTTTTTGAAAAATTTTTTTTTGGCAAAATTGATGGAATTTCTGATGGGATGGCAAACTCAATAATCAATGATATAAAAAATAAAAATATTGACAATGTTTTTTTAGATGGATCAAACTTGGGATACTTTGCACAAAAAATAAAAACTACTTTTCCAAATGTTTGCGTCATATGTTTTTTCCATAACGCAGAATACAAGTTCTTTCTAGATGCATTTTTTAAGGCAAAGTCTTTGCGATCACTTGCAGTACTATGGATAAATTATATTGCTGAAAGAAAGGCCGTTTTAAAATCTGATCATATAATTACATTGACAAAAGATGATTCTGAAATTCTAAAAAAAATTTATGGGAAATCTGCTCAAACAATTGTCCCCATAGCTTTGAAAGATCAATTCAAATCAGAATTTCAAAATGAATCTACAAGTAATTCTTCAAAATATATTTTGTTTGTTGGGGGTCTTTTTTATGCAAATTTATTTGGTATAAAGTGGTTTATTAAAAATGTCTCACCTTACATAAAGTATAAAACAATTATTGTAGGAAGCGGCTTTGAGGCTTTTAAGGAAGACTTTGAAAGGTTTAAAAATGTTGAAGTGATTGGTAAAGTTGAGCATTTAGATAATTGGTATTCACAAGCAGAATATGTGATTGCCCCAATTTTTAGTGGATCAGGAATGAAAACAAAAGTAGCAGAAGCATTTATGCACGGAAAAAAAATTATTGCCACAAGTTCTGCATTAATAGGATATGATAATCTTCCAGAAAATTCTTATTTTAAATGTAATACAAAAGATGAATTTATTGACTTAATATGCTCTCTACAAAAAAAAGAAGTACTTAAATTTGATGATTCACTTAGAGACATATATGAAAAGAATTTTTCATCCTCTGCATTTCAAAAAAAACTTATAACTGTCTTCCAGGATCTTTAAGTGCTTAGATTAATTAAAATTTCCATAAGCAAACTTATTCCAAGAAGAATGCAAGTTCCAGTTAAATATTGGTATGCTCATATAAGAGGATATCTTGAGCCTGAGATGAAGGTGCTTGAAAATTTAATTAGCATTAATGATCGTATAATTGATGTCGGAGCAAATAGAGGCATATATTCATATTTTTTTTCAAAATACTCTCGTAACATTGAAGTATTTGAGCCAAATCCAGCATGCTCAAAGTTACTAGAATCTTGGTCGAATCAGCTAGATGGAATTCATGTTCATAATGTTGCATTATCAAATAAAGATGGCTTAGCCTCATTGTTAATCCCTGTTGATGAAAATGGTATTGAGCATGACTCATCAGCCTCGATTGAAAATAATGATTTTCAAAATACAAAAACTCAAGAAGTTTCTTTGAGAAGGCTTGATGAATATTTATTCCAAGATATCACTTTCATAAAAATAGATGTTGAGGGTCATGAATTCTCTGTACTTCAAGGAGCATTAAACACCATTGCAGAATTCAAGCCCAGCATGCTGATTGAAATAGAGCAGCGCCATAATACAATAGAGATAAGTGAAATTTTTAATTTTATTATGAATATGGACTATACAATCTTCTTTTTAAATATGAACAAACTTCATGAATTATCTAAGTTCAATATCAAGGCCCATCAAGATACTGATAATTTAAATATAGAAAGCAAATATATTAATAATTTTTTATGCCTATGCAATGAGAAGTTAGCTCATGGCAAATATGCATCCTTAGACCATTTATTTGATAAGTGAAAATAGCAATAATTACTCCTGTTTTTTCTATTGCTGGAGTACCCTTGGCCCAATATCGATTTGCCAGAGCTTTAGCTCAAAGGAATCACGATGTAGAGTTAATTATAGGCTTTCTTCCTACAGACCTAACCCCGCAAGAAGCTCCGGGATTAAAGATAAATATCTTAAATAGGAATAGCGTATCAAAAATGTTTTTCAAGCTATTGCTTTTGTTAAAACATAATGAGTTTGATATTATTTTTTCTGCAGAGGACCATCTAAATGTTACTGTGATATTAGCAAGCATTCTTTCTCGCTCTAAATCAAAAATCAGCGCATCATCGAGAGTGACTCCTTTGGACACGTATTCTGACACTTGGTTTTCAAAACGTTGGCTTTTAAAACAATTAACAAAATTAACAATGAAAAGAGCCAATGTGCTTTCTTGTGTTTCCAAGGATATGGTTTTGCAGTATCAATCTATGTTTAAAAATTCAACACATCAAGCAATTTATAACATTGTTGATGATAAATTTTCACGAGCTAAAATGCTCGAGAAAGTAGATCATCGATGGTTTGATGAAAACCATAAAAAAGTAATTATTGCATCAGGAAGGTTGGCTACATGGAAAGGGTTTGAAGATCTTATTAGGGCAATACCTTTTGTATTAAAAAAAGAAAATGTAAGACTTATTATTCTTGGAGATGGACCTCTCAAAGAGTCATTGCAGAATGTAATTGAAGATCTAGATCTTAATTCACATGTTGAGCTGCTAGGCTACGTCAATAATCCATTAAAATATTATAAAAAGGCAGATGTATTTGTTTTATCTTCGCATGTTGAAGGTCTACCTAATGTCTTGGTAGAGGCGATGATGTGTGGGTGTACACCAGTCTCAACAGATTGCCCAACTGGTCCTCGAGAAGTTCTTGAAGGTGGCAAGTACGGATATTTAGTTCCCATGAAAAATCCCAAATCACTTGCGCAAGGCATAATTCAAGCTTTAAAAACTCCAATTAGTGAAGATTTATTAAATGAAGCAGTTCTACCTTTTGAAGAAAATAAGGTCTTGGAAGCTCATACAAAAGCTTTGAAGTTAACAACGCCATTATGAGAATCGGGATAAATGCAACTTGTTATAACGATAGACCATCTGGTGCAAAACAGCGTTTTTTAGGATTATATGGTGAATTGTTTAAGCTCATGTCTGATCATGAGTTTTTGATCTTTCAGCCCAATGATTGCGATTTTGCTTCTTGGTTCAAAGGTGAAAATATTAAGTTTATTCAAACACCCATTCCCAGCGAAGGGAGGATTTTAAAGGTTATCAATGGGCTAAATTATTGGAAACAAACTCTACAAAAGTATCATTTAGATTTGTTTGAATGTTTTAATATACCAACGATTGAAAATCCCTATGGAAGAACCTTTCATACTATTCATGATATTAGATCTGTGGAATTCGAGCCATCTGTAGCAAAAAGGTGGCTCTCAAAATTTATTCACACAAAAAGTATAAAAAAGGTAGATAGGATAATTACAGTTTCAAATGCCATGAGGAGTGAAATTTTGGCTCATTTTCCTTATGCAGATGTTATAAAAATTTATAATGGAATCAATGTTAGAAATACAGTGCTATCTGATAATATTGACATTCTAAAAAGAAAGGAAAAGCTTGGGTTACCAAATGAATTTTTACTTTCTGTGGGACATTTTGAAAAAAGAAAAAATTATGGGACCTTACTAGACGCCATCAAATTATTAAAAGATAGAGGCCAACATATATCACTGATTATCGTTGGCAATGATAATGGTGAAAAAAAATTTATTGATGAGAAAATTAACAATTTAGGGCTTAAAAATAATGTGACTTTATTTAGCAATCTTTCTAATGAAGATGTTTTGCTTATGTATAAAGTTTGTAAAGCATTTATCTTTCCATCAACGTATGAGGGCTTTGGTATTCCAATCCTTGAAGCTATGGCAAACGGCAAACCATTTATTCTGAGTGACATAGAGGTGTTTAAGGAGATCACTAAGGGTTATGGTGAATTTTTTAATCCCAAAAATAAGGAATCGATGGCATCCTCAATAATAAAGACTCTTGATGATGTCCAGCTTTGCAATGAACTTTCTGAATTTGGACAAAAAAGAGTTTCTGATTTTGATTTTAAAAATCTTGCAATTGAGCTTCAAGCTGCATACCAAGAATAGCTAAATATAAAATCTAGTTTTTGAACATTAAGACTTTAAAAAATATATATAATGTCCGGCATGAATGAAGAAAAATCAAAACTTTCAATATTGCTAGCTCAGTTTGGTCGTCAGGAATTTAGTAATAGATTTTTATATTACCTTAAGTCTACATCATGCAAATTCCCAATAATTTATGCTGATGGTGATGTTGATGGATTCTCTGCAAACTTGATTGAAAAATATAAAGACAGCTTAGATATTAAACTTATTGAAAATAAACAAACAGTAAAGTTTAAAGATTACTTTACTATGATGGTTAGAGGACTTTCTGCCGTTGAAACAGAATATGTGATGCTTTGTGATAACGATGACTTCATTATCTATTCTTCAATAAATAAATTAATTCATTTTTTAGACAATAATGCCGACTACATAAGCGCGGGATCACCAATTACTGAAATCCAATTAGATAACTATTCAACATCTTGTTATGGTAAATATTCAAGCCTGACCAGTCACTATAAACATTATAGAGATCAAGAACCACTTTTGTCTTGGAATGATCAAGTTGAGAAAACTTTTTTAAATTTTCAGCCAAATTTTTATCATATATTCCGAAAAGATATTTTATTAAAAATTTGGATGGAGATTCTTGAACTAGATTTTAGTGATTTAACGATTATGGAATTTTACTACCAGTTAAGGGCACCAACTTTCGGCAAACAATTTAGTGATCCCAGCATGACTCACTATATAAGACAATCTGGAACTGGTAGCTGGGAGAGCAAAACATATGACTTTTCAAAAGAGCTTGTTTATAACAATCTCCCCAGTGATATTAGAAAATTAGCAAATAAAATATCAATAATTTGTAATGAAGAATTCAAAACAAATCAACAAGATATCTATCATTCTATTCTTGATAATTATTCAAAACACCTTAACAATTATCTTCCTCATAATGTTCTTAGGTATAGGTGGCCAAAGTTATTTAAGTTTAAAACTTTCATGCTTAAATACTTAAGAAGATTAAAACCAATCATCAACTTAATTTATTATTTGCGTGAAAAAAAGATTCTAATTTTATACAAAAAGACTAAACCTAATTCTTATTTATTATTTCTCGATGAAATTAAAACAATTAAGAAAGTAATTCAAAATTCTTAAATATCTTTTTCAAGATAAAGAATATTGAAGTTTAAATGGAGCTATCAGAATAAATGTGTGGCATAACTGGATTCATTGGAAATATTGAGAATAAGCAGAATATCATTCATGAAATGAGTGATACCTTGGCTCATCGGGGGCCTGATTCGTCAGGAATATGGATAGATGAATCATTGGGAGTTGCTCTTGGTCATAGAAGATTAGCAATTCAAGATCTGTCTTCTGCGGGTCATCAACCCATGAAGTCACATTCTGGTAGATATATTATTTGTTTTAATGGTGAAATCTACAACCATTTTGAGATTAGGAAGAAGATTGAAAAAAATTATAAAAATACAATTAATTGGATTGGGCATTCAGACACTGAAACTTTTTTAACTGCAATTGAATCTTTAGGGCTAGATAGTACATTATCCTCCATTAAAGGAATGTTTGCCTTAAGCATATGGGACAAGAGGGAGAAAGTATTAACTCTTGCAAGAGATAGAATGGGGGAAAAACCTTTATATTATGGATTTGTTAATAATAACTTAGTTTTTGGTTCAGAATTAAAGGCAATTAGAAAATTTCCAGAATTTAATAATAAAATATCTAAAAGCGCACTACTGAAGTATTTTAAATATAGTTATATTCCAACCCCTACAAGTATTTTTGAAAATATCTATAAATTAGAGCCAGCTCACTATATTCAATTTAAATTGAAAGGACAGGGCTCAGTAAATCAATCAACTGCATCACAATCTTTTTGGTCATTTAAAAGTACATTAGAAAATGCTCAAAGTAAGCCTTTTGCTAATAGT
>MDSZ01091537.1_pt1 | contig 20809 bp, 15 predicted proteins | sample 811201 | NCBI WGS metagenome assembly MDSZ01 (sample SAMN05326647, study PRJNA326480) | marine metagenome | isolation source: seawater | place: Indian Ocean: North | collected 2010 | reverse complement strand
TGGTCTCAATTATGCGGCTGCGGCAGATTCGTTTGCCGAGGGAGCGACGGAATGGGCAACCGCGCCCGTGGATGCAGGGAAAAAAGCTTTAGAAGGAGATTTTTCAGGTGCAGCTCTCGAAATGGGCGAGGGTGCTGTTGGCGCCGTGCAAGCGGCAATGTCACCGGGCTGGGCCAGCAGCAGCCAGTTCTACGACGCGATAGACAACTACAATGCTTCGAGAGAGAACAATGCAGATGATGTTGTTTTCGTAGAAGAGGCCGAAATTCCGTTGCCTCTTGACCCCGGAGGTATGACTGATCTTGAAGAGTTGGTCGAAAGCATGTTTGATGAATCCTCTCTTGAGGTTCAAGAGGTTGACCTATTAAAAGCTCACCCTGGACACGATCTAACCGCAGAAGATGTTCTAAAGAATATGTCAGAGACTCTTGATGAGGCTGGCGAACTCAGTGATGACTTTGCAGAGCTTGCAAAAAACCTTCCAGGAAGCGATATGGCCTTAGATGAGCTTGATGACAAGGAAGAGCCAAAGGAAACAAATTATCCTGACGATGGAGATCTAAATAAATTTTTAGATTATGTTATGGAGATTTATCCGGCGAATATACCTCAGCATGATGGCAGAAGCATGCTTGGGTGCGAGAGGGCCATAAGCTGGCTTGACAGGCTAAACTCTGAAATTTCTAAAAATATAAGACTAGACACAGATAATATTTTAAATATTCATGAGTTAGAGAATATTAGAGTTAATATTATGAGCGATGTTTTGGCCCTCAAGGGCCACCTTGGAAAGCTAAAGAAGAAATTCAAAGAAGACAATGTAAAGACAGCCGCTATTAATTCAACGGGAATTCCTACTTGGACGGGCCCAGCTGGAGAGCAGGTTGAGTATGATGACCTTGTTAAAGAGGCGGCCTCTACGCCCAGAAAGATGGTCATTGCAGTGTCTCCATTTGAAAGAGCGATAGCTGGAATTATGATAAACTCACACGTTTCTGCAGGGCACTCTATGGAGGATGTATATGGGTTTCTTTCAGAGAAGTATGCCATAGAGCCCAGAGAGGAGCTTGCAATCATGCAGGTGTGCATGGATAGTGGCTTCCCAATCTTTAAAGACAGGGGGATGCTGTCTGGAGATAAAGATTCAGAAGATATGAGAAGAGGCGCAGATTTTATAAAGAGTTATTTCAACTAAGGCTTATTATGTTTAGAGAGCTGGTTAACATAGCAAATGATATGGACAAGAGAGGCCTTCAAAAAGAGGCCGATGCTCTAGACCGAATTATATCGTTAGGTTTTGTAAAAAATGTATTGGCAGAAAAAAAGGGTCAAAGCTCTGGATTGGAAGTAAAGATAGAGTCTGAGATTGAATCAGAATATACAGATAGTGATATAGAAGACGCTACGAATTCTGGAAAAAGTGCATTTTTATCCACTCTATCAGACACGATTAGGGTTATCTTGCAGTCTTTAGAGGTTGAGTCTGGTGGGTGCGCGCAAGAGCACCTTGCAGATCATCGGGATGGAAATGTTAGACAGTCATATGTTAATTTTATAAATTGTATTTTAAATGGCGATCCTAATGGCAATCTGCATAGAGATGCTAATATAGTTTTAAGTGAATTTAGAAGAACAGGCATTGTAGAAGAAGAGGAGGGGCTATAATATGACCAAGGTAAGAAGACAAAATATATCTGAAGAGTACAGCACTACGGCAGAATGGCTTAGTGATTTTAATTCTGGTATAAATAAAAATGCTGATTTTTTAAGCAACCTAAAGGCTATTATGGATGCAAGAAAGGGGGTTGGCTCAAATAAATTTTCATCAATTGATGAAAAAATGGCAGATATAAAAAGCAGAGTTGGCTATGATATTGTAAAAAATGTAGATAATATCGAGGACAAAACTGTAAAGTCTGCGTCATGCGCCTGCAGTTCATGCAAAACATGCGATGTAAAAGAGTCATATGGGGATGATGCAATAGAGGACTTAAGGGTTATTTTAAAATATATAGACAACCTAATATTAGACAGACCCGAGGTATCTGCCCCTGGAGTTGTTCAGCACTGCAGAGAGCATCCTGGGCTTAATTTTGCAAACTTAGAAGATAAGCTTGATAATAGAAAGCTTATGGGCTATATTAATGAGCAGCTTTCAGGTCACAAAACACCTTTGGAAGCAGTAGAATATATATCAGATGTAGATAATGCCTCAATGTATGATGACGAAATTGCTGATTACATGATGCACTCTCTAGTTTCTGGTTAGTAAATGAGTAATAAAAAAAGTCAAGAAGAAATATTTAAACAACTTAAAACTAGTTTTTTAGATTTTGATCCAGCACATTTTGTGCAGAACAACCTCACTTTAGACGGGGCTTCGTTTAAGGTTTTGGATAATGGCTGGAAATTTATGGCTGATGTTTATAGGTATATTGCGCTTCAGGCCACTAGGCCAGATGGCAAACCTGTTGTGCTAAAAAAAGGTCGCCAGGTGGGCGCAACTGTTATGGCGGCTGCTTTAGATTTGTTTTTTACAAACAGCGGACTATACACCTCTCCAAACATACGTGTTGTACATCTTTTTCCTGCACTTGGTCAGGTTAAAAAGTTTTCTCAAGATAAATTAGAAACATTAATAAGAACGTCTAAAGATGATTTTATCAATGCAAATAAGCTTAAATCATCAAATGCTGTTGATAATCTGACAATGAAGCAGTTTAACACAGGAACGCTATGGATAGATAGTCTTGGAGCAGATGGAGATAGGATTCGTGGTATGACGGCTGATTGCATATTTATGGACGAGGTTCAAGATATGTATGGCCATGCAATAGGAAATGCTACAAAGATTTTAACTGCAGCAAAATATGGCCCAGTCGGTCAAGGCGTACAGGTTTATTTTGGAACTCCGAAAGATAGAAATAGTTACTTTTCAACGATATGGGATATGTCGGACCAAAGATTTTATCATCTTGGATGTATAAATTGCAACCAGACATATCCATTTTATCTTCCAAATGATGATAGATGGAAGTCAATTTGGCTATATGAGAACATAGTCCAGTGTCCTCATTGTGGGACTAAGCAAAAAAAGATTGAGGCCATAGAGAGGGGCAAGTGGGTTGGTTCAAAAAACTCGGAAGATTGCAAGTTTGTAGGGTTTCATATAAATCAGCTTTATATACCATACTTTACAAAAGAAAATATAGAAAACTTAATGCCTGAAAATAATCCAGCTCAGACAGAAAGAATTTGGCAAAATGAAGTTGTAGGAGAGTTTTATTCTGGAGCAGGAATGCCTCTTACTAGAGCGGAGATATATGATAAATGTAGAGACCCAGATAGAGCTTTCTCTAAGAGTATAAGCGCAAATAAAAAATCAGTATATCTTGGTGTTGACTGGGGCGGAAAGGATGATGATCCAAACTCTAGAGGGGGCCAGTCTTTCTCCTGCGTAGTAATTTTGTCGGCCACTCCAGATGGAACGCTCTTGGTTGAGCACGCACACAAGCTTAGACAGAATACATTTCAGTATAAAAAAGAGACAATAAAAGAAATGTACAAAAGATTTGGGGTCACAAGAGGGGTGTCAGACTGGTTTTTTGGCCAAGATGTAGTCCATGATTTACAGACTTTGTATAGAGATAGATTTATTGGAGCACAGGGCAGCGGAAGCCTTGCTAAGCCGATAAAATATAGAGAAGATGAGCTAATAGTTTCTTATAACAAGGATTTGCTCATAGAAGAGTTGTTTGACTTATTTAGAAAGGGTAAGATTAGATTTCCCTGGAAAAGCTATGAATATATAGAGTGGCTAATAGATCATTGTACTTCTATGGAGTCAAAGATAAGAACGGTCGGAGGCCAGCCGGTAAAAACGTTTCAAAAAGGATCAATTCCAAATGATGGATTAATGGCGCTTATGTATGCTTATATGGCTTATAAATTTGATTTAACAAAAGGATTTACTATTAAACCAGGTTTATATAAGCAACCAGAATATCCAAGGGCTGTTTTGGCAAAAGTTAAAAGGAGAGTTTAGAAATGAGAAGAGTAAATCGGCCACCTACTAAAATATCTAAAAGTGCCGCCGGCTCTATATCTGATGTTAGAAGGGCTCAGATAACAAGCGCTGTAAATAAACAGATGGACTTAGCAGAGCAGGCAAATATACATGGCTCTGTTGTGCATAGTCCAAACTTTAGAGCCAATGGCTCTGGAATGCTGAAAACGGCATCTATAGCCTCTCCTATGCCTGGGCCTACTATGTCATCGTCTACAGATAGGCTATCTCCAGAGATATATTCTCCGCTATTTCAGTTAGCAAATCTAAATCTTCCTCGCGACAGAGTTACTATGAATGCGTGGAATCGCGTATTTTATGACACTCATCCCCTAGTAAGAAACGCAATCAATTTACATGCATCTTATCCAATCAGTAAAATAAATATTTCTTGCAAGAACAAGCAGGTTCAGCAATTTTTTATGGAGATGGCAGAAAGGATAGATCTATATTCAATTGTATATGGAGCAGCATTAGAGTTTTGGAAGATGGGCGAAGCGTTTCCCTATGCAGAGCTTGATGAGACGCAGGGTTCGTGGAGCAGAATTACTATTTTAAATCCTGATTATGTACATGTAAAGAAGTCTGTTATAGGAAATCAGGTGCTCGTATCATTGAGGCCTGATGCAAATCTGCAGAGGATTATAAATTCCCAATCACCTTCGGACTTATCCCTCAAAAAGCATATTCCAAGGCATATAGTTGACTATGTTAGGAAGGGTCAGAACATTCCTTTAGACGCATTTAATATATCTCACTTAAAGCTTTTATCATCTCCATATGATGTAAGAGGAACGTCTGTTATAGTTTCTACATATAAAGATTTAATGTTGTATGACAAGTTTAGGGAATGCAAGTTTGCACAGGCAGACGGCATGGTTAACCCATTAACGCTAGTTACGCTAGGAGGAGAGGGCGACTATCGAGCCACACAGGCTGATATAGAGGCCTTTAAAAACCTCATGGAAGAAGCCCAGTATGATAAGGACTTCAAGATAGTTACTCATAACGGAGTAAAGATAGAGCGAGCTGGCTTTTCAGGCGGAACATTAGATATTGGATCTGATATAGATCATATTGTTACAAATCTATACGCAGGATTGATGGTTCCAAAAGCACTTATGGATCAGGAAAGCGCAACATACGCAAGCTCTTCCGTTGGACTGGAGGTTCTTAGGCAGCGTTATGATATATTTAGAAATATGATTAAAAAATGGTTAGAGAGAAAAGTTTTTGCTCCAATATGCGAGCTGCAAGACTTTTTTGAATATAAGGATGGTGAGAAAAGATTGCTGATACCATCTATAGATTTTAATCACATGAATCTATATGATATGGCTGACTATATACAGAATGTGTCCCAGTTCGTAGGAAACAAGCAAGTCTCTCTGCAGACTCTGCATAGAAGCCTTGGTCTTAGTTATGAGGAAGAGCGCAGAAGAATCAGAGAGGAGATGATAGACGAGCAAATATTTGCGAAAGAACAACAGGTGCTTGGCAATATGCGTCTATCAGAGCTACTGACTTTGGATCCAAACAAAACAATTCCAGAACCTCCAGAGGGCGCTCCAGATGGAGGCGCGCCGCCAGATCTACCGGGAGTTCCCTCTGGTGGAGGCGGACCTCCGCCTCCAGGGGGACCAATGGGTGGGCCTCCGGGCGGTGGACCTCCGGGAGCATAGAGGCTAAGGTGTAATAATGTTAAACAATCAACAAGAGAAGATGCTAACTGTTTCCTTAGACGCTGTAAAAGAAGGTATTAAGGCCGGAAAACAAAAGGGGTTCTCTGGAACTGCGCATGTTGATATGAATTCAGTAGTTCGGACGTTAATTGAGCTTCCAACTCAATTATTTCATCCCATAGATTCACTGAAAACCCTGGCCCCACTTGTTGGAAGAGAGCCAACAGGGTCAATGAGAGAGTTAGACAGAGAGATAAGGGATACTAATTATATACACTCTATGAGGAATCCAAAGACTCAAAAAAGATATAGCAAAGATGAAGCTAATAGGGCCGTAAAGAATGTCGTATCTAAGCAGCTTAATGACGCCCTCTCTCTATACATAGCCTATTTTAGGCCGTATATAGAGGTAATAGATCCGGTAGCGACATCGGGCGGGCAAGCTCTTACGCCGACTGCTATAAAATTAGGACTTCCATCAGGCGGGACCGCAGTAACTCCAGATATGTCGGAGCTAACAGAGCTATCTATGTTGTATAACTCGGCGGACAATCCAATGGACATAACTTTAAAGAGTATTTTGCCTATTTTGAGAACAAAGTTTGATGCTATATCTTCTTATTCAAATGTTGATTTTAAAGCAATTATAAAAAGCGGTTTGGACGGTCCCTTGAGTAATGAAGATGCTGAGGCATTATCGGGTCTATATAGAGCGATTTTGGAGTGGTACTTATTTTTGAAAAGCTTACAGGCCGATTCCGTTAGGATGCCTCAAGATTCTGGTCCTCAATCAGATGCAGGCGAAGAGCAGGGTGTCCAAGGTGGTATTGATTCAAAAGAAGATGCCCCAATGGAAGCAGACGGAGCGACTGGAACGACGGACGCCAATATTCCGACATTTGAAGAGATACTCGAAGACCTTTGGATATCCTCTGTTCGAAATCCTAAAGATGGGTTTGTATTAGACCCGGCCAATGGAAGTACAATAACTATTGATGCAAACTCTATAAGTGAAGTTTCAGCTCCATCATTTGATATTCTTTTAGGAGGTCCGCTGTCTAAGTATGTAAATATAACAACTGCATCTTCAGATGAATATGTTGAAAGCTTTATTTCAAAAAATATTATAAAAATAAACAACGAAGTTTTAAGGCTTGGATCCTGGAATCGGTATATCCACACTACTACAAAAAGCTCATATGAAGGTGGTTCTGTTATATCATTGTTTTTTAACCCTGATGTATTAAAAAGATTCTTCGATGTATCTGGCGGCGAGAATGCTGATATTGCTTTTATCTCAATAACTGTTAAAAACTCTGTTGGGGAAGAAGATGAGTTTGTTATAACTGCAGAAGATCAAAATGTAACTAGGCAGCTTTATAAGCTTTCTTCTTCTGGGCAAAGCACTCCCTACTACGAAACAATATCCCCATCTGGAAAGAAAGTATACTTTACCCCAGCAGATATAGTTCGCGGGGGAGGTAAAGTAAAAGACTCGAACGGAAAGGCTTTTAAGCCGACAAGATGGAAAGGAAAGAGTTTGGCAGATAAAGTTATGTCCAAAGGCTTTGGCGGCAAGGTAAGGGGTGTTCGTAAAAATGAAAAAAAATAGTTATAGATCTGCGCCTCCATCAAAAGAAAGAGAGCCGTTGCGCTCGGGAGAGCTTCCGTCTGTCCCTGAGGCCACTGTAGAGTATGGCCATGGAAGCTTAGTAAGCCCTGGGGAACAGGTTATGCCTCCTACGCACTCTAAGAATGAAGATGAGCCTTTTTATACGTCTTCTCAAAATAAAACTGAGAGGGTAAATTATAATGATATGTTAGAGATGCTTCTTCTTATAGCGGATGAAAAAGATAGAACAGATGATATTGTTGAGGCAGATTTTGCTGATTTTTTAATTAAAAAGTTTGCAGAACAAAAAGATTTTAATCATTCTATATTTTTAAAAGATTTAATGGTTAAGATTTTAGAATCTGATTTGACATTTTATAATGAAATAATTAAAGATTTAACTTCTTATTTTAATAGATTAATAATATTATATGTAGAAGCAGGCGACACTTTGAGTGATGCAAAAAGAAAAGCTTATAGAAAGGTTTCTTTAAGGGCAAAAAAATATGTCTCATGATTTAATAAAAAAAGCTCAAATATTAGAGGAAAATCCTGTATATGTAGCAGAGGAGTTGCATAAAATAATAAAGATTATGATATCTAAAATGTCTTTTGAGAGCAGGCAAAATTCTTATAGAAACCTCAAAGATAAGTTTAAAGATTTTAATGTAGTTGAGATCGCAAATAAAAAATCTCCAGGAGGAGCTGCTATCGGAGTTAGTCTTGGGCTAGTGAAAAATGTTTTAAATGGAAAAGATCCGTACTTTATAAACATTGTTATAAATGAATTAATTAAAAGGTTATAAATTGACTTCTAACAGAATCAGTAGGGTATATTAATACTATTAAGAAGTATAGAGAACAGTTACATCACGAGGGTTTGTAATGAAAAAAATAGCTGGCACATGGATTGGAACAACAGAGCTTGACATGGGTGACTCTGGGGCTACTGGAAGCTCTACAGATCCGGTTCAAGACTCTTATGAGCTTGGAGATATGTTTGTCGCAGAGAAATTTACTACAGACAATGAGCTCCCGTCTATGGGTTGGGCAGAAGGCATGATCTCGCCAGTAGAAGACGAATTTGCCGACTTAGAAGAGGCAGAAGAGGCTGCAATATTAAGCATGGCCAGCCTGCATTTAGCAGGCGCTGCAAAGGCAAATAGCTCTCTTATAGTGGGTTTCAAGGATGGCTTTAGCAGACCTCTGTTGAAAGCCGGAAAAAACATTACAATGCTAAACAGGGAAAGTGTCGCTCACTCTTATTCGGACAAGGCTCATAGGTGCTTTGGAGATTCTAGGTTTTACTCGGTTGGAAGAAAGTTTGATTCGTTTTGTATTGCAAGCAGGTTTTCTAATTCTTCTGATTTTAATATTGAAATATCTAACATAACAAGACACCTAAGGCCGGTTAGCTCTGGCCTCATTATATCAAGAAGCTCAGAGGATCTATCTGAAGAAATAAAAAAGCTTGGATTTAAAATTCAGAATAAACATATAGGTAAGTTTTCTACATATTTAGTTAGCAGAAATGTAAAAGATAAAATGGCTATAGTTAGATGCTATAGCAGTAAGGATAAGTCTACTGCGGTTTTTAGATGTGATATAGCAAAGACCTCCAAGGAAAAGCTGGACGGACTCCAGGTATATCCAACCCTTGAGAAAAATTCTGGATTGATTTTTTCATATAAAAGACCTACAGATGCAATTTTTCACATGGGCTCAGTTGGATATCCAATAGATATTATATTTATTGATAAAGAAGATAAGATAAAAAAGATTTGCAAAAATATAAAACCAGGATCTCTAGAAACTTTTAGCTGCACTAACATAAAGACCGTTTTAGAGATATCAGGAGGCTTATCTGACGCCCTTAGTATATCAGAGGGCTCTTATGTATCTATAGATATAGGTGGAGACTTAGGAAGTCCAGAGTTTGAAAAGATAGAAAAGGTAGCTTCAAGCATTAGTTCTGATAATATTTATATAAAAAGTTCAACAAATTTAAATAGTGGGTTTTATAAGTTTGCTGAAAATAATATTTTTATTACAAACAATAGCAAAGACATAAGTTATTCTAATATTATAAAAAAAGCAAAATTACCAGTATATTTAAAAGAAAAAGTAGCGATATTTAATATAGATGAGTCTATTATATCTTCACAAGAAGTGCCTCTTTATAGGCATCTTCCGCCTAATGGCCTTACCTTTAGGGGTCTGGATAACGAATCTTTTTCAATAAAAGATGATGCATTTATAAACGTAAAGTTATCAAGCTTTGTAAGGGATGGCTTTAAAGAAAATTTGGAAAATATATATTCATTTGCGTGCTCTCCAACTAAAAGTTTTAAAAACCTTATATCATCAGGGAGAAGGAGCTGTTTAAAGGAAGTGTTTAATCAACTACGAAGTAAAAATACAAGGGTTGTTTTTGCAACTAAACATAATTATAATAGAAACTTAATAAGAAAAATTATACAAGCAGAAGCAAATATGGGCTATAACGCCCCGGTAGTTGACTTTGACCTACTTAGAATTCCGGAATATTTTGATCACAAAGATACAATACTTGCAGCAAAGCAAGCCTATCAAGGCGCAGATGTATTTTTATTTTCCAATGATATAGTAAAGCAGGCTGGAGTTCCTGTTCCTGATTCTATAAAAGAAAATGGAAAAAAAGTGATAAAATTCTTTGACAGAAGCGATGATTCATGCAGAAAGCTTATAGACAACTTTAAGAAAAATCTAAATGAGTATGACAAAATACAGTCAGAAGCAGAAAAGATAGCATCATCAAAGGGTCAGTATAGACAGTCTATTAAAAGAAATTCTAGAATTATAAAAAGAATTTTATTAAATATAAAAGAAGGTATAAAGGTATTAAATGAAATAAAAGATGTATCTACAACATCAGAGGTTATCGATGCTGTGGCAACGTCTGCAAAGGTAGCTTCAGAATCCGTTAAGAATATTTTTAACCTTATGGACATAATAGACTCACCAGACTTTTTTGGAAAGCTTCAGCAAGAAACTGACGCAGCAGATAACTTGCTTGAAGATTTGAGAATGTCCCTATCTAGAGCGAGAGAGTATATAAACTCTGACATACTAGGTATATTGATTATTTCGGAGTAGGCATGTTTATAAAATTTAGTGATAAAACAAAAAAAATTATAGTAAAAGATTCTAAAGATAATAATGAAATTCATACTGATTCTAACCATCTATCTGAGGACGAAGATACGGATAGACGAGTTAAGATTCTAAAGCAATATAAAGACAAAGATAAGAATATATCTGACAAATCCGAATAGGTTATAATGATGAAAATCAAAATAATCTTATATCATATATAAAAAAACAGTATTATATTTAGTAAATTTAATATTTTGTGGTTTTAAAGATTAAAAAAACCATGTAATTCAAAAAAATTACACAAAAAATATAAAAACTAATATTATATAATAAAAATGATAGCTTGTTCGTTCGGAAGGTTCACTAATGATTAAGAAAGTTTGTTTTTCTCCAGAAAATACCACAAAAACTCATGCAACAGAGTCTGTGCTTGCAAGCGAGGCTATTGTTTCTCGCATGACTAAGCTTGCGAAAAACTTAAAGGCCTTAGCGCCGAAGTCTGATGACTTTTTATATTTTTCAATAATATTTTTAAAATCAGCAGAAGCATGCCTTATAGATGATAAGGGCCTTCCGAAGAAGGTTGCAGGCGGAGAAGATGCTTGGGGCTTTTTTGATGAAAACTGGAAGTGGCATGGGAACGTCCAGCCCCATAGAAACAATAACAAGGACATCTTTCCTGAGTCAGAATTAAAAAAGGCAGCGGCAGACTGGGTAGGCCTCCCCTTGTGCAGGGATCATGAGTCATCCTCTGTAGATGGAATAAGGGGGATCATTTTGGATACCCATTATGACGAAAAGCATAAGCAAATAGTTGGTTTATGCGCCTTAGACAAAGTCAATTATCCAGATTTGGCCAGAAAGGTTGAATCAGGACTTGTTCGTTATGGGTCTATGGGGACTGCAGTTGAAACATCTGTTTGCTCAGAATGCGGAAACAAAGCAACTACTCTGGATGAGTATTGCTCTCATATTACAAACAAGACTGCTCATGGAGAGATCAATGTTGGCTTAAAGCCTATTGAGTACAGTCTTGTAGTTCAGCCGGCAGAGCCTGGGGCCGTTCTTCTTAGATGCATAGCATCTTTACAGGAGTATAAAACAGAGTTTAATAATTATGGAGTGAATGATGTTGACAAAATGCTTGGAAAGCTTAGTCTCAAGCAAGCTCAGCATTTAGAAGGAATTATGAAGACGGCATGTGGAGACGATGGGTGCTCTGTATCCGAAAGAAAAAATATAGTTAGAAGCTTTTTAGAAAATAATAGTCTCTTGAAAGCCTCTAGTGAGCAGTTTGTTTCTGGCGAAAGCATGAACGAGGATAAGGCCCCCGGCCTTGATACTCACCTTGCTGACAGCACCAGGTTAAGCATGTTCGGTGGGAGTGGTCCATGGGAAGAAAACCCAGACTTCTCTTCTGAGGACGAGGGTCTTTTGCGTCTGGCCCTTCCACCTGAGAGCGGAGAGCCTTTGGTTGGCTTTGCCTCTCAAAAAAGTAGGCTCGCCGCCAAAACGGCAAGCGATAATAACTTAGACGATATTTCAATAAATTCATTAATGGAGGATATTATGAATGAATCAAGATTAAGAAAGAGGGCTGAGCTTCGTCGTCGTCTTGCTTATTACCAGGGCGGTGATAATGTTGACGATAAGAACTGGAGAGAGCCTAATACATACAAGAGCGAAAACTATACTAACACACGCGATAAGAAAGATAAGCAAATGACTGGAACTTATGATTTTGGCGGCCAAGAGAGTGCTGATCTTGAAAGAAAGAAGAAGCTTAGCAGAGCAGAGCTTCAAGATCGCAAACTTCGTCGTCTTGCTTATATGCAAGGCGGAGCGGAGGGCGCTGAGCCTAATACTTATAAGTCTGAAGACTATAAGAAGTATCGTGATCAGATGGACAAGCAGATGCATCAGGATGGAAATATGGGCGGAGCATCAGGAATGTTCCCTGGAGACGAAAAGACCAAGGAGATGCATAAGAGAGCTTCTGCTTATTCCGGTCCAGCCTTGAGCACAAAGTTTAGCCTTAAGAGGCGCGCCGATGGCTCTGTTGATCATTACGGAAGTGTTTTTGAGGTTTATTCTGGAAACAGAAGAGTTATTGCATCAACTGCTCGTGATATCTTTGGAACAGAGCTTAAGGACAATTGGAATTGGCTTCAGAGCAAAGAGTATGGTCAAGAGGTTTGTAGACAGATTAGAGCAAGTGGCCTTGATTATGTAGGCGGCCTTCTTAAGTCTGCGCAGGCTCTGCCACCCGCAGGACCTCCCGCAGGACCTCCAGGCGGAGGCATGGAGCTTCCTCCTCTTCCAGATATGGGCCCACCCCCTGGTCCTCCAGGCGGAGATATGGGACCACCCCCTGGACCTCCAGGCGGAGATATGGGGCTTCCTCCTCTTCCAGGTGAAGATGCAGCTGCTGATGCAGACGAGGGCGAAGAACAGGAAGATCCATCTGCAGCAATCGATTCAAGGCTTTCCGAGATGGAACAGCTTCTCGATGAAGTAAGAGATCTTGTCGCAGCCCTTGAAGATGAAAGGCTTGCAGACGTAGATGTTAACGTTTTTACAGGAAAAGACAAGAATAAAGGCGGCGGAGATGATGGCGGTGGCGATCTTCTTGCTCTGTCTCACAATCTTGTTACAGAGCTAAAGAGAGTTTATGGACAACTTGATGAGTCTGCAGATGAGCTTTCTATGGTTGCTGAAACTTATGAGAACATCAACAAGCTTTCTGGAGACCAAAGGGGTCGCTTTGTAAAGCTTGCCTCTGGAGCTGTAAAAGATGCAGACACGCTTATGGGAGAAACCAGAGGGCTCGTTAGAGTTGCTTCAGGTCACAATACAATCGTAAAGAAGGCCTTTGGATTCAGTTCCTTGGAAAGGGCTGCCGAAAGTATGGCCGGTGCTCTAAAGGAAGGCTTGGAGTCTGCAGGCCTTGCTGGAGTTCCAGACGAAACTATTAGTGCAATAGCCGAAGCTCAAGAGGCGGGCGGCGATGCTCTAAACTCGCTCCTTGATGCCATGGGCGGCATTTCAGATGCGGCAAAGAATCAGGTTATGGACATAGCAAGCGCTGCTCAAGAAGCGGTGGCTACAGCTGCGGCAAGCCAGACTCAGGCAGGCTCTGCTATTCTCGATGCAGCTCAGGCTGCCGCTGGTGCGGTATCCGAGGCAAATGATGGTGTAGCAGGACTTGTTTCAGAAGCTATGACTATGAGAAAAAACCGTAGAGAAGCAATTCTAAAGCAGGCCGAATCTAGAATGCTTGCCGGAAGAGCTGCCAAGAGAGCTGCTTTGCTTCAAACTGCTGAAGAAAATGCTTCTATGAAAAAAGAAGCAGGTGTGATGGATGCGGTTACCGATGCGGCAGGCAATGTGGCAGATATGGTTCAAGATGCTGTAAATAAAGTGTTGGAAATGGAGCAAGCAGAAAATGTCCATCCTCCGGAAGGTCAATCTTGGGACTATGTGAAACAAGTCTTAAACAGTAGCGGTGAAGCTGCCGACGAAATGAAGGACTGGGTTCAGGGTGCATACGACTCTTTCATGGGAATGCTAAAGGGCGCTTCAGATGATAATGAGATTGAAAAAGTATCTGCTGTAAAAGAAGCTCTTGCTGCAAAGATGGAGGCAAAGAAGGCTGATGAAGAAAGAGAGTCCTACAGAGTTAAGCTTCGTAGAGCATATGATGTTGGAATTGAAATGCAAAACAAAGGCCTCTTGACTCACACCAAGACTGCTCTAGACAAGCAGGTTGATGAGATCATGAGCTTTGACGACAGAGCGTTCGAAGCTTTCAAGCGAAGCATTGCTAGCGCTAGATCTGTTAGAAGCATGAAAATTGCATCAGATCTAGGCGGTGTTAACATTGGAGTCGAAGGCAATCCTGCTCAGGCTAGCTCAACAGAAGGAGTGACTGCGAATACACTGGCTTCTCTTTGGGACTAAGGAGGAACTATGTATAACGGAAACAATAATGGGGATTCTATTGCTCAGGAGTTTTTAAAGCTCCTGGGCGATAGCCCCGGCTTTCAAAAAGAAGCAAAAGCTGTTGTTGAAGATGCAATGGAAGACTATGCAAAAGAACAGGTCAGTGATCTCTTAGACACGGAGACTGTCAATCTTGCTAGTCAAAATGATGCTCTAGAAGAAGGTCTTGCTCAAGGCGCTGAAAATGCAGAAAAAGCAAGCCAATCCAATGAAGCTTCAGATGCAAGCTATGCAAACGATAATTACTTGGCTGACATGTTCGTTAAAAAGACGCCCCGTACGAAAGATTCTAACTCAAATATGCTTGATGATCAAATCTCCTCCTTTTCTTCAAAGAAAGAGGCTGGATCTAAGGATAGTTCAGATTCTGGCATCTTAAAGGGTCTTAATAAGATTGCAACAAATCTTAGGGCAAAGGGCGAAAATTTTGCTGCAGATGTTGTTTTGTCAACAGCTCTCAGTATCAAGAGCGATATAGAGGCCGAATCAAAAAGAGCTGCGCATGTTTATGGCACTCTAAGCAAGGTTGCATCTGACCTCGACAGCTCAGGTGACAGATTTGCTGGAGATATGGTAAGAGCAACTCTTTTCAAGCTGCAAAAGTCTTCTAAATAAAATTACTATTAATAGTAACATAAAGGGGGAGGGAAGTTTTTTCTCCCCCTTTAACTATTAAATGGAGAATTAGATTGCTCAAGGTAATTCATACAGGAAATGCGATGCCTATGGCCTTGCCCGTAGATCCTACCGCAGAGTTTGAGCCAGGAATGTTTGCTCAACTCGGACTCATAGGCAATGATATAGTTGCAAGTGTAAGTGATGGAACGGCTCCGCTTGGAATTATTGATGATGTAAGGACTACTGCCTTTACCAAGGCTCAAATAGATGAAATTGTTATTGCCGCAGTCAAGGCCACTACTACAGATTCAAATGGCAATCTAGTTAATTCAGAAGATATAACTGGAGTTTTAGAGTTTCCAAATATTATAGAATCTAGTTTTACATCAACTGTTTCTGTTGTCTTGAATTCTGTAAATGGAATTATAACAATACCTGCGGGTACTGTTTTGAATCATGATGCAGATGGAGATGGGACATATGATAGCTTTAGAGTTGTAACAAACTATATCTATAGGGTTGCTGGAACTCCGGGTGACGATACAACGGTTGGTAGCGGAAGAATTACTCTTCATTACCAAAGAGGAATCTATGCCACAGATCAGTTTGATACAACTCAAGTTTATCCGGTTAATTGCACTCTTTACATTGGATTAGATGGAAAGATTACGTCCAAGCAGCCTACTGCAAATCATCCGGGTGTTGCGTTATGTACAGGGCCTCCTTCTGCAGCGATAGGAACCATTGAGTTTATGTTGTTATAAACTACTAATTATTTTAAGTTTGTTGATTATATTATATAATATGGAGATTAATTAATGTCTAATTCCTGGAGCAAAGAAGATCGTTATCACTATAATAAAAGTGAAGTAATGCAAGAGCTTGAGAAGAAGGTTATGGAAACCTTAAATAGGCTAGATATTTTATCTAAAAAAGCAGAAATGAGTCCAGAGTCAATGAAGCAAATGGCCGACGCGGCAGATGCAACAAAAGAATCTGTGGATGCTTTAAAAGAATCTTTAAATGAGGCTAGCGATGGGGTTGCGGATGAGGATGAAGTTGCAGGAGACTCTTTCGATGCTCATATGGAAAATGAAAATAAAGACGCAGTTGTTAACGACCTAAGAGACATGGTTCAAGCTGCATTAGCCGAAAACAATGTCAAACTTGCTTATAAAATAGAAAGAACTATTGATGAAATTTTAGAGCAGGAGATAACATGCGAATTGTAAAATCATCGAGCGATGATGTCTTCGCTTCATTTGCAAGCATAATGAACGCTTTTGACGAGAAAAGATCAATAAAAAAAGAAGCAGCCGTGCCAGGCGGCGTTATTGACGATTTAGTGGACATAGGAAGAGGTGCTGCACGAGCGGCTCCCGATCCTTCCGCTATTAGGTCTAGGTCATTATCAGAGATTGCAGGAGGGTCAGGTGAGGCAGCAGCTGCCGCCTCAAGGCTGTCGGGAAATCTGGCAAGAAGTGCTGACGCAAGCGCTGTATTTACATCCGGAAATGCGGATGCTTTTATACGAGAACTTCAAACGGGAATGAGAGGGCTTGGAACCGATCCAACTGAAGCTACTATAAGAGTATACATAGAAGAAACAATTCAAAACAGTCCGCATTTAACTGCAGCAGCAAAAGCAAATCCAGAGGGAGTCTACAGAGTTCTTGCAGGAGAGTCTTTTGCAGCTAGAGCCGCTACAGACGTTGCCATTGTTGATGGAGCGAGAGGACTTACTCAGGAGTCACGAGTAACGGCAGAGCAAGTTAGTAGGAGCGGCTTCCCTGGCACTCCGCCTGGAACGAACGCGATTTCAGACGGTACAAGTACAATTACTGATTCTAATAGAGCTATTATGGAGCAGCTTGGTTATGACTTTACACCTGGTGCAAGGCAGATTTTTGAACAAGGTACAGATGGCGCTTACAGATGGGTTCCTTGGGATAACGCAAAGCATGGCGATTACCCTTCCCATCTCACAGGGGGAGCCTTCCATAGGGTTGGGCCAGCAGCGTCTGATGCTGGTGCGGTCGGACAAAGGGCTCTGACAGACCAGGCCGGAGGAGCTGGCGCTGATGCAACGAGAGGTTTTTCTCATCCGGTTCCAGGCAGAAGGCCTCAACTTCCCACAAGAGCAAACGCTGCTCAAACTGGCGCAGATATGATGGCCCAAAACCATCGGGGCGCACAAGAAGCAATGCAGTACTATAGAGTTACAATGCGGGATCCGGTACTTCTAGGAGAGGTTCAAGAGGTAATAGTTCAGATTTCCAGAACAGGAGAGGCTGCGGGGGGAGTTAAGGCTGCTGCAGATCAGCTCACATCTATAAGGTTTGAGTTTCCTGCTGGAGCATCGCGAGAGGAGATTAGCTCTATATTAGCAGAGCAGCTTCGACCCCTAACAGATGCTATGGAAACTCTTGCAAGAAACCAGGACTCCCTTGGGCGTAGGTTCGACGATGTTCAGAGGCAAGTGCGCAATCTCGATGGAAATGTACAAGATTTAAGCCGAGGACAAATGGCGATATCGGATCAAATAGGCCGGTCATCAGCCGAACAGCTTTCAGAGATTAGAAGGCTAAGTAGCGAAGTTGAAGCCTGCAGGGCGGGGGGCTGTTCTCCGGCTGAATTAGCTGAAATGGAAAGAAGGCTTATGGCGGCTATAAATGAGGCTCCTACCCCAAGAGCAGGCGCTGGTGGAGGAGGGGCTGGAGCCCCGCCGAGAAGTCCAAGTGCCGGCGGACTAGATGAGCCTTTGGACGGACTTAATCGTGGTAAAAATGCGGCTGTAGATGAGGCGATGGAAGGATCTCAAAGAGGTCTCCAGAGAGCCCATGACGACTTGGTGGATCACTTTATGAGTCCAGCAGGAGGCCGTATGTCACGAGAGGCTGCTGAGCAAGCTGCAAGAAGAGCTCTTCAAGAAGGCGCCCAAGCCACAGGCCTTGGGGCCAAAGTAAGGGGCGTCCTTAAGTGGTCAGCAATAGGTGGTGCAGCGTACACTGCAGGAAGATGGATTCTTGGCCTAATTGCCGCAGGAGCAGTCGGATATGGTATATACCGAGGAGGAGAGGCTCTTGGTTTCTGGGGAGATGATGGGGATTCTGGCGCTCAACCAGGGCCTGTTAATCCTGGTCCGAGTCCATGGGGCCCGAATGCAGGCGGCGGCGGCTACCCTGTTTTAGATCCAGATACCGGTCAGCCGACTACAATTGAAAATCTTCATAGGGATGGAAATTGGCAGGCTATAAATACAATTTTAAACAATGAGCGTCCAAGTCCAGGATCGCCCTTATTAGAGGCGGTTAGAAGGAGTTATGGAAAATCTTATGCAATACCCCTTGCGAGGCCATTCGACGGAGAGGGTCAGCAGATTTGGTATGCATTTATAAACAGAATGCCTGGAGCCAGAGGGCCGATTGGCCCAGATGGACTATATAGGCAGGACTTGCTTGATGTGGTCCATACCGCAGTAGAAGATCCAAGAAGAGGATATAGAGTTTATGAGCATGCACTGGGCAACACTGGCCCACAGAGGAATGCTCAAATTGGTTTAAACGAGGCTTTTGAAGATACCTTGGGTCATGGCTTATATGAAGAAGGTCTTTTTGGCGGAACCGGAGTTCTTAGCCCGGGCCAAAGAAGGACCCGTAGATTAATTGGCGGAAGAGGATTGCGTGATAACCGCTTCTCCGCAGGTAGGAGGGCAGAGCCTATGTCTAGAGCAGAAAGAAGACAGAGGAGAAGAACGGCTTCTGAGGAGCGCATGGATGAGATCAAGAAGCTTGCAGAAGCTGCGCACACAAACCCTCTTGAAAATCAAAGATTTAATGAAATAAAACAGTTAGCAGGATTTGTATCAGATTCTACTAATAATAACGATAATTCTGAGTTCTTTACAAAGAAAGCAGATAAGTTTTCAAAGTCATACTACAAAGACGCGGTAAAAGGTCTGAGTGATGGCGATGAATTCCAAAAGTCTTATTATACAGGGCTGGGTAGACTGTATGACAAGAAACCAAAGAGAAGAAAAGCTGATTACGATAGCTTGTATGATGTTTCTGGCGAAACAGGAGAAGATTTGATACACTCCGCACATCCCGAGGCAATAGTTGTTGCAGAAGGACGAGGAAGGGGTGGATTAGTTGAGAATGGACTTGAGCAAAAACGTCAGACACATGGAGTGGCACTTAGTGCTCCAACCGGAAATTATAGAGGAAATTACATATAAAGTAATTTTTCCTATAAAGGCAATTCAAAGTTAAGTAATCGCAGTTAAGTTTTCAAGCTTATTCGATAAGTCTATGGTAGGCTTGTCATACAATTTATAATAAAGTTAATACAAATTAGGAGAAAATATTATGGCTCTTGTATTATTAAATCCCGGCCTTAGACCACTCGGTCTTTTTGACGGTGCAGATGGCGATACCCCTCTCGGAGGAGAGTGGGGGCAGTTAGGTACAAATACCGCTACTTCCACCGAAGGTTACGCTGCAGATGTAGGATCTGCATTTGGAAGTGGAATCACTCAGAACAGCGCTCAGGTAGACGTTACTATTGCAACCAGAGCTGCCGGCAGCCTCGGCGGCCTTGTTGATGAGGGTAGAGATAACTACGGTACTCTTTTTGGAACCGCAATTACAATGTATGGAACCGGATTGGGTTCGCTCTCAAGTCGCGGAGTGGTTACTCTCGGACCTAAGACAAGCTTGGCCTCAGGAAAGGTTACTCTTTGGGCTCAGCCTGGTCTTTATGGCGTTACTACAGATGCACTTAGCGGAACTAACGCACCCGATGCAGACACCGAAATCAATGATGCTTTGCATGCAGAGGGCGCCTCTACAGTAGGTAGGCTCACGACAGACACAGATGGTAGTCAAGTTGGAATCAACGTTGGTATGCAGAGAGATAGGTCTCTGGTATCTACCACAGCAACAGCCGCAGGTGAAACTGCACAGAATGACCACTTGGTCCTTTGGCTTCTCGGAAATTCACAGGCATAGGAGGATAAAATGTCAAATATATTCAATACACATGGTGAAATCAATGCCTCCAACGTTCAGGATGCATTAGGACAGATCGTAAAGTACGCATCTATCATTGAAGATCTTCAGCCATCAAGTGCTACGCAGGCAACTGCTCCTAGCCTTAATGACGGCCAGAGAGATGAGATGATTAAGCGCGCTCTTATGACTCAAGAAGGTAAAATCGCCCTTGGTCAGGCGATGGCTAACCCAATTCGTAGAAACCTTGACTATCAGGGAGTTGCTCGCAAAGCCCTTGTTGTCGATCCTCTGCCACAGGGTGCTCTCCCCGTTTATGATCGTGATATCGACGTAGCAGCTGTTGTTGTTTCCAGCAATGGTTCTGCTCCTGAGTCACGCGTTTTCGGTGACCGCGTAACAATTCCTGAGTTTGAGATTGTCTCAAATCCAACCGTCCGTATTGCTGAGGTTAAGCGTCGTCGTTTCAATGTAATCGACCGTGCTCAGCAAAAGGCTCGTCAGGAAATTCAGGCACAGGAGGATGCTAACGTATTCGCTGCTCTTGAGTTTGCTGGTGATAGCTCCGGTGGTGGCGAGAACTCTGAAGTTGTTCTTGATCCAATCACTGATGGTGCACAGCCTAACGGCTCAGGCGGTTCTCTTCAGAAGGCTGGTATGCTTAACCTTAAGCGCCAGATTGATG
>MDSZ01107723.1_pt1 | contig 20816 bp, 15 predicted proteins | sample 811201 | NCBI WGS metagenome assembly MDSZ01 (sample SAMN05326647, study PRJNA326480) | marine metagenome | isolation source: seawater | place: Indian Ocean: North | collected 2010 | reverse complement strand
TGGTTCCTCCATTATGCCTGGAAAAATAAATCCTACTCAATCAGAAGCGGTGACAATGGTTTGTGTAAAAGTAATTGGGAACCACAACGGTATCACTATGGCAGGTTCGCATGGACATTTTGAGTTGAATGTTTTTAAACCACTTATAATTCATAATATTTTACAATCAATTGAGATTATGAGTGACTCAGCAAGAACCTTTGCGCTTTACTGTGTTAAGGGAATTAAAGCTGATAAAAAAAGAATCAAACATCTTTTAGATAATTCTTTAATGCTAGTAACGGCCTTGGCTCCAAAAATTGGCTATGACAAAGCTGCAAAAATTGCAAAAGCTGCTTATAAAAATGGCACTACGCTAAAGCATGAAGTAATTAAATCAGGACTTATTAATCAAAAAGAGTACGATAAAATAATGAGCCCTATAAAAATGACAAAACCAAAATAAACTAAGATATTTCTAAAACAAATTTTTTTATTTTTGCTAAATCAAATATATTAAGAAAATTGTTATCAAATAAAATATTCTCAAAAATAGATTTAAAATATTTTAAGTCCTCCATTTTAGCGATATAGCTGCTATTCATTTTGATATGATCAAAATTAATTTTATTATTTAAAAGATTTAAATAACCTTTAACATCTAAATAAAGTGGTTCATTTTTTTTTTTAAAATTTATATCGATTTTTTTTAATAGTTTTTTTTTGTCTGAAGAATTTATTTTACACCTAAAATCAAGTACAGGAAATTCTTCTAAAAAATTTATACTGCCAGAGCAGTCAAATTTACTTTCATCTATAATTAATTTTTTTGAAAAATTTAATCTTCCATAAGCTAAACTAAATTTTAAATTCAAATTATCAATTAAATCACGTCTTAATTTTTTGGATTTAAAAATGATTTTTTTTTCAATATGTAATTTCTTTAAAATTTTTTTAGAATCAAGAAATTTTTCAATTTCAACATTTTTAATATTTTTTGTATCAAAATTTTTGATTTCTGATGTTAAATTGATTTTAAAAAAAGGTAATAAGTCTAAGCTTCCCTTGCTGTCGAAAGATAATTTTTTACCTCTAAAAAAAAATTTATTAATTTGTATTGAGTCTTTTAAGTAAATAAAATCTATCTTGAAATTTGATTTAAGTATATTTCCTTTAAAAATTCCAGAATATGGCGTCATTTTTCCACTATCTAGTAAATTTAATGTAGCCGATAATCCTGCATCTATTAGTTCAAAATGTATATTTCTTAAATTGTCAATTAGCTTTATCCTAAAACTTTTATTAAAAACGTTCCCGTTAATTTGATTTCTGTAAAAACCATAATTCGAAAAATTAACATTTTTTAAATCAAGAATAGTATTGTCAACTTCTTTAATTTTAATATTTAAGTTTTCAAAGAGCATTTTTTGATTAGAATTAAATACCCTATTATTTAGTAAAGTTATTTTTTTTATATCGGCTTGTAAAAGACTATCTAAAAATTTAATTTTTCTAATTTCGAAGTTGTTATAATTATAAACACTCATCAGTTTAGGAAAAATGAGTAATTTTTTTACGTCCAGCTTTGTTTGGCTTGAAAGAAAATTTGCAGACAAATTATCAATTTGTAAGTGGGGAGTTGGAAAGGATTTAAATTTTATACCTTCTATTTTTTTTATTTCTAATCCATAACTTTTGCTTAAATTTGAAAAAATGACAAGCTCCTTTTTTTTATAATCAAAAAATTGAGGAATAATTAGAAATAAGACTATTGCGACAAAAAAAATTACAAAAAGGTATCTTAAAAAAAAAATAAATTTAAAAAATCTTGAAAACTTGTTGTTAATTATTTTGTAAAATTTATTTATCATTTTTTTTATTTTTCCAAGTAGTATATAAATGAAATTTCTTAAGTATGAATAGTATAGATAAATTAATTGAAAACTTAAACAAGGAGCAAAAAGATGCGGTCATGAGCACTGAAGGACCAAATCTAATTGTTGCTGGTGCTGGTTCTGGAAAGACAAGAGTTTTAACAACAAGGTTAATTCACATTATCAATCAAAAAAAAGCTTTTCCTAACCAGATTTTATGTGTGACTTTTACAAATAAAGCAGCAAAAGAAATGCAGAATAGAGTTATGCAGCACATTAAAGGAAGCTCAAACTCGATACCTTGGCTTGGCACCTTTCATTCTATAAGTGTAAAATTATTAAGAAGACACGCAGAAGCTTTAGGCTATAAAAGTAACTTTACTATTTTAGATACAGATGATCAAAAAAAATTAATTAGAAATATAGTAAAAGCCGAAGATTTAGATGCAAAAAAATTTTCACCACAACTAATTATTTACCATATTGATCAGTGGAAAAATAAAGGTCTTTTGCCAAAAGACGTAAAATTAAATACGTCCAGCTCAATAGTTAAATCCATTCTGAAAGTTTATCAAGTGTATCAAAATAAAACGAGAGATTTAAATGCCTTTGATTTTGGAGATTTAATTCTTTTTTGTGTAAAACTCTTTGAAGAACATCAAGATATAAGAGAAATATACCACAATAATTTTAAATATATTTTGGTAGATGAATTTCAAGACACTAATTATATTCAAAATAAATGGTTGAATATTTTAGTAAATAATAAACAAAATATTTGCTGTGTTGGAGATGATGATCAATCTATTTATAGTTGGAGAGGGGCTGAGATTAAAAATTTTTTAACATTTGATAAAATTTACAAAAATTGTAAAGTTTTTAAATTAGAACAAAATTATAGATCTACAAAAAATATACTTGATACTGCATCTAACTTAATTGCAAATAATTCTAATAGAGTTGGTAAAAAATTATGGTCATCTGCAAGTCAAGGTGAGACGGTCAAATTAAATTGCTATAGAACTGGCAAAGAAGAGGCGCAAGGAATAAGCGATATAATAGAGCAAAAAATAAAAAAAAAATATTCATTAAACGAGGTTTCAATACTAGTTAGAGCAATTTATCAGACAAGAGAATTTGAAGAGAGATTTCTTCAGATTGGTATTGGATATAGGGTACTTGGTGGCATTAAGTTCTATGAGAGAGCAGAAATTAAAGATGCTATATCTTATTTAAGGATTATTAATCAAAAATTTGATGATCTAGCTTTAGAGAGAGTCATAGGAGCGCCTAAAAGAGGAGTGGGTGATAGCACTTTAAATCAAGTTTACTCTTTTGCGAAAAAAAATAAATTATGTCTCGAAGATTCTATTAACAAGACAATAGAAAGCGGAGGTTTTAAACCAAAAATACAATCTTCTCTGAATCAATTATTAAATTTAATAAATAAATGGAGAAAAGATTGTTTAAAGATGAAACATTATGATTTGTTAAAAATTGTATTAGATGAGTCTGGATACTCTGCAATGTTAAAAAATAAAAAGGATTTGGAAAATGAAAATAGACTTGAAAATATAAAAGAGTTGTTAAGAGCAATGCATGATTATGAAAATTTACAAAGTTTTTTAGAGCATGTATCTCTAGCATCCTCCATAGATCAAGAATGGCAAGGTGCAAAGGTAAATCTCATGACTATGCACGCAGCAAAGGGACTTGAATTTGATGTTGTTTTTCTTCCAGGATGGGAGGAAGGATTATTTCCGCATCAAAAATCTCTTGAAGAAAAAGGTGATTTTGCTCTAGAGGAAGAAAGACGTTTAGCTTATGTAGGTATCACTAGAGCAAAAAAAGAGGCATATTTGTCATTTGCAATGAAGAGGTCCTATCATGGAGATTGGATAGATGCTTTACCTTCGAGATTTATCAATGAAATTCCGGATGGGAGTGTTGAAAAGAATGAAATTGGTATCTCTGAGTCCGATGATTTTGAATTTAATCAAGATAATACTATAGATTATAATGAGGAGTATAGAAGCCCGGGATGGGATAGATACAAAAAGAATAAAATATTAAAATGGAAAAAATAAATAAACTAAGAAAATTTTTGATAGATAAGAAAATTGATGGCTACATAGTTGGAAAAAATGATGAGTTTTTTGGTGAATATGTTGATGATAATAATGATAGATTAAATTATGTTTCTAATTTCAGTGGGTCTTTTGGTTTCGCTCTAATACTTAAAAGTAAAAATTATTTGTTTGTAGATGGAAGATACACACTTCAAGCAATTAATCAAAGTAGTAAATTTTTCAAAATAATTACTTTGCCTTGTAAATTTCAAAAAGAAATTTTTAAAAAAAAATTATTAGTAGGATTTGATCCGAGATTATTTACAAGAAAGACTTTACAATTTTTTTTTAAAAACATATTTGATTTTAAACCAATAGATGAAAATTTAATTGATAAATCTTGGAAAAGAAAAATCTTAAATAAAGATAGTAAATTTTACAAATTACCAGATAATATAGCTGGAAAAAAATATGATGAAAAAATTTGTAAAATTGTTTCTTTTTTAAAAACTAAAAAAGCTGATTATCAATTTATAACTTCAAGTGAAAATAATGCCTGGCTACTTAATATGAGGGGTAGAGATGAAAAATATTCTCCAATTCCCCATTGTTATGTTTTAATAAATAAAAACAGAGATATCATGGTTTTTTGTCAGTTAAATAAAATTTCTAATAATTTTAAGAAAAAATATAAAAAAATTAAATTTCTTAAGATAGAGAAAGCTGAGTTAATTTTGCGTAATATTAGTAAAAAAAAATTTATTATTGATAAAAATACTTGTTCTTTTTACTTTGAAAATATAATCAAAAAAAATAACGATTTACTCGATTGTCAGGACCCTATCTATAGTTTTAAAGCAATAAAAAACAAAAATGAAATTAAAAATTTAAAAATTGCCCATATATATGATGGCGTAGCACTAACAAAATATTTGATTTGGGTAAAAAAAAATTTTGAAAAAAAGAAATTAACTGAAATTAGCGCATCAAAAATATTACTTCAGTTCAGAAAAAAAAATGATAAGTTTAAATTTCTAAGTTTCCCAACAATTTCAGGAACAGGTCCTAATGGGGCAATAATTCATTATAAAGCTACACAAAAAACAAACAGAATTTTGAAAAAAGGACAAATCTATTTAGTTGACTCTGGTGGACAGTATGAATTTGGAACCACAGACGTTACGAGAACTATTTCACTCAGTGCTTCTAACAAAAGAATTAAAAATATTTTCACTAGGGTTCTTAAAGGACATATTGCAGTCGCAAATTTTAGTCTTACAAATAATACAAACGGTTCATTGATTGATTTTAAAGCTAGAAAATATTTGAAAGAGATCGGATTAGATTACTCTCATGGCACAGGCCATGGGGTTGGATACTTTTTAAATGTACACGAAGGACCTCACTCTATTTCAAAAAATAATAAAGTAAAACTTAAAGAAGGGATGGTTTTATCAAATGAGCCAGGCTATTACGAGAAAAGTAAATTTGGAATAAGAATTGAAAACCTTATCTACGTAAAAAAAAGAAAAAATAAAAAGTGTTTTGAAAACCTTACAATGGTACCAATTGATAAATCTTTAATTGACTTATCTCTACTTAATAAAACTGAAAAAAAATGGATCAATACTTATCATAAAAAAGTATATAATAGTTTGAAGCGCTTTATGAACAATTCGGAAATTTTAGAGTTTGAAAAAGCATGTTCAGCTCTTTAATATTTTATTCCATTCTTTTTCGAAAATGATTTTAACTTTGAGCTTTTTAGCCAGATCAACTTTTTTCATGGTTGGTTTTGAATTACCAACTACTAAATAATCAAGTTTTTTTGAAATAGTTCCTAAAACTTTGCCACCATTGTTTTCTACAATTGTTTTTGCTTCAGTCCTACTCATATTTTCAAAACCACCTGTAAACATTAATTTTTGATTAGAAAATTTTCCATCTGTGCTTTGAATAATATAATCTTTAATTTTTAATTCTTGAATTAAATTTTTGGTAATTGATATATTTTTTTTATTTGAAAAAAAATTATCAATAGACTGTGTTTGAGTTTCACCAATACCGTCTAGATCAACCAAATTTAATAATATTTTTTTTCTTATTTCATAATTAAATAATTTTTCAAATTCAATTACAGAACCAAAAAAACCAGCCAAAATTTTTGCATTTTCTTGACCAATATGCCTTACACCTATAGAGAAAATAAATTTATCTAAATTTATTATTTTGGATCTTAAAACAGCATTTTTTAAATTTTTAATTGAAAGTTCACCCCAACCCTCTAGTTTTTTTATTTTTTCGTAATCTAATTGAAAAATATCTGAAGGTTCTTTTATTAACTTTAATTCCCAAAACTGTTCAATCACCTTTTTGCCTAACCCATCAATATTTAAAGCTTCCTTCGAGACAAAGTGCTTTAATTTTTCCTTGGCAATAAATTTACAATCGTATCCTTTTGTGCATCTTCTCACAGCATCTTCTTTCTTTGTAGTTTTGCTAATTTCTTTACTTGTTAAAGACCCGCATAAACATTTTGTAGGAAAAATAAATTGTTTACTATTTTTTTTTCTTTTTGATATTTCTACAGATATAACTTGAGGGATTACATCTCCTGCCCTTTGAATTTGTACTGTGTCACAAATCCTAATGTCTTTTCTTTTAATTTCATCCTCATTATGTAGTGTTGCGTTCGAAACAACCACACCTCCCACTGTCACAGGCTCAACCTTAGCTACTGGAGTAATTGCACCTGTACGTCCAACCTGTATATTTATTTCTTTAATTTTTGTAACGGCTTTTTCTGCAGAAAATTTATAAGCAATCGCCCATCTTGGTGAATTAGATGTATTTCCTAATCTTTTTTGTAAGTCAAAATTATTTATCTTAAATACTAAACCATCAATATCATAGTCAAGAGATGAGCGAAGATTATTAATTTTTAAATATAGATCTTTTATTTCTTGAAAATTATTAATTTTTTTAGATAGAGGATTAGTTGTAAAGCCCCATTCGCTTATTTTATTTAAAAATTCAGACTGATTAGAAAATATTTTAGGTTGAGTTGCTCCCAAACCATATGCAAAATATTTTAGTGGTATTTTTGAAGTTTCGTTAGGATCTTTTTGTCGAAGAGAGCCACCAGCTGCATTTCTTGGATTTGCAAATTTATTTTTTAAATTGTTAAAATCTTTTTTTCCAATATAAACTTCACATCTTATTTCAATAAGTTCAGGAATATTTTTTGCTTTAATTTTTTTTGGTATATTAGAGATAGTTTTTAAATTTTCTAATATATCTTCTCCTAATAATCCATCACCTCTTGAAAGTCCTTTTGTTAATATGCCTTTTTCATAAATTAAAGAAGCTGAGATCCCATCAATTTTGGGTTCTGAAAATAAATCAATAAATTTATTTTTCGATTTAAGAAAGTTATTTATTTTTTTAATAAAATCTTCCATATCTTTATCGTGAAATGCATTTGATAATGAGAGCATTGGTATTAAATGTTTAATTTTTTTAAATTTAGAGGAGGGTGTGGCACCTACTAAATTACCAACAGATTTTAATTTTTTTAAAAAAACAAATTGATTTTCTAAATTAGAAATTTCTTTTTTTAGTTTATCGTATTCAGCATCTGATATTACTGGGTTATCTTTTTTAAAATAATGAATATTATGTCTCTTTAAAACATTAATTTTTTTTAAATACTTTTTAATTATTTCTTCTTTATTTACTTGCATCTCATTTTATTTTTTTTAAAATATTTTTTAAAAAACTATCATCTTTCTTTTCATTAATCTTTTTTGGAATTTTATAATCTTGATTTAAAATTTTGTAAGATTGTTCAAACCACTCACTTGAATTATAATTATACCCTAAAATACTGGCATATTTTTTTGCCTCTTGCTCTAATCCAATATGGTAATGAATTTCGACAAGCCTATGGAGAGCTTCCTCAACAAAAATAGTTTCATCAAAATTTTTAACAATTTTTCTCAATCGATTAATTGCAGGCACCCATTTCTGAACTTCAATATAATATTTTGCAACAAAAAGTTCTTTAGCAGCAAGTTGATTTTTTATTAAATTTTTTTTAAATTCTAAATCGACAGCATAATCAGTATTTGGAAATTTTTTAAGAAAAAAATTTATTTGTTTATCTGCTTTAATAAGTGGTTCTAAGTCTCTTTTTTCATCACTTATCTGTTCATAGTAAATAATTGCTTTTAAGTAATGAGCATAAGATATATTTTTATCGGATGGATAAAGCTTTAAATAGTTTTCAATATTTTCTAAAGCCTCATCATAAAAATTAATAGCATATAATGAATAACTAGCCATTATTGACGACTTGGCGGATAGTTCTACTTTTTCAAAATTTTGCTCAGCTTCGGTAAATTTTTTACTGGCAAAGAAATAATCGTTTTTTTCAAACGCTATCAAACCCTCTGAATATAATTCGTAAGGACTGATAGTATTGGTTTTTTTAAAAATTTCCTCATCTTGCTTTTTAGAACAAGAAAAAAGTGTAAAAAATAAAATGAAAATAAAAAAAACTCGAAATAACATAAGATTAATTAATAACAGATTGAAATTAAAATAATAAGTTAAAAATTAAATTTAAGCGTTTACAGCAATTTTTACTTGTTGATTTGAGCTTAATTTTTTCGAGATTATAATATTTTCTAGTTTGATTGTAGTTGAAGAATTTTTTGATTTAAATATTTTTTTTAGAAAATTATTTGTAAGTTCATGGCCGCCTTGGTAACAAGTTATTTTTCCAAGAACTCTAAAACCTGATAATAAAAAGTCCCCAGCTAAATCAAGAATTTTATGGTTAACAAATTCTTTATTATTTCTTAATCCTTCTTCATTTAAAACTTTATTGTCATCGACTACTACTGCGTTTTCCAAGGATCCGCCTTTAGCTAAACCTAGTTTTTTTATTTTTTCAATGTCTTCAAATAAACAAAATGTTCTAGACTCAACAACATCCACTAATTTATCAATTTGAAAATTAACAGAATTTTTTTGTTGTCCAATTATTTTGTTTTTATAATTTAGTTGGAAATCTATCTCAAAGTTTAAATTATTTGGACAAATAGAAATTTTCTTTTCTCCATCTTTTAACTCTATTTTATCTAAAATTTTTAAGTATTTTCTTTTTTTGGTTAATTGTTTAAGTTCTAGTTTTTCAAATATTTCTAAGAAATTTTTTGCTGATCCATCCATTATTGGAACTTCTATATTGTCTATTTCAATAATGGCATTATCTATTTCTGAAATGTAAAAAGCAGCTAACAAATGCTCTACTGTAGATACTTTAACTCCATTATTATTTTCTAATGTAGTGCAAAGTTTTGCCGAAGAAACGTTTTGGTAATTAGCTTTTATTATATTATTTTTTTTTAAATCAATTCTTTTAAATACTATGCCTGTGTCACTTTTTGCTGGTAAAATTCTCACGTGTGCAACCTTGCCAGTATGTAAACCTACCCCTTCAAAGCTAACAGGATCAGTTATAGTTTGTTGATAAATTTTTAACATTAGAAATTTTATACAAAAAATTTTTAAACTAATTAAAACAACTTATGTTTCTAAAAAAAACAAAGATCAGCCAAAGATGAAATTAAAAAATCTGGATATTATTGACTTTTTTTCATTCACGATTGGCACCGCCTCTCTTTTCCACCCATATTGAACAATACTATTAGCATTTTCAAAAATTTTTTTAGAAAAATCTTTTTCTATGAGGTTTACTTTGTAATTATTTTTATTCGAAAAATGAAATTTGTAATTATTTTTGAAAAAATTAAATTTTGAATTAATATTTAATTTCAAAAATATAGGTATCTTTTTATTTAAAAAAGAAGATGTGTTGATATTTTTTTTAATTATAATCTCTGAAAGTTCTTGAATTCTCGCTTCAGCAATTTCTTTAATTAGCTTCTTTTTTATTTTTCTAAAATTTTTTTTATTAAAATATTCTTGGGCGATAATCTCATTTTCTTTTGAGGGATCAGATAAATCATAATTATCTAAAATATTATAAATAAGGTTAATTTCTAGACCTAAAATTTTTGATATATCATTTATTATAATTTCATTTCCAAAATCAAATTCTTGTGAATATTTTAAAGATGAATTTTCAAAAAAAATAATTTTAGAATTGTATTTATTTATTTGTATAAAAAAAAAGGTAGACAAATTTGGATCTTCATTAATCAAATTTACTCCTTCTAGAAAACTTTTTGAAATTATTTTTTTTATCTTTAAATTGCATTTATTTAAAATATTGTTGAGATTCTTAAAATCATTTATGTCAATTAGAAAAAAAGATAACTCTTGAGAATAAAAATTTCCAAATAAACCGATTGGTAAGTTTTCAACTTCTTTTTTGTCTAGTACGTATTTTGAATTTAAAATATGAATAATTTGTTTATTTTTTTCAGTTTCATTTATCTCAAATTTGAGAGAGTTTAAAATATATGTAATATTTTCTTTTATTAGTTGAGATCCATTCAATTTTTTAAAACCTGTAAAGTTGATTAGTGAACAATCGAAATTTTCAATAATTAAATTTACTTCTTTAAAAACAATTTTTAATTTTTGTTCAATGTCTAAAATATTTTTTTTTAAAACGTTCAAAACTAAATTAAAATCTGAAATTTTTTTATCAATAATTCCCTGAGATAAAATATTACTTTTATGTAATAAGATAAATTCGTTATTTTCTCTAATGTCCACTACAACAAAAATAAATTCAATATTATTAATTTCAATAAATAAGTTCGTATTTTTTTTACTCATATTTTATTTTAAGATAAGTTGGTTATTTATTCTATAATCAAAAGTTTTATATTTTTTGAAATTTTTATTTTTGGCTAAAATTAAAAAATTTTTTAAGCTAGCTTTATAATTTTCTATTGGCAATTTTATTATCTGATTTTTATTTGTAACTAAATCCCATCTTTTAGTTTCAAAATAATATAATGATTTAATAATATTAGTAGGGAAATTTATACTTTTTAAATTATTATGAAAAATTCTGAAGTTTTTTCCGTCACCAAAAACTAAAGGTAAATTATTAAATTTTTCATGTTCAAAATAATTTATTATATCTCCTTCAAGTGTATAAAATTTTCTTTTTTTTTTATTTTGAATTATAGCTATAGGTTCTTTTTCGAAAATTTTTATTTTTATTTTATTGGGATAAACTTTCTTTAATTCGTAACCTTTTATAAGGTCTATCTCTTCCATTTTTTCCTTTATTAGTTTTTTATTTAATAAGAAAAGATTTGAATTATATAAAAATATTAATTTTTCTTTAATAAGCGTTTTTTGAATAATTTTATTATTTTCGATTTTAACATTTTGTATATTTACTATGGATCCAAAGTTAAAACTATTTTGTATTTTGTAAGTACTAAGTAATAATAATGCAATTAAACCGATTACGAGTCTCTTTTTCATTTGTTGATACTTGCGTCTAATAATATTTTTTCTATTAAATTTGAAAAACTGATACCACAGTATTTAGCTATTTCCGGAACTAAAGATAGGCTTGTCATTCCCGGCTGGGTATTTAATTCCAGAAGATAAAATTTGTTTTGGTAAAACTTAAAGTCTGATCTTGATACCCCTCTGCAGCCCAAAATAATGTGAGCTTTTTTTGCTAAATTTAAAACTTTTTTATAATTTTTTTTTTTCAATCTTGCTGGCATAATATGTTTTGTTTTAGCTGATTTATTGTATTTTGCTTTGTAATCATAAAAAGTTCTCTTTGGAACCAACTCTATTGCTCCAATTGGATTATTATTAATTACTGCAACTTGTACTTCTTGGCCACCGATGTATTTTTCAATAATCAACTGTTCATACTTTTTAAATAGAACTTTGATTTCTTTTTTAAGGTTTTTCGTACTTTTTACAATTTTTACACCTAGGCTCGATCCCTCATCAACAGGTTTAATTACGATAGGTAAATTAATTTTGTATTTTAATAATAACTTTCTTAGATTTAAGGACTTAAATTTATTTTTTTCTAGTGTAAAAAATTTTGGGGTCAAGATTTTATTCTCAGTAAAAATTTCTTTTGAAATTTTTTTATTCATTGCTTTGTATGAGCTAATAACTCCAGAATGAGTGTAGGGTATTCTTAAATACTCAAAATAACTTTGTGCAACACCATCTTCACCATCCTTCCCATGTAATGCATTAAAAATTACATCAATTTTTTTTGTATTTATTAAATTAAAGTTTTTAAATTTTGGATCGAATGTAGAAACATTATATCTTTTTCTTTTAAGAGCTTTTACACAAGCTTTGCCAGAGCTAAGACTTATTAGTCTTTCTCCTGAATTTCCGCCAAGGACTACTAGCACTCTCTTAAAATTTTTATTCGCCAATTATTTTAATCTCCAATTCAAGGTCAATCCCTGTTTTCTTTTTTACTGAATTTTTTACTTTGGTGATTAATTTTTCAATGTCTGATGATTTAGCTTTTCCATTATTTACAAAAAAATTACAATGCTTTTCTGAAATCACAGCATCTCCCTCTTTAAACTTATGACTGCCTGTTTCTTTGATAAGTTCCCAGGCCTTTTTCTCCCGGTTCGTATTTTTAAAAGTACTTCCACACGTTTTAATTTGACTAGGTTGAGATTTATCTTTTTTTACCATAAGATCATTTTGTTTTTTTTCGATAATTTCTTTTGCCTCAATCTTTCCTTTTAGTTTCACAGATGTAATAATGAGACTACTCGGCAAATTGTTACCTCGGTAAAAAAAATCGATATCTTTTCGGCCTATTTCTTTTTTTTTACAATCCAGAGTATCGATTACATTTATTGAAACTAGAATATTTGAAATATCACTTCCATAACAACCGCTATTCATTATAACAGATCCACCAATAGAGCCAGGAATGCATGACAGAAATTCCAAACCACCAATAGAGTGATCTTTTGCAAAATTTGAAACTTTACGATCAAATGTAGCAGCTCCAGCTTCAATAACATTTTCTTCAACTAGATTAATATTTGAAAAATTTGATCCTAGTTTTATAACGACACCCTTTACACCTTTATCACGTATTAAAGTGTTTGAACCTGCTCCAAGTATTGTAATTTTATATTTATTTTTTTTATTTTCCTCTAAAAACTTTAAAAGTTGCTCTGTATTTTGTGGTTTAAATAAGTACTCTGCAGGTCCACCTAGATTAAACCAGCTATAATTAGACAGTCTAGCTTTGCTAGAAATATTATTAAATTTTTTAATTAGTTCTGAATTCATGCTCATAATATAGATTTTAATACTCTCATATGCTTTGAAATTTCACCTGCTCCCATTCCTATTACTATTTCGTTACCTAATAAGTTGCATTTTAAAAATTTTTCTATCTCTTTAAAATTTCTTATGATTATTACTTGAGTTTTAGAAAATTTAGAAATTAATTTTGCAAATTCAATTGCTTTAAATCTTAAATTTTTTTTCTCTCCAGCTGAATATAAAGGACAAAGAAGAACTTTATTTGAATCCTTAAATGATTTAGCAAACTCTTTATTTAATGTTAAAATTCTTGAATATCTATGAGGTTCAAAAATTGATATTATTTTTCTATTCTTATAAACATTTTTGACACCATTAAGTATCGATCTTATTTCAGTTGGATGATGGGCGTAATCATCATAAAAATCATTACTTTTCTTTGAAAAAATTTTTGTCATTCTTCTTTGAACTCCAGTAAATTTTTTTAATGAACTTTTAATTATACTTTGATTTACACCCAAGTTTAAACAAACAGTTACTGCTGCAGCAGCGTTAAGAATATTATGTTTACCAAGTAATTTAAGCTTAATATTTTTTATCTTTTTATTTTTTTTCTTAATATCCTTATAATTAAGGTCAAAAATAGAATAGTCTATTTTGTACCTTAAATTTGAAATTCTATAATTTGCATTTTTATTTTCCCCATAAGTAAGAATATTCTTATTTTTAATTTTAGAAAATAATTTTTTAATATTTTGATCATCAACGCAAACTATACATTTTCCTGTTGGAGGTGTTTTTTCAATAAATTTCTTGAAAGAGTTTTCTAAATTTTTAAAATTTTTGTAAAAATCTAAATGTTCATGATCAATATTTGTTACAATAGAATAGTTTACAGGGAATTTAAGAAAGCTTCCGTCTGACTCATCTGCCTCTAGTATGGCCCACTCACCTTTACCTAATTTTGCGTTGCTATTAAGTGAGTTAATTACTCCTCCATTTACAATAGTGGGATCTAGTTTTTGGTCGGATAAAATTTTTGAAACTAAAGAGGTAGTAGTAGTCTTACCGTGAGAACCAGTTATTATAATATTTTTTTTAAGTGAAACCACATCAGCTAGTATCTCAGCTCTTGAAAAAATTGGTATTTTGTTTTTTCTGGCATATTTTATTTCATTATTATTATTTTTAATTGCTGAGGATCTGACTATAATTGTGGAATTTTTGATATTTCTGCTAGAGTGACCGATAAAAATCTTTATTCCTTGTTTGGAGCAATTAATAGTATTTTTATTTTTTCCTTGATCACTTCCTTGAATTTTAAATCCCATATTTTTCATTATTTGGGCTAAACCACTCATGCCAATTCCCCCAATACCAACGAAGTGTACGACATCTTTCTGACCTAAATTAATTTTTTTCATAAAAAGATTCTTTCAAAATTTTATCAATATTGTCGTAGACATTTTTGTCAGAATGTTGTCTTTGATTATTTGTAATTTCATTTAATAAATTAATATCTCTATAAATTTTTTTAATTAAACCTTGAAGGTTTTTCTGTAAATCATTTTCTTGTATCGTAAAAGCCATCTTTTTTTTTTGATAATATCTAGCGTTTAATAATTGATGGTTGTCTGCCGAAAAAGGAAGGGGAACAGAAATAAAAGGAATATTTCCATTGGTAAGTTCTGCCAACATAGACGAACCTGATCTAGTTATTGCTAAATTTACTTTAGCAAAATAATCTAAAATATTATCACTGAAATTGAATGTCTCAAAATCTATATTATTTTTTATGTAAAAATCTTTAAGAGCTTCATTTTGACTCGGCAAACAATGTTGATATATTTTTAATGGAATGTTTTCGTTTGATAAATCTTTAAATATATATGGAAGTTTTTCTCCAAATACTTTTGCAGCTTGGCTACCTCCTAAAATAAGTATACTTAATTTATTTGTTTCTATGTTCTCATTAATTATTTGAGAAAAATTGATTATTTCTTTTTTAATTATATTTCCTATCTCATAAGTTTTTTTTGAATATTTTATTGGCACTCCATCCAAGTCTTTACAAGAAACTAAAATCTTTTCTGCTAAAGGTAATAAATATTTATTGGCTTTTCCAATTACCAAGTTGTTCTCGTAAATAATCAGCCTTATTCTTAAAATACTAGCAGCAACACAAATCGGAAAAGAGGCATAACCTCCCATTCCAAAAATAATTGATGGTCTATTAAATATTAAATATAAGAATGATATAAGTATAGAAAAGAAAATTTTCATTAAGGAAATAAAGAATAGGACGGGATTTTTTTTAACTATCGGAGATGATGGTATAACTGAAAAATCTATATCTTTAAATTTATTTAAATATTTTAATCCTCTTTTGTCTGTTACTAAATTAACATTATAACCTCGATCAATTAAATGTCTTGCTAAATTACATCCAGGAAAAACATGGCCACCAGTTCCTCCAACTGCAATTAATGTTTTAATTTTTTTATTCATAGAGATAATTTTTATTTTTTGTATAATTTAAAGTAATACCTGCTAATATTGAACTTCCAATTAGTGATGAACCTCCATAACTAAGAAATGGCAAAGTCATTCCGGTAGTTGGTATCAGAGCTGTATTCACCCCTATATGAATAAACGTTTGAAATATCAATAAAGAAGCTAAACCGCATAAAGAAATTTTTATTAATTGATCTTCCTGATTAATACAGTTTTTAATAATCCTAAAAGATATATATAAGAATATACAAATAATAATTATTGAAATTATAGAACCATACTCTTCAGAAATTATAGCAATAATATAATCTGTGTGAGCTTCAGGAACTCTATCTTTCAGAATACCTTCTCCCATACCTTGTCCTTTTAATCCGCCAAGTTTTATTGCATCTAATGCAGAAGAAGATTGAAATTTATCACCTTTAGTTGGATCAATAAATGAAATTAAACGATTAATTATATAGCCAAATTTTTCTGGAATAAAAATTAATAATGAACATATTAAAATTAAAAACACTAAGATCAATCCAATAATATAAATTAAATTCAAACCAGATACGAACACAATTGTTGTCCATGTACCAACTAGCAAAATTGATTGTCCCAGATCTGGTTGATCTATTAAAAGTATAATTACTGGAGATAATAATAAAAAGCTTAATATGTATTTAATCTGAGAGTCTCTAAAATTATCTACTGTCAAAATTTTTACCGTAGCTAAAATAAAAAAAGGTTTCAGTAATTCTATTGGCTGTAATCTAAAAAAGTAAAAGTCTAGCCATCTTTTTGCTCCTTTAACTTCCACACCAACAAATGGCACTAAAGCTAAAAAAATAAAAAATATAGTGAATAATGGGATTACAAATTTTTTAAGAAGTGACGTCTCAATAATAGATAAAAAAACCATAATAATTAAAGATATTAAAGTAAAAATTAGATGCTTAGAAAAGAAATAATAATAATCTTTATCCAAACGCTCGCCAGCCAAAGTTGAAGTGGATGAAAACGAAAAAAATAAACCAAGTCCAAAAAGGACAAGGAAAGAAAAGAAAATTTTTTTATCAATTCCACGCCAATATGTGATTAATTTAATCTTAAATGTATTTTCTTGCATAAATTTTACTTAATTTTTTAAATTCATCTCCTCTTTTTTCAAAGTTAGTAAATTGATCAAAAGATGCTGAGGCTGGACTTAGTAAAATTGTATTACTTTTTCTTTTAAAAAATTTTATATCTTTAAAAATTTTTATTAATGAACTTTTTAGGTTTTTTGTAAGATTATAACTTATTTTTTGATGTATTTGTTTTTTAAAAAAATTCAAATGTTTTCCAATTATATAAGACTTTACAATATTAGGTTTTAAATTTTTAAAATTAAATTTATCATTTTTTTTTGGTAATCCACCTACGATCCAATAAATATTCTTGCTATTTTTTAAAGCATTTTTAGTAGCTTGAAATGAAGTTGCCTTAGAGTCATTTATAAAGGTACAGTTTTTTCTTTTAAGGAATATTTCATATCTATGAGGTAAACCTACAAAACTATCTAAAGATCTTAAGAAAGATTTTTCACTTATTTTCAACAATTTTGAAATAGCAAAAATAAAAGACATATTTTCATCATTTATATTTGATGAAAGATAAGAGTTTTTAATTTTACTTTTTATCTTTAAATATTTGTTAATTTTAGGGACAATCAGTTTTCCTGAGAGATTTCTTTTTTTAAAATTAAATTCTAATTTTTGATTTACGAAAGCATATTGATTTTTATTTTGGTTCTCAAAAATTTTGAATTTAGCACTAACGTAATTTGCCATACTTCCATGCCAATCCAAATGGTCGTTAGAAATATTTAAAAGTATTGCAAAATCAGGGCAAATAAATTTTGAGTATGCTAGTTGAAAAGATGATGCTTCTATGATTAAAAAATTGCTTTTTTTAAGTTTGAGATCTAATATTGGAACACCTATATTTCCACCCAACATAGGTTTTAAATTATTTTTTTTTAAAAGATGAAATAAAATTTTAGAGGTAGTAGATTTTCCATTTGTTCCAGTCACAACAATGCTCTTAGAGGGTTTTTTGATTAAAAAAAAAAGGTCTAAATCAGTTATAATTTTATCTTTATATTTTACTAGTTTTATTTTGTTTTTAGATTTTCTTAAACTTACACCTGGACTTAAAATAATATAGTTTGCATCTTTTAAAGTTTTATTTAAATTAACTGTTCTTTTGCTCTTAAATAATTTTTTGTTCGAATCGTCCCATACTTTGTAATTATTAATATTATTTTTTTTGAAATAATTAACTACAGATCTACCCGTAGAACCTAATCCATAAATAAGAAATGAGTTTTTTTTTAAATATTTATTAGCAACCATTAACTATCTTAATTTTAATGTAGCTAAACCGACTAGGGCTAAAATTATTGCAATAATCCAAAACCTAATAACAATTGTTGGTTCAGCCCAACCCTTTTTTTCAAAATGGTGATGTATTGGAGCCATCTTAAAAATTCGTTTACCTGTCATCTTAAATGAGATCACTTGTATGATTACAGAAACAGTTTCTAAAACAAATAATCCCCCAATAATCGCTAAAACTATCTCATGTTTAACAATAATAGCAATTGCAGCCAAGGATCCACCTAAAGAGAGTGATCCGGTATCACCCATAAAAATTTTTGCAGGAGGAGCGTTATACCAAAGAAATCCTAAACAAGCTCCTACAATGGACCCACAAAATATTGAGAGTTCTCCAACATCTGGAATATATTGTATCTGTAGATACTCAGAAAAAATTGTATTTCCAACAACATAAGAAATTAGAGTAAAAGAAAGCGCAACCAACATCACAGGCACCGTAGCTAATCCATCTAATCCATCTGTTAAGTTAACTGCATTTGAAGCACCGATTATAACAAATAAGCCGAAAGGTATAAAAAATAATCCCATATAGAAAATCAAGTTTTTAAAAAATGGAAAATAAAGATTGAAAAGATAATCATGATCTGAAAATTTAATTAACATTAATAAAGCCAATAAACTTATTATTAGTTGACCAGTAAATTTATATTTAGATTGCAGTCCCCTAGAATTTTTATATTTTATTTTGAGTATATCATCCAAAAGTCCTAAACCGCCCAGACTCACAGAAACAAAAATTAAGATCCAAACATAAATATTCGTTAAATTAGACCAAAGTAAAGTGCTTGAAATAATTCCTATTATTATAATTACTCCTCCCATAGTAGGTGTTCCAGTTTTTTTTACGATATGATCTATTGGGCCATCTTGTCTTATGGGCCCAGTTATCATTTTTTCTGAAAAAATTTTAATTAAAGGTTCGCCTATAATAAAAACAACTATTAAAGAAGTCATAACAGATAAACCTGTTCTGAAAGTAAGATATTTAAAAACATTAAGGAAAGAATATTGATCAACTAATGAAGTAAAAAAGTGAAACAGCATTTAATTACCTTTTATCATCCTTTTACTTAAATCATTTAAACCCGTTGCGTTTGATCCTTTTATCATTAGGTAATCATTGTTAGATATAATATTATTTAAAGTAAAATCTATATCTTCCTCCTCTTGAAAAATGTTTCCACGTTTATCTTTTTTAAGATTCTTGAAAGTAATAAGAGATTTTGGTCCTTTTACGAATACTTTATCAATATCTGATCTGTTAATAACTTTTGATAAATCTTTGTGCAGGATTTCAGATTTTTTTCCTAATTCAAGCATATCGCCTAAAAGAAGATATTTTTTAAAATTCCGTTTTTTAATTAAATTAAAATTTTTTATAGCACTTCTTACAGATAAAGGGTTTGCATTATAGCTTTCGTCTATTAATTTAAAATTTTTCCTATATCTTTTTACATTATGTATTTTGCCCCTTCCCTCTGATGGCAGTGAGTTTTTAAAAAAATCTACACTTTTATTTAATTTTAAATTTAGCACTTTCAGTAATGCTAAAGAAGCAAGAACATTATAAATATTTAAATCTTTTATTTGTAGTTTAATGACTTGACCATCAATTCTAAAAAAAATTTCCTTTTTTTGAGTGTTTTTAATTGGTGTAATTGGATGAACATCTGCTTTTCTTGTCTTTCCAAAAGAGACTACATTTAGATCTTTTAATCTAGCTTTTTTACTCAAAAATTTAAAATACTTATCATCTCGATTTAAAATTAGTGTTCCGTTTTTATTAATATTATTAATAATTTCACTTTTTGCATTTGCTATACCGTTCAAATTTTTAAAGTTTTCAATATGTGCCTCTCCAATATTTGTAATAATTCCTATATGGGGTTTGATAAGTTTTGTGAGAGTGTTAATCTCTCCTGCTTTACTCATACCAACTTCAAATATGCCATATTTATGAATTACACTTAACAAAGATAAACTTATAGGTACTCCAAAATGGTTATTGTAAGATTTTGGTGAGCTGAATGTTGCTCCAAAATTTTGCAACAGACCTTTAGTTAAATTTTTTAATGAAGTTTTGCCTGCGCTACCAGTAATCGCTATGACTTTTGCTTTGGTCTCATCTCTTTTTTTTGAAGCAAAATGATTCAAAAATTTAATTTCATCATTAACTTTAAATATTTTTTTTTTATGTTTTTTTATAGCTTTTGATGAAATAATATAGCTTGCTCCTTTTTTTAAAGCATGATTTATAAAATCAATTCCATGATGATTATTTCCTTTTATTGTTAAAAAAATATTATTTTTTTTTATTGTTCTCGAATCTATTGAAAGACCATGAAAATTTTTAATTTTTACATTTTTTTTAAAATTTTGCATAATTTTTTTATTTTGATAGAAATTTTGGCTCTGATTTGAAATCTTTTTAATTTTTAATTTAAGAGATTTAACTATATTTTTATCTGAAAAGAGTATAGTTTTATCTTTATAAATTTGTTTTTCTTCATGACCTTTACCAGCAATTAATATTATTTCATTAGGTTCTGCATTTTTGATTGCAGTTTTGATCGCATTTTTTCTGTTTCCAATATTAAAACAATTAGGATTATTAATATTTTTTAAAATTTCTTTTCTTATTTTTTCAGGTTTTTCATTTCTAGGATTATCATCAGTAACAT
>MDSZ01158605.1_pt1 | contig 20817 bp, 20 predicted proteins | sample 811201 | NCBI WGS metagenome assembly MDSZ01 (sample SAMN05326647, study PRJNA326480) | marine metagenome | isolation source: seawater | place: Indian Ocean: North | collected 2010 | reverse complement strand
TTAAGATATTTTTTTTCAAATTATTCTAAAATTTTAATTTCTTTTTCTAATTTTATTCCAGTTTTTTTGTAAACATTATCAGTCACAAAATTAATCAAATCATTCATGTCTTTAAATGTTGCATTCCCTTTATTGACAAAAAAATTACAATGTTTTTCTGAAATACATGCATCTCCAAAATGTTTATCTAATGGTACAGAAAACTTAATTAGCTCCCAAACTTTTTTGTTTGTTTGAGAAATTGGATTTTTAAATGTGCTACCGCTTGTTTTTATTCTAGTAGGCTGATTTCTTTCTTTTTCATTTCTAAGTTTTACAGTCTTGTTTTTTATATCATTTACATCAGCCTTTATACCTTTAAAAGAAGCACTTAAAAAAATTAAATCCTCTGAGAGATTATTATTTCTATATTCAAAAAAAATATTTTTTTTTGGAATTGTTATAATATTCCCTTTTTTATCTATAGCTTGTACAGAAATTAGTATATCTTTAAACTCACTTCCAAAACATCCTGCATTCATTTTGATACCACCTCCCACTGTGCCTGGTATTCCTGATAAAAACTCAAACCCACTAAGACTATTATTAATTGCAAAATCTGATAAAGTTTTGTCTAAAACAGCACTGCCTGCAATAACAACATCTTTGCCTAAAAGAGATATATTGTTAAACGCTTTTCCTAATTTTATAACAATACCATCAAATAATTTATCTGAAATTAAAGTGTTGGAGCCAGCACCTAAAATAAATATCTTTTCTTTATTATCAATTTTTTTTAAGAAATCGACTAATTCTTTTAAATTTTCAGCCTTATAAAAAATTTTTGTTTTTCCACCAATATTAAACCATGTTCTCTTTTTTAAATTATAATCAAATTTTATACTTTCTCCGAATGTAACTAGTAAATCTTTTAAATAATTATTTTTCATTTCATTAATTTGGGAAGTTTTCTCATCCAGTTAGAAATGGTACCCGCACCCATTCCAATGACTATTTTTTTTCCACTCAAATGTTTTAAAAACTTTGCTAACTCAATATTATTATTAACTAAAAATAATTTTACTTTTGAGTTTTTTATGATTTCTCTAGCAAAAGAATTATAACTAAACCCTAACTTCATTTTTTCACCTGCGGTAAAAATGGGACATAAAACAACTGTGTCTGCATCTAAAAATGAATTAGAAAATTCTTTTCTTAGATCCTTCAGTCTAGAAATTCTATGGGGTTGAAAAATACAAATTTTTTCATAATCCCTGTAAACATTTTTTAGCCCATCTAAAACAAATTTTATCTCTGTAGGATGATGAGCATAATCATCATAATAATCAATATGGTTATAAGAAAAAATTTTATTAAATCTTCTTTGTACACCTTTAAAACTTAAAAGTCCTTTTTTTATAGTTCGTATTGAAATTCCAACCGTAAGTGCTACACCTATCGCTGCAACTGCATTTCTAACATTATGAATACCTAACAATGGTATTTGCATTTTTTTAACTAAAAACCTTTTTTTATTAATTAATTTTATAGATAAATCAAATTGTGTAAAAGTTCTCTCTTGTTTTATTTTTTTGATACAAAAGTTAGATTCATTGTTTATTCCATAAGTATAATAATTATGGTTTTTAATTTTTTTTATTAACTCGTAATTAATTTTATCATCTAAACAAATAAATACTTTTCCAAAAGAAGGAATCTTATTAATAAAGTTAATAAAGCTTTGTTTTAAGGAATCCATAGATTTATAATAATCCATATGTTCTCGATCAATATTTGTAATTATAGAGTATGTCGAAGGCACATGAATAAAACTTCCGTCTGACTCATCTGCCTCTAAGATTGACCAATCACTACGTCCCAATTTTACTGTGCTTTTAAGTGAATTAATAACTCCTCCATTTATAATTGTAGGGTCTAAGTTAGTTTTTTGAAATATTGAAGCAATTAAAGAAGTAGTAGTAGTTTTGCCATGTGAACCAGTAACAACAATATTTTTCATTAATGAAACAATATGTGCAAGCATTTTACCTCTAGATATTATTGGGATTTTTTTTTTTTTTGCTTCTATTAATTCAGGGTTATTATTCTTAATCGCTGATGAAATCACAACTATAGTTGCATCTCTTAAATTTTGCTTTTTTTGACCAATAAAAATTTTAATTTTTTCTTTTTTTAATCTCTCAATATTCTTATTAACTGCAATGTCACTTCCCTGGATTTTAAAACCTTTACCTTTCATAATTAAAGAAAGGCCACTCATACCTATACCACCAATTCCTATAAAGTGTATTATTTCCTCTTTGGCTAATTCTATTTTCATATTTTAATAAAATTTATTTAAATGATTGAAGTAGTTTTTAGTATTTCTTGTGACTAAAAACCTGCTTAATTTTTTTTTTGCGAGATTTTTCATTTTGATTGATTTTTTATAATTATTATTACAATGACTCATTTTTTCAGCCAATTTATTTGCTGATTTTGGCTCAACTAAATAACCACCTTTTCCATCTAATAAAATTTCACTTGGGCCACTGGGACAGTTTGTTGATATACATGGTAAATCAAAATTTATTGCATCAATAAGCACATTTCCTAATCCTTCATAAATTGAGCTAAGAACAAAAATTTTTGCTTTTTTTAAATATGGCGAGGTATCAGATACCCAGCCTTTAAAAATTACTTTATCTTGTATTTTAAGTTTCCTTGAAATTAATTCTAATTTTTGTCTTAAGTTTCCATGTCCTAATATAATTAATTTAAATTTTTTATTCTTTTCTAAAAAAATTTTAAATGCATTTAATAGAGTAATGTGATCTTTTTGTTTTCTTAAACGCGCTATATTAAGTATAATATCATTTTTCTTAAATTTTTTAGAATTAATTTTATTCAAATATGGATTATAAATAGGAAATATCTTTTTTTTATTAAAAACAAAAAATCTCAAACTTTTGGCTGAGCCCTTAGAATTAGTTATAATTCCATCTGAAAAGTTATAAAAAATTAATTTCAAAAAAAAAGTTATAATGGCTGAAAATATATTTTCAGAGTGAATAGTGGAATATATTGGATTTTCAGAATTTCTAATCACAATTTTTTTCCTTCTTAACATGCATATTATTATTGCTGCAATATTACTTTGCATTGAATGAACTAAAATATCTTTCTTAAATTTTTTCAAAACATAATTGAGTAAAAACATGGCATGGAATGCAGTTAAAAATCTTTGTGGAATGAATCTTGAGCTTTTTTTATTTTTTATTCTATAGAAAAAAAAATTTTTTTTTTTACTATATTTTTTGAATGGAAATTCAGTACTGATTACATGTAAATTATAATCTTTTATAAATTTACTTTGAATAAGATTAATCAAAATCTTAGTAACTCCACCTTTTTCGAATGAAGGATAAAATATCACTAGATTTTTTTTCATTATTTTTTAATAAAAATAAAGTTTGACAAATGAAATATGTTGTTTTCTGGGCGAGATGCATCTATTTTAAGTAATCCATTATTAAATGGCATAATTTGAAATAAATCATAACCCTTAATCAACTTCGTAAACTGATATAGATTTTCTCCTGAAAATAAATAATGATAATTCATTTCAAATTGAATAAATTTAGGTCTGTGTCTTTTTAAAAATTTTTTTGCACCGAATAAAACTTTATAATCATGACCCTCAGTATCAATTTTTATAAAATCAATTTTTTTTGAAAATAAATGTTTATTCTTAACTTCAAAACTATCTAAACTTTCAGTTATAATTTTTTGTTTTTTAATTTTTTTATTTTTCAAAAAATTTATTTTGTTTAAGTTAAAATTAACAGAAGCTAATTGAGATTTAGAATTTGTAAAATATATTTCCGATTTTTTTTTTTTATCTGATAAGGCAATGTTAAAACATCTAAAATTTTTTTTGTTTTGAATTTCAATTTTTTTTAACTCAAAGAAAGATTCTCTCATTGGTTCAAAAGCAAAAACATTTATATTTTTTATTTTTAATAATTTTTTTGAAAAAGATCCAGTATGAGCACCAATATCTAAGCAATTTTTGACATTGTGGCGTTGAATTAATTTGATAACAAAATTTTCTCCTGTTTCAAAAAAATTACCAAAATTTTTATATCCAGAAATTTTTAAACAGATATGTAGTAAAAGTTTTCTTAAAAATTCAAATTTTTTTTTTGAAAAAATTTTAATTAAATAATTCATTAATTATCTCCATGATATCTTATATACTGAGTAGTATTTTTTCTAAACTTTTAGTTGTATTTTTATAGGTAAATTTTTTTAAAATTGGTTTTGATTTTAAAATTTTTTTATTCAATTTTTCAGGATTTAAAATAAATTCCTCTATCTTTTTAGCTAATTCAATATGCTTGTATGGATCAAAAAGTTGTCCGTATTTTCCTGACCCTAATATTTCTTTAGTACCTCCATGACTGTTAGCTGCAATAACAGGAACACCATAATTCATAGCCTCAACTATTACGTTAGGTAATCCCTCAAATATTGCAGTATGTATTAATAAGTTTGCTTTTTTATAAATTTTATTTTTATCTTTTTCATGCCCTTTTAATTTTACATATTTATTAAGCTTATTTTCATTAATAAATTTTAATATTTCATTCTTTAATTCACCACTACCAAATATACTTAATCTATAGTTTTTATGTTTTAACAAACTTATTGCTTTTAAAAGTGTAATGTAATCCTTTTGAGCGGTAAGTCTACCTACCGCGATAAAATTAAAATTTATTCTTTTTTTATTCGATTTTAATTTTTTTAATTTTTTTAATTTTTTAATTGAACCAGAATATATTACTTTCGAATTAACGTTAAATTCTGTTAATTCAATTGATAAAGTTTTTGAATTAGTCAAAACACTATCTGCTCTAGAATATGTGATCCTTATTAAGGATTTGATAATCTTATTTTTCATATAAGAAAATATATTTTCATAAATATCTAATTCTTTAATGGATGTTCTCTCAAACAAGATTATTTTAAGATTTTTTAGTCTTCTTAAAAATAATACAGATAATACATTTGAATAATGAATATTAGATATAAAAATATTTTTTTTACAATTTTTTGATTTATCTAATAAGATTTTCCTTATTTCAAAAAAGGAAAAAAAAGTCTTAAAAAACTTACTATTAATTTTTAATTTATAGCTCTTTATGTGGTTGGGTAAAATTTTCTCATATTCAGAATTTCCTAAAAAAAGGATATGTATATTAAATTTTTTATGATCCAAGTTATTTAAAAAAGTAAAAATTGCATTTCCTGCCCCCCCAAATGTAAACCTCGATATAAAGAAAAATATATTAATTTTCATTTGAATTTAGAATTTTGTTGAGAATTTTAAAATGGTTAAACAAAGTGAATTCCTTTATTTTTTTCTTAAAAAATATCTTTTTTTTAAATAAATCTTTTTTCTCAGCTTTCTCAATGGAAAAGAATTGTTTTTTAAAATCATCAAATGAATTAGTTTCAAAAAGAAATCCATTTTTACCATTCTCTAAAAGCTCACTAGGCCCATTTGGGCAATCACTTGAAAGTATTGTTTTATTCATAAAACCTGCTTCAATTAAAACAAAACCTGGATCTTCCCATAAAGATGGGAGAATAAAAATTTTGGCTTTATCAAGATATTTGTAAATATTTTTTTTATATCCAAGTAAAAATATTTTATTTTCAAGATTAAAATTTTTAATAGTATTTTTCAGTTTTTTTTTTTGTTCTCCATCTCCTAAAATAAATAACTTATAATCTGGAAAAATTTTGATTATGTTATTAAAAGAGTTTATGAGAAATTCAAAATTTTTTTGAATAGTTAGTCTCCCAATTGAAATAATAATTTTTTCTGAGTTTAATTCTTTTTCTAAATTAATTTTCTCTATTTTTTTTTTTCTTATATCGCTTAAATTTAATACTGGATCAGGTAAATATTTTAATTTATCTGAGGAAAAAATTCTTAAATCTTTTATTAAATTAAGAGTAGATTTAGTTGGAGTAGTGATAGTATGTAATTTTTTTCCAACTATCTTCCATAACAAAGTTCTTAGATAATTCAATTTTGGATACCCAGAAATTCTTAAAATAAACTTTGTCTTGTAATTAAATATCATCAACAACAATAATGGTATAAATGTCATAAGATGAATAATGATAAAATCAGGTTTATCTTTTTTAAGTTTTTTATGAAGTTTATAAATTGAAAAAAATAAAACTAATAGATATGAAAATCTACTTCTTAAAAATCCATATTTAGGTAAATAATCAATTATTTTGAAAGTTTGAAGATCATCTTTTTTTATTTCTTTTTCCTCTAATATTTTTTTTTTTAGCTCCCATTCTCCAATTACATCAATTAATATCGGATTGATTTTGTTCTTAGAAAATTTTTTTATTGATACGATAGAATTTATTACTGCTTTTTCAGTTGCAATATTTGAAAAAAAAGGACACCAATAATAGAGTTTCATTTTAACCTATATTTAGATTATAATTTTTAACAATTCTAATAGAAAATAATGAAAAAAAAAAAAAAATTACTTACTATAATTACAGTCGTTAAGAATGATGAGCTTAATATTGAAAAAACAATCAAATCTATAGTTTCTCAAAAAAACAGTGAAGTTGAATATATTATAATCGATGGGAATTCGAGAGATAACACTACTAAGTTAGTCAAAAAATACAAAAATAAAATTGATAAAATTTTAGTCAAAAAAGATAAAGGAATATATGATGCTATGAATAAAGGCATATTACATTCTAGTGGAAAATATGTAGGTTTTTGCAATAGTGGAGATATTATCAGAGATCACTCAATAAATATTATCCTCAAATTTTTAAAACAAAATATTGATGTACTTTTTGCAACGGTAAAAAGAAATTATTTAGGGGGATATATTATTAAATCAGGATTTAATTTAAAAAGATTGTTATATAATTTTGATTTTGCAACATCACATACAACTGGTTTCTATGTAAAAAAAAGTTTACACAAAATGATAGGTTATTATGATATTAAATTTAAGTGTTCTTCAGATTATGACTTTTATTTACGACTATTTAAAAATAAGAATATTTCAATTAAGAGCACTCCAAAAAATAAAATTATAGGAGAGGTAAAAAGTGGAGGTTTTTCATCAACATTTACACCCTTGCAACACTTAAATGAAGAGACAAAAATTAGAATTAAAAATAATCAAAGTTATATTTTAATTTTTATAATCTATCTTAATACTCTTATAAAAATTTTTTTAAAAAAATTAAATAATATCTAAAAATAAAATCATTAAATTTGCCTAAAAAAACACAAGTCTAGTTGAAGTGTTTTTCCATTTTTTTTATTAGTAAATCCCCTGTCCACAGACCAAAGTTTAAAACCATGACTTTGTATCAAATCAACGATTTCGAACCATTTTTTTTGTCCCACATAAAGCTCGACCAATGAAACCTCTACAAGGATACCTTTAAACTTTCCTAAAATATTAAAACAACCCTGTAAAACTTGAAATTCATAACCTTGAGTATCTATTTTTAAAAATGGATTTTGATTATCTATATTAATTTCATTTAAAATATCCTCCAACTTTCTCTCATCAATAGATTGTTTATCTATAAACTTTGATTCTGGTGCATTTTTAATATGTTCATTTGATATTTCTAAGATACTTGAAGAAACAGAATTTTCTGAAACATTAATCGAAACTTTTGAATTTTTATTTCCTAAAGCAATAGGTCTAAAAACATCCCAATCTTTGTCTTTTTCAGATTTTTTTAAAAGTTTTTTATGAGCTGCTATCAAAGGTTCAAAACTTGTAATCTTTTTTTTATAACCATAAAATCTAACTCCTCTTACAAACTGACCCTCATTAGCACCAATATCAAAAATATGATCTATTTGATGCTTTTTAAGTCCTAGCACTAACCGATAAGAGTTATCAAACTGATTACTAATTTTAATTAATTTTATTTTAAATATTTTTAAAATTGAATTTATTATTTTTAGAAGAGAACGCATCATCAAATTCGATTTAAATCTAAGTATGTGTTAAATTTTTTTTTCTTATTAAATCTATAAAGTATTTCATGGAATACGTTTTTTAATTTCGACATAATATTTGGCTTTTCACCTAATGCAGTCTGGTCTAAATATAAATTATTTTCCTCTAAAATTTTTTTTAAAACTTTTAAATATGGAAAATAGATCTTTGTTATAATATTCTCCTCTAAATCATAGTATGAAAATAATCTTATTCTTTTTTTTTCTATTCTCAATGAATGAAAATGAAATAATATTGCCTCTTCAGGTTTAAATCTATTTAATGTCCAGGGTGCTTGATAAAAATTTAAATTTTTGGAAACACAAAAATTTTTTGAATATTTACTATACAAATCATCAAAATATTTTTGATCTCCGACAATATTTTTTTTATAATCAATAGCTGTACTTTCTATACATTTTTGTTCCCATTCGTTTCTTACTTTTTCTGCTTCATTATTATTTTTAAATGTTAAAAACTGAACACAAAATTTACCACTTTTGTCAGTCTTATCATGATTTTTGTGATACCCGTGTTCTGTGATATAAATATCTTTATTTGATAATTTAAATTCCTCAAGTATTGGATTTAAGCTCTTAAAAAAAAATACATCTGCATCAACGTATGTCAATTGTTTGATATTTCTATCTCTTTCAAAAATAAACTTAAATAAAAAAGGAGTTAACATCCAACAATATTCAATAAAACTTCTTTGATTTCTGTAATCATATTTCATTATTTTTTCTAAATCTTTGACTTTGATGAGTTCTACAAAATCAAAATCTTTTTTTTGTAAAAAATTAAAAACCTCATCATCTAGACAAACAATTGAAATAAAACATTCTGAATTTTTTTTTAGAGAATTTATCATAGCTAAACCTTGTGGTAAAAAATTATAATTGAATAACGTAATAAAATTATTCATCTTTTTTTAAAAAAAAATTTTATTTGTTTAGCTATATAATAAATTTCTTTTAAACTATGTTCTTCCGAAATTGGGAGACTTAAAATTTTTTTTCCAAGATCTTTTGAATTTTTAAGAGTTTTTTTTCCTTTTGAATTTTGAAAAATTTTTAATTCAGATAACATATAGGGATAATGTATCATCGTATCAATTTTTTTTAATTTTAAGAAATTTTGTAACTCGTTTCTTTTATTAGTTTTGATTACATACTGATGATAAGCATTATAATTTTTAGTTTTTTTATGTGGTATTTTTAATTGATTGATATTTCTAAGCTCATCATCATAAATACTAGCTATCAAATTTCTTTTTTTTAAAGCAAAATCATATTTATCGAGCCTGAGTGATAGAACAGCACTTTGAATGGTATCTAATCTAGAGTTTCTTCCTAAAATTGTGTGATCATATTTTTTTAAAGCTCCATGGTTTCTAATTCTTTTGCAAGCAAAATAGTATTCTTTCTTATTTGTAATAATACAACCTCCATCCCCAAACCCTCCTAAATTTTTTCCAGGAAAAAAGCTGAAAGCTCCTAATTCGCCAAAATTTCCAACATGTTTATTGTTAATTTTTGCGCCGTGTGCTTGTGCACAATCTTCAATAATTCTAATATTTTTTTTATTTGCAATTTTTTTTATTTGCAACATATCAGAAGGATATCCGTATAAATGTACTGGAATTATTAATCTAGTTTTCCTATTAATTTTTTTTTTTAAATCTTCTAAATTAATCGAATAATCATCTAAATTTATGTCACAAAAAACTAATTTGTAGCCATTTCTTACTACAATCTCTGCAGTTGATATCCATGTATTTACAGGAACAATAACCTCTGAGCCTTTTTTTATTTTTAAAACCTCTAATGCAATTTCTAAAGCGTCAGTTCCATTTCCAACTCCAACACAATATTTAGCTTTAGTATATTTTGAAAATTTTTTTTCAAATTTTTCAACTTGAGGTCCGCCTACAAAAGAATTGGATCTGATAAGTTTAATTATTTTTTTTTCTATTAATTTTCTATTAATTAAACTTTTATAAATATTATGAAATTTTATTTTCAAATTTTTTCCTTAAATTTTAAATTATTTATATAATCATTTTTAGAAAAATTGAATTACATAAAACTACTAATTTCTGTTTTTTTTTATAGATTTTGTTATTAATAGCAACTATTAATAAAAAAATGAATTTAGCTCCTATTGCATTATTCGTTTATAACAGACCAGATAAAACTTTGTCTGTAATTGAAAGTTTAAAAAAAAACTTTTTAGCAAAACATTCAGAACTATATATTTTTTCTGACGGTGTAAATAAATTGAAACCCGAGGATTTTTTTAGAGTTAATTGCGTAAGAGAAATAATATCAAATATTAATGGATTTAAAAAAGTAAGAAAAATTTACAGAAAAAAGAATATTGGATTATATAAAAACATTACAACAGGATTAAATCAAATATTTAGAAATAAGACCAAAGCAATAATATTAGAAGATGATATAATTGTTTCATCAAATTTTTTAAATTACATGAATAGTAATTTAGAAATTTATAAAAATGAGAAAAAAGTAGGTTCAATTTGTAGTAATAATATTACTGAAAATAAAAAACTACCTGAAACCTTTTTTTTGTATCATCAAGACTGTTGGGGTTGGGCAGCATGGAAAAGATCATGGAAATTATTTAATTCTAATAGTGCTTTTCTTTTAAAAAAGATAAATGAAAGAGATCTAAGAAAAAAATTTAACTTAGATGGTAAATATGATTTTACAAATTTACTATTTAAAAATACAAAAAAAAAAAGATCATGGGCTATAAATTGGTATGCTTCTTTATTTTTGAACAATAAATTAAATCTATATTCATCAACTACAATGTCTAAAAACATAGGCTTTGGATCTGATGCTACAAACTCAAAAAATTTTATTAAAACACCTAATTTAGATTACTTAAAAAATAATTATAAATATAAAAAACTAGAACCTACTGAGTCAAAAGAGGCTTACGAAAGTCTAGTAAATTTTTATAATAATTATTATTCGTCCCAAAAAAAATCTAGATATCAAAAATTGAAAAATAAAATTGATTGGAGTAAAATTGTATTGAAAAATTTGTTAATAGGAAAACAAAACCACTTTAATTTTCATGGAACTTTTAACTCATGGAGAGATGCAAAAAAAAATTCTTCAGGATACGATAGTCCAAAAATAATAAGTAAACTCAAATCATCAGTAATAAAAGTAAAAAAAAATAAATTTCTTTTTGAGAGGGATACAGTATTATTCTCAAAGCCAATATATGATTGGATAATATTATATTATATTCTTCATAATTATTATAAAACAAATTCTCTTAATCTAATTGATTTTGGTGGTTCGTTAGGTTCAACTTATTTCCAGCACAAAATTTTTTTAAAAAACTTAAAGTTACTAAATTGGAATATTGTAGAGCAAAAAAGGATTGTAAATATTGGAAATAAACTTCTTAAGAATGAGTTATTTAAATTTAATGATAATTTAGAAAATGTTTTAAAAAAAAATAAAACTGAATTAATAATTTTTAATACTGTACTTCAGTATGTTGAAGATCCATGGTATTTTTTAAAACTTATTAAAAAAAAAGGAATAATGATTATTATAAATAATATCTTATTCACTAAAAAAAACCATGATATAATTTTAATTCAAAAAAATCCTAAAAGAATTTACGAAGCATCATATCCATTAAGAATTTTTTCAAGAAAAAATTTTTTAAAAATGTTAAAAAAAAGGTTCAAACTTGTAAAAATTGAAAAAGTTTTTAAACCATTCAACGTTAGTTTTGAGGGCGAGAACTTTAGTAACGAATATTTGATATTAAAGTCTTAAAATTCTAGAATATTAAAGAGTTTTAATTTTTTTTTTAAAATCATTAAATGAGGCAGATAATTTATCTCTCTTAGATAATATAGGTTTTTTTGTAATCCATCTTATCTTTAAGTCTTTGTCATCAAATTTTATTCCATCCTCATTTTTTACATCTCTATAATTATCTAAATGATATAATATTGAACAATTTTTTGAAATACACTCATATCCATGTGCAAAAAAGTTTGGAATAACTAAGATGTCTCCTTTTTCAAGAAAAAATTTATAAACTTTTCCAAAATTTTTTGATTTTTTTCTTAAATTCACTGCAACATCTAATATTTTCCCATCTACTACATAAATTATTTTTGTTTGTTTATTTTTCCGTTGGAAATGCAATCCCCTGATTACATTTTTTTTTGACTCAGCTAGAGCTGTAAAAACTATTTGAATTTTAATTTTTTTAGATAAAACAATTTCCTGAAAAAACCCTCTTTTATCATAATATTTTTCGTTTTTTATCAGAAAAGGTTTTTTAATCATGTAATATCAAGAATATTCTTTAAATAAAATTAATCAAAGTATTTTTTTAGTCTTTTATAATAATTAAATCTACTGTGTAGGTACTTGGGATACAATAATATTTTAAATAGATATAAAAATATTTTCATTTTTTTTAGAAAAGAAAAATATTGCCTAATCTTTTCATATATTGAATGATTTTTTTCAATTCCATCTTTATATCTATAATCTTGAAAGCTCGCTTGATTATCAATATTTGCGATTGAACTATTCTTAAAACATTTTGTTCGATCCACATTAAAAACTACCAAACTTTGAAAAAAATTTATAGAATAAATTAAATCTCTAAATTTATTTTTTTTAGCAAATTTCATACCATTTACATGATCAACTTTTTGCTTTGCATAATTAATAAAAGAATATTTGCTTGGATTACCAAATTTTTTCATAAAACTAGTTTGAGTATCTTCTATGACTAACACACCGTTATCATTAATATTTTCTATTGTATTTTCTACCGTAACTATTTGTTGAATATTTGTATGACCACCGTCATCTATAATTATATCAACTTTACCTATTTTTTGAAAAAAAGATTTCCAAAACTCCTGATCTGACTGTGAACCTATATAAATTTCTAATCCATGTTTTTCAAGTTTTTTACAATCTGGATTTAGATCTACTCCTATAATGCGAGCCTTGTCGCCTAAGTATTTTTTCCACATCATTAAACTTCCGCCATCAAGAACTCCTATTTCTACTAATGTAATCTTTTTATTTCTAAATTTTGCAAATAAATTCTCATAAATTTCAAAATAATTATCCATTTTAGCTGTTCTTAACTCAATATCTTTAAATATATTCAGTAAATCACTCATAATAATTCAATTTGGATTATTTTCTTTAATTGTACACATATCTTTATTATTTCAAAATATTTTTACTAACTTAATTTTTACGATTTATAATTTTATTTATTTATTAACTAATTTATCTAATTTATTTTTTTTTACAAATGATATAAAATTAATTTAAATACTAAACTAATTAATTAGAATGAAAGAAAGACATAAATTTGGTTCATCATTTTATAATCACTCATTCAAAAAAATTTTAAAAAGAGAGTCATTAAGTTTTTTTGGAAGATTATTTAAAAAGAAAAAATATTCTATTAATAAAGATTTTATTAATTTAGGATCAGGATATGATCATGAATACGATAATGAGAATATTTTAAATTGTGATTTTTTTACAGGTGAATTTTTTAATATATTTAAAAAAAAAAAAATTTTTTTCATAGATTTAAGATATAACCTACCATTTCATGATAATTCATTTGCTGGAGTTTTTTCAGAGCATACAATTGAGCATCTATATCCATCTGAGGCTTGTAATTTGATCAAAGAAGTATTCAGAATTTTAAAAAAAGATGGAATTTTTAGGATTGTTGTTCCAGATTTAAAAAAATATATAGATTACTATATTGATAGTAAAAACTCGACTTTAGATAAAAACTTTTCTACTGGATGTGAGGCTATATGGAACATTTCTCAAAATTTTGAACATAAAAGTTTGTGGGATGCTGAATGGTTAAAACTAAATTTAGAAAAGTCAGGTTTTTCTTATTGTAAAATTCAATCTTTTAAACAAGGTGATATTAAAGAACTTTTAATAGATAAAGAGTCTAGAAAAAATGAAAGCTTGTATATAGAGGCAAGAAAATAATCAAACTTAAATATAATTTTATTTATAATCTCTTTATTAAAACTTAACTATTTTTTTTAATTTATTAGTATTCATTCCTATATTAATTCTAGCATTTTTTCCTAAAAATTTCTTAGCAGAGGTTTTTTTTATATCTTTTTTAAAAGTCCTAGCAAAATTATAAACACTTTGTGATTTACCTCCAACATTAATTATTCCTTTTTGATCAATTACCTTCAACAAAATAGAGGCAACATCTTCATGAAACATAAAATTTGTTATAAAATCTTTAAAAGCTGAATTATGTATAAATGGTTTTTCAGTCATAGAAAGTCTTAGGATTAAGGAGTTTTTATACATCCCAACAGATGTCTCACCGCCCAATTTAGATAATGCGTATTTATTTATAGGCCTCACAGGACTGTCTTCTTTGTAATTATTTTTTTCCCCAGGATAAACATATGAAGTTGAAAAATATATCAATTTTATATTCATATCAGAACAAACTTTAGTTACATTTGCAGTTCCAATAATGTTTAGGTCAATGCTTTTTGAAATATTTTTAACATGTATGTCTATTGGTCTAGAAAGACCAGCAGCGTGGATAAAATAATTGGGTTTTTTAGATTTTAAATAATGTCTAATTGATTTTATATTTAAAATATCTAATTCTTTACTTGATGGAAAATAGATAATCTTTTTTGAATTTTTTGCTTTTTTTTGAAAAACTTTTCCAAATCTTCCATTGCCGCCTGTAAAAACTATCTTTTTTTTAAATTTCAACATGTGAAAACCATTTTCCTTTATAATCTCTTTCCTTTTTAAAAATTTCTTCTTTATGGTTCCAGGCAAATAAATAAACATAATCTGGATAATTAGAGTAAAACTCCTTAAAATCTTTAATTGGTATATGTTTTCCGGGGGAAAATTTGTTTATTTTTTCAGGTGTAGTATCATAAATACAATCAATGCTATCTTTACCGATATCACAATAATTTAATACTGTTGTGCTTTTTGATGTTGCTCCGTATCCACATATAATTTTTCCCTTTTTTTTAATTGTGGAAATTTTTTCAATAAGACTAAATTTAGATTTTTCACAATTTTTTTTAAAGCTTAAACATCCATCAATATTATCAATATTTTTTTTCTTTTCATATAACAATTGACTTTGTAAGTTTGAATTTTCATTTATTTTATTATTTTCTTTTCTTGCAACAACATATCTCATGGATCCTCCATGAGTAATTTGTGGAACCGCTTCAACTATTTTAAAATCAAATAGTTCAAAAATTTTTTTTATGGATGATATTGAAAATATAAATATGTGCTCGTCATATATTTGGTCATATGATGTTTTTTCATACATTGATCCAAGATATGGTTCTTCAAAAATAAAAATTCCCTCTTTACTTAAGCAATAATCAACACCTTTGATCAAATCAATTAAATTTGGTACATGACAAATTACATTGGCTGCAACAATTGCATCTATTTTATATCTGGAATTTTTTAATTTATCTTTGACATTGTTTTCTGTAAAAAATTCTTCAAAAGTATTTAAATTTTTCGATTTTGATATATCGGCTGCACTTTTTGATGGTTCAAACCCACATATATCATACCCAAAATTATTGAAAAACTGCATCATAGTTCCGTCATTGGAACCAATTTCGATAACTTTATTTCCATCTTTTAGATAATTATTTTTCACCCATGTGCTATATTCTGAAAAATGATTAATCATAAATTTTGACCCACTTGTAAAAAATGGGTATTTCTCATTAAACATTTTTTGAGGACTTGGGTGATCATTTAATTGAAATAAAGAAATCTCTTCAGAAAAACCTACTGACATCTCATAAAAAAATTCGTCTTTAAATTCATCTTTATTTAAAAAACCATTAGCTAATGGCATTTGTCCAAAATTCATAAATTCGTTTATTTTATTGTTTGTAATTTTGCACTTCATAATCAAAATAAATCTAAAGTATTTTTAATATCCTTTTCAATATTTGAATTTATTTTTAAACCAAATTTTTCAATTTTTTCTTTTTTTACTTTATAGGAAAGTTGATTTAACATTTTGGTATTAACAAATTTTATTTTAAGATTTGGCTTATATCTTTTTATTATATTTATAATTTGTCGAACTGTATAATTGTTGCTTAAAATGTTAAATATATCATTTTTAAAAAAATTATTTTCTATTACAAATTTTATAGTTTTAAAAGTATCGCGTAGTGTCAAATAAGGTCTATACTGATCATATGCTCCTTTGTATACTTTAATGTCGCTATTCAAAGAAGCATTAAGGCAAAACTGATTAATAGCTGTATGAAATCTCATACCTTTAGAAATTCCTCCAATAGTTCCTAATCTAAATGTATTATACTTAAAATTTTTTGAATTCTTTTTTAACATGTTTTCTTCAATTAATTTTATTTCTGCGTATGGGCTTTGTGGAATTAAAAATTTTTTTTCACATTCTTCATCAACAATATTAGTCTGCTTTCCATACACACTTGTTGATGAAAAATGGATTAATTTAGTTTTATTTTTATTACAATAATTAATAACATTCTTCATGCAGCCTAAATTATTTTTAAACATTTTGTCTTTAATATCAAAGCTGCCAGCAGCGTTAGTTATCGAAGCACAATGAATTATAATATCAATTTTTTTAAATGAATTTAAACTACCTTTAATTGTAAGATCTTTGGACGAAATAACAAATTTTTTTCTATTTTTTAGATTAAAAACTGAATGTATATTTCCTGCTAAAAAATTATCTAACAAAATTACTTTTTTTACTTTTTTAATTTTGTGTATGTTCTCTATTATATAAGAACCGATGTGGCCACATGCTCCTGTTATTAATATTCTCATTTTACTCCAAGATATTTTTATTTTTTTTTAAATATAAAGTCTTTTAATAACAATTCTGAATTTTTTAAAGAATTATGTGTGTAGGAATGTGTCCTATTTTTATTATATACACATTCGTAATCATTTAATTCAAAAAAATTTATAATTTTTTTTTCAGAAAAAAATTTAAACGGTAAAAGCACATCTTTTATATTTGATTGAATAATATAATAATCATAATTTTCTGAATTAAACAAAGTATCTGTGATAGCAATATATTTAACATTATTTGAAAATATTAATTTGATAAAATCATAAAATTCGTGAAAATACTGAAGAGAAGAACCAAAATACAATAAATCAAAATTTGCTAATCTTAGATTGTCAATTGAAGAAACATATTTAAGCTTATCTCCAAATTTTTGGTTAACCTGTTTATCTATAATTTTAACAAACTTTTTTCTCTCTAATACATAACTATTTATATTGCTATTAAGATTTTTTTTTAAAAAACTATAGATCGGATTAGCACCTCCACCTATTTCTAAAATTGAAAATTTGTTATCATTTATAATTTTAAATAGCTCTTTAGTAATATGTTTCTTATCATCAACATTTACCTCTAGAGGAGTTTTTATTTCGATACTTTTACCCGTATCAAAATCTTCATTAGTGTAATGAACAATTTTTTTTTTATACTTTTTTGACTCTTCCTTTAATTGTTCTAAAGAATTGAATTTATCTATGAATGTAAAATTAGGCTTAATTATCTTAAATCTTTTAAGAAAATTTATAATTTTAAATTTCATCAATAAAATATTAATTAATTTTTTAAGTTAAAAATCTTTTCTTCAAATTTTTTTTTATGGTATGAAGATAAAATTTTATATTGATTGGTAAAACATTCTTTAGACTCAATTAAAAAATTAAGTTTATCTAATAATTCAATTTTTGAATTGCATATAAACTTATTCATAAAATCATACTTTTCTAATAATGCTTGTGAATTATTTTGCTTTGTTTGTAGTAATATTCCTCCATTCTCAATAATATCAACTGTTCTAAAATCCATTTCTGATGCTCCGACCTGAGAACCCAAGTCAATACATACATTACTTTTAATAAGTTCTTTTTTTTTTTTGATAGAATAATTAGTTTTTAAAGATTTAATTCCATATTTTTGCCAACTAGTTCCAACTAAAATAAAGTCTTTTTTATATTTTTCATAAATTAAATTAACTATTTCAAATCTAAAAAATCTTTTTAATTCTTTAATAAAACATATCTTTTTTAAATATTCTGGTAAATTTTTTTGATAGTAGTTTGGTAATTTAATATTTGAAAATTCAATGTTATCAAATTCACTAAAATTATTTAAAAAAAAATTCTTATTTTTTTGCCAAAATTTTTTGGCTTCCTCTGATGTGTCAATATTTACCTCAGAAAAATAAACAATTGATTTTTCTTTTATTTCATGACTCTTAATTCTGGTTGGAAAAACTGGTAATTCCTCATTATCAAAAAAGGGATTTTTGTAACAAAATAAATCTTTATCACTAATCGGTTTATTATTTAAATACAATTCTAACTCAGAATTAAACCATAGATTATAATCGTACAAATTACTTTCATCTAAAAGTTTATCACATGAAATAAATATAATTTTTTTTTTAAAAATTTTTTTTAAAATTTTAAATATAAATTTATTTTTTATACTGATTAAAAATATATTCTTAGATATATGATATCTTAAGCAGTTTGGTAAAAATTGATATCTGGAGTAATTGGTTAAAATTATTACTGTTCTAAAATTAAACATTAATTGATTTAAAATATTGTTTCTTGGATACGATATAATCTTTTATTTCATATTTTCTGTCGCAGAATACTAACAAACAGTTATTTGATGATAAAAACTTAACCTCTACCCAGTGCAAGGGAGGTACATAGATGCCAAATTTTGATTTATAATTTAGTGAGATTTTCTGAGTTTTAATTCCATTAAAAATTCTTAGCTCAACAGATCCTGTAAAGCAAAAAAAAGTTTGAGAGCATTTTTTGTGTGAATGATTTCCTCTAGTAAAACCTTTTTTTCCTTTAATTGTAAAAAAACGAACTATTTTTTTTTTTGTAATTTTTTGAATTTCACATGGTATTAGTACTCCAGAATTATTTCTTATAAATTTTAATTTTATTTTTTTTATTTTGTTCATAGTGAATTTTAATTCAAAATTATTTGGGTATCACACTTATTTATTAAATTTATATCATGCGAAATGACAATGATAGTTTTTTCTCCCTTATTTTTTAATAATTCCTCAAAAAATAAATCTGAATTGTTTTGGTCCAACATATTTGTTGGTTCATCAAGAATTATAATTTTGGGGTCTTTATATAAAGCTCTTGCTATTGCAATTCTTTGATATTGACCCCCTGATAACTTTATTCCCTCATCACCGAGAACTGTTTTACTAAAATTTAATTCATTGCTTAAATTTTTTAACTGAGACATCCTGATCGAGTCATTGTAATTTTTCAAATTGAATTCTTTATTATCATCTTCGAAAATTATATTGTTTTTAATTGTATCATTAAAAATATAAAAATTTTGAGAAACATATGAAAATAAATTTAAATATGATCTCTTATCAATATCCTCAATATTTTCGTTATCTAGAAAGATACTTCCAGTATCTGGCTGAATTAATCCCATAATTATATCAATCAAAGTTGTTTTTCCAACTCCTGAGGCACCTTTAATTCCAACTATCTCACCTTTTTTAATTTTAAAATTAAAACCATTGAATATCTTTTTTTCTCCACCTTTATACTTAAATGAAATATTACTAATTCTTATTTCATTATCAAAATTTTCAACTTTATTTTTATTTGTTTTTGTAGTTTCGGTATTAATATTATTTTCTAAATACTCATTTCCAACCAATTCAAATGCAGATAAATCAAAAGATCTTTTTTGTGACAAGGCAATTAATCTATTCAATGAAGGCAACATCCTTAAAATAATTAGTACAACACCCGCTACGGATGGCATAATGACAGCTAATTCATATTTCATATAAACCAAAAAAAATATTACGATTGATATAATAACCGCAAAAAATAACTGTAAAAAAAGTCTTGGGATGACGCTAAAAAATTCACTTTTGAGTATTTTTTTTGTTAAGTTTTGGTAGTCCTTAAAGATTATATCAAAATATTTTTTTTGTTTATTTGATATTTTAATCTCTTTGATAGACAAAAAAACCTGATTTAATCTTGAGAAAATATTAGACTCTAACCTAATTCTTTCAGTTCCTAACTTATAAAAAAAATTACTTAATATTTTTGAGTGAAAAATAATAATTAAGGGTACTATTAAAGCAACATAAATTGCTGTTTTACCGAAAACACTAATTAGAAAAAAACCAGATAATATTAGTAGTATAATTTCTGCAATATATTCTAAACTTGATACAAATAAACTTACAACATGATCTAACTCTGAATTAAGATTTTTGATACGATCTGTATATTTTAATCTACCATAAGTTATGTATCTCTCATTTAAGTATTTTGACAAAAGAAATTTTCTTAAATTGATTGATATATTAGCTTTAGTTTTATTGATGTAATAAGCAGTATAAACACTTATCATAAACTTAACTAAGTTTAATATAAGAAAAATACTAATTAAAATTACAATTAATTTATCTTTACTCTTAATTTCAAAGCTTCCCTCAAAAAAATCCAAAATAGAACCAAAGAAAACAAGCGAGGAATTTTGATCAATAATAACATCTATTATTGGAATTATAAGTACTAAGCTAAACAACTCTGAAAAAGATGAAATTATAGTT
>MDSZ01026476.1_pt1 | contig 20834 bp, 15 predicted proteins | sample 811201 | NCBI WGS metagenome assembly MDSZ01 (sample SAMN05326647, study PRJNA326480) | marine metagenome | isolation source: seawater | place: Indian Ocean: North | collected 2010 | reverse complement strand
CTCATTTGTAATAGTAGAACCACGGAATTTTTTACGCATTCTTAATCCTTCATGTTTTGTTCTATATCTTTGGCCTTTTTTATTCACAATTTTATGACCTTTAAATCCAGTACCTGATGTAACTAATAATGGTTTTTTAGCTCCACCATCTAAATCCTTACGCATTGGAGTTCCGACATTATCACAACCTCCAGTAATTTCTAACTTATATCCATCAAGATGTTCTTCAGTATCTTTGTGTTTGACGAATTGACCTTCGACAACATCACCTATTTTTTTACCAATAAATTGGTTATAATCACTACCTGAAATGCTACAAGGGTAACTTTCTCCCTTGTTTTTTGGATCTGTATCATTTACTACAGCAACAAATGTATTATCAGCCATATTATATCTCCTTGCGACTCGCCCACTCTAGGTCTATTTATTACCTCATCGGGTCTAACATCAAATACCATATTGTCTATTTAGACTAGATTCCAATCTATTTATCAAGTCAGATGGCAAAATATTTGGCATTGTTAAAATTTGTGTTCTTCCCCTTCCCTGAGGTACTGCTCCGTATTTACTTGTCAACAAATCTTTCAATTCTAAATCTTTAAGATATTTCCAAAGTGTTGTATGTCCTTTTGGAGATTGATTATATTCCTCACAAACAACTTGATACAATTGTTCTGCATCTCCACTAGTCATTTCTGTTTCTTTCTTTAAGCGTCTACATATAGCCAAGAGGAGTAATTGTGCATGCGGCCTTAATGAATCGATAATATGAGGTTCTACAGCCTTAACTTCTTTACTAGATATGCTTTGTACATCTTTAGGAAGGATATGTTTCCGTCCTTCCTTCTCTGCGTTTTTTGCTGAACCTTCAATTAAATGCAATACATTACGTGCATCCCCCATTATTGATGCAGAATCTGCAATTAAATTCAAAATTTCATTATCATAAGACCCTTTAAACAATGATAATTCTGCCCTTTGTTTTGCAATTTCAAACAATCCATCTCTACCATAGCTACTAAACCTTAAATGATTACCAGCACCTAATCTAGATATTACGGCCCCTTCCAATGAATTCAAAATTTCTTCTTGGCTGATCAAAATCAAAGATAATGTTCCTTGCCCATCTTTATCTTCATCTATTCTAAGTAAATTATAAAGTATATCGTTCCCCTCTTTTCTAAGAATATAATTTACTTCATCTAAAATCACTAAAAGATGTTTATTTGAATTTCTCAATATCTTTCTAATACTAGAAAGTACTTCGCTAGATGATAAACCTCTTACAGGATATCTTGGTTCTAGTGATGTAATTATACGATGAAGTACTTGCGGAGTAGTACTATGATTTCTGCAATTAATATGCAAAAAAGATATATTTCTTTTTCTAGAATAGTTATCTTTAATATCTTTTGCAAAAACTTTTGCCAATGCTGTTTTACCAGAACCAACTGGCCCCGTGATTAATGCATTACAACTAGTTTCAGGAGAAATTATTGTACTGAATATTGATGCTAAATCCAATATTTTATCATCCCTACCTACTAATTCCAAAGGAGTGAAATCAAAACTTAATGGTTCCACATCTTTTAATACCAAACCTGCTCCAATTCGGTCAAGATATCCAGCCATTCAATTAACGTTAATACCTATCGTTATTAGAGATTATGAATCATAAAAACAAATTAAATTAAAAATTAAGGAATCTCATCAAATTGATAACCATGCTCCCATTTTTTCTCACCCAATGCAACTTCTAGTTCAAATGGAGTTATCAAAGGCTTAGAGTAACGTACTGAATCATCAATTGCTATCCTTGGGCATGCAGTATTTACGAAGGCATCTACAGGATAAAAATCTATCAAATCAGGGCCCACATGCTCTAGTGCCAACAAATAACCTTTTTTACCATGTTTTTCTAACATTTTTTTAACTCTAATTGCTAATGATCTCCTCATTTGACCTGGTTTTTCGCCAATTAATATGCCAAATTTCTTAGATTCTGAAACTGAAACTATCAGACCAAATCTCTGCCTTAGTATTCTTTCTATAGATTCTACAGACATTTCAGAAGCTTCTCCAGTATATGGATCAAGCATTGCTAATGGTTTTCCTGTATGCAAAACTAAACCTATTGGATGGAAGTCTCCAGAACCCAAGAATAAATAATGCCCTATTTCTGAACTATCTCCTGAATAATTACATCCAAGTACTTGACCTGGGAATGAAAGTCTAGCTCCTCCAACAGGAATTATCACATCAAATCCCAAATTTTCTAATTTTTGTTTATATTCTTCTAATAAATGCAAATGTTGAATACTACCTACTAAACCTAATTTATAATCATCTAAAGGTGTTTCTCTGCCTACGACATCCAAAAATATTTCTTGTTTCTCTTCCTCTGTAAGTTTTTCATTACTTGGCCTACGTAACTTCTTTTTAGCAGATTCCCTATGTTTAAATAACCATTCTAAAACTGGTTCTAATTCTGGTTCTGAGTCATAAGTTACGGGAATGAAATGTGTTGGCATTCCAGAATCGATATTCATTTGAGAATGGCCCATATGTGCAACTAATTCTACACCCATCATCTTCATTTTACTATGTACTAAATCACATGCACCATAACATGGATCTGCAGCTAAAATGATTTGTGCTGTTGATTCATTTTCTAACCTATCCATTAATTCTAATGCTTGCATTTTCAAACCTTCAGGTACTTGAAGAGCAACCAATCTATTGTCATTAGATTTAATTAATTCAACGAGATCGTCAATTTGAAAATCATGTTTTTCTAAATCCAAAAAATCACCTATTGAAATACTACTTTATCTCCATCCATATCAACTCTTATTAAAGATTTGACATTTAAATTGGTTTTATCTACTAATTTTTGTAAACCATTCCCCTTTTCAAAAATTACAATTATTCCTTCAATTATTGCACCACTTTTCTCGACTCCTTCAATTATTGAAAAAATCGTACCTCCTGTAGATAATACATCATCTAAGATCAAAACTCTTTCTCCAGGTTTTAAATCGTTAATATATATCTCTCCTTTAGAATAACCTGTACTTTGATTTACACAAACTTCTCCTTTTAATCCATAACTTCTTTTTCTTGCTACAACCATTGGTTTCTTTGTCCTTGAAGAAAGTAATGTTGCCATTGGAAGCCCCATTGCTTCGATTCCAAGAATGATATCTACATTATCCCAATTAACGAGCTTTATTATTGAATCTACAACTGCATCCATAAGATCTGGAGAAATCCTAGGAACTCCATCTGACAAAGGATTAACAAAATAAGCATATTCTCCTTTCCAAACTATAGGAGAATCTTCAAGGCTTTTTTTTAACAAAGATTCAATGTCCATTAAATCACTCTCCAAATTGAGTAATTAAAAAGCAATAATTAAGCCAATCCCTTGACATGTTCATGACCACTAATTAATGTAATTTTACAAGGTGTAGGGAATTTCATACTAGCTTTTCTTAATGCATTTTTTGCTTCTAAAAAGTCCTTTGGAGTGCATTTTATAGACACAACTACTTGACCTCTCTTAACTCTTGCAGCAGTACCTACATTTTTACCAAAAGATTGTCTCATACCCATTGAAACACGGTCTGCACCTGCTCCAGTAGCCTGTTTATTTTCACGTAACACATGATGAGGATAAGTGTGTATTTTTAGTGAGTAACCATCTACACCTGCTGCACTTCTAATTGTTGAATTTGCAATCACCCTAGCTGCTTCTAATGCAGTATGTCTTATTTGACATGATTCTTTTGCTGTCAGATGTAATTCTAATTCAAAACCACCTAATTCTGCAAGTCTTCTATTACCAGTATGATATTGCAAAATACGATTATTTGGCACCCCTCCCATATACTTTCTTCTAGTATATGCTGGACCAGAGATTCTACGATACATTTTTGCCGGTTTACGTGCCATATCTAACCAACTCGGAACAAGCCGACTAGCGAGCCGTATATAACGCTAATTGGATTTGAAATCACATCTTAGTTTCGGCAAGATACTTCAAGTGTACCCATCCTCGGTGATTGACGACGATGTACGATGGCCCGGGTGAAGAAAAATCATTTTTTGATAAAATAAGATATTGGCTTAGAGAAGAAAGTGATATGCAATGGTTATCAATTGGTGTTTTTTTTATGATTATAATTGCTGGTGCGTTCTTTTTTGAACATGCAAACGTACTTCCTGGTTGGGTTCAATCTGACGTTCAAGAACAAGGAACATTGATTGATATTGATTGGAATGATGACGGAACTAAAGCTTTAGCGATTTTCTCTAAATTAGGTGATAAAAACTTGATGAGTTGGGATAATGAAAATGGCTGGAAGTCACTCACATCTGATTCAGAACCTAATGCTGTTGATTGGGCGCCAGCACTACAACATTGGTATATCGGTACAAATGATGGAGTAGAGGTTTGGACTGGAATTGGAACTGCTTCAAATCAAATGGCAATGAACTGGCCTGATAACACAACAAATAATCGTGTCATAGACATTAGTAGTAGCGGTGTTTCTGGATTTATTATTACTCAATCTACCGATGGATCAATGATTCATTATTTTAGTGGTACTGAAGTTTCGATAGGAACATCTCCTCCTTCAACAGGTAATGAGAATTCAAATACTGATAATTCCGAAGAAAATGGTGAAAACTCAACAGAAGGAGAACTACAACAAATTGGTAGCAATTCAGTAAATCAACAAAACCATGTCCAGTTGACACATGTTGAAATGATCGATTCAGGAAGGGCATTATTAATTGGTTCTTCATCTGTATTTGGAATAAATCCAACAAATGCACTCACAATTGGTTCACTTTACGATGTATGGGCTTCTGGAACTGAAAATCCAAATATCCAATTAATTCATTCAAAAGCGGGTGTGGAATTGTCTCAAATAATAAATTTAAATGATTCTTGGGGAGAAAAGGAAGCTGTAGTAATTGGGCCAACAGACTGTTTAATTGTAGATATTAACGGCATAGTTTCCGAATTATGTGATGGAGGCGGATCTTCTGGAGCACTAGATTTAGACGGCAATCTTTGGATTACATCCTCTACAAATTCATTAGAAATTAAGAAAATAAGTTGTAATGGAGATCATGAATCACATGTAACTAAAAACTTACTTTTACCTGAAAAATATGAAATCAATTCACGTTTAGCAAAAATCAGTGGTGATGAATTACAATTCTATGGAACTGATAATGAAGGTAATGAAGTAAAAGCAACATTAGATCCTTCAGCAAGCCAATCTGTATTAAGAAGTTTGGATATGTTTGGTCAATTAATTGTCTTCATAATAGCAATATCTGTATTTGGTGCAACTTGTTGGCAATTTTATGAAAATAGAGGAAAGGGTGCTTGGTAATTTCTTATTGTTATAGGCAATCTCATTTACCCTCTGTAGGCTGTAGGAAACCCAAGAGAGGAGTTGTGCAGGTTGAGTCGTAGTATGATGGACCAATTTTTTGAGATAAAAGAGAACCATCAAGACACAATATTGTTTTTTAGAATGGGTGATTTTTATGAGATGTTTTATGAGGATGCAGAAATAGTATCTAAGGAATTAGGACTGACATTAACCAGTAGAGATAAAAATTCTGAAAATCCAATACCAATGGCTGGTTTTCCTTGGCATGCACTTGAAGAAAACTTAAGGAAAATGGTTACAAAAGGATACAAAATTACGTTATGTGAACAAGAGCAAGAACTCAGGCCAGGTGCTAAATTACTTGAAAGGGTTGCTACAAGAGTATATACTCCTGGCAGTTTATATGAAGAAGGATTACTAGAACAGGATAAATCTTCACGACTTGCCTCAATAGTGATAAAAAAGGGGAAAATAGGTATCGCAATTATTGATGTTTCAACAAGTGAAGTATGGTCTATGGAATTTAATGGAATTGATAATATTAATCAATGTTCTAATGAATTGATGCGATGGGAAATAAGTGAACTAGTGATGAGAAGAAATACTGCAAATAGTGAACAAATTAACAATATAATCGCATCAATTGAAATTAATAGCACCTCTCAACATGAGATATCTACAAAAAAATCAATTGATTTTGTTAAAGAAAAATTTAAGCTAAAAGATCTAGGCTCATTGGGATTAGATGATTCAGAAATCTGTATAGATGCATTAGGTTTAGCCGCATCATATATCTCAAAATTGTATAAAAATGAGAATATTCAACTTAGAGAACCCAAATTACAACAAGAAGAAGATATTGTTAATTTAGACAATACTACATTAAAAAATTTGGAACTAATAAAGACATTGTCAAATGAAAAAGAAGGCTCACTATTTCATTCTATAGATAATACTAGAACGTGGATGGGCAGAAGAAGGTTAAAAAATTGGATCATGAGGCCATTAAAAAACATTGTAACTATCAACAAGAGACAATCTGCAATTGCTGAACTAATTAAATCAAATAGAAGGTTACATGAGATTAGAGAATCTCTCAAAGGAATGCGAGATTTAGAAAGATTAGCAACAAAATTATCATATGGAAGAATTACAAGTAGAGATCTAGTTGCTATTTCACTTTCATTAGGGAAAATGCCAGAAATTAAACAATTACTTATTGATTCAAATAATGAATTTCTGAATGAGATTGGGCTCGAATTAGATTCATTGAATTCTATGAAAATTAAAATCGATGAGGCCTTACTAGAAGAACAACCCGTAGGTATTCGCGATGGAAATATGTTTAAAGAGAATTTTTCAAAGGAATTAGATGAATTTAGGAAAAATGTGGCTGAGGGGATTGATTGGCTTCAAGGATTAGAAATAAATGAAAGAGAAAGGTTAGACATTCCTTCATTAAAAGTTAGACATAATCGTCAATTTGGTTGGTTTATTGAAGTTACTAAAACTCATCTTAGCAAAGTACCTGAGAATTATAGAAGAAAACAAACAATGACTAATGCTGAACGATTTATTACGGAAGAACTTAAACAAAAAGAAGAGGTTTTGTTCAATGCTGATGAAAAGGGAAAGAAATTAGAATACGACCTTTTTTGTTCATTAAGAGAAGAATGTAGAAGTGAGTCTGATATTTTAATTCACATTGCAGATTCTATTTCAACTCTTGATGTCATCTCTAGCCTTGCTGAAACAGCAAGAAATAGAAATTGGTGTAGACCAGAATTAATTGAAGAAAATAAAATTGAAATTAACAAAGGAAGGCATCCAGTACTAGAGAAAATAAATGGATACGTAAGTAATGATACAAAAATGAATCAAAAAAGAAGATTATTACTAATAACTGGACCAAATATGGGTGGTAAATCAACATATTTAAGACAAAATGCATTAATTGTTATTCTTGCTCAAATGGGTTCTTTTGTACCTGCAAATAAAGCAAAAATTGGTATTGTTGACCGTATTTTCACAAGAGTAGGAGCAAGTGATGATCTTAAAAGAGGACGTTCTACATTCATGTTAGAGATGATTGAAGTAGCTCATATATTAAGAAGAGCCACGTCTAAGAGTTTAATTTTACTTGATGAAGTAGGTAGAGGCACATCTACATTTGATGGATTATCAATTGCCTGGGCTGTTTGTGAAGATATTGATACCAGATTAAAAGCAAGAACATTTTTTGCTACTCATTACCATCAATTAGTTGGTCTTGAAGAACAACTTGATGGTTTTACAAATGTACATGTAAGAGTTGCAGAATTAGAAAGTGGTTTAAAATTCCTTTACAATGTTACAGATGGTGCTTGTGATGAATCTTATGGGATCCAAGTTGCAGCATTAGCGGGACTTCCTCCCGAGGTTGTTGAAAGATCTATAGAACTACTATCATTCTTAGAAATGCAAGCATCAGGTGCTAAAGCAGGAGTAGGTCAACCTGCAAAGAGAGATATTGGTCAATCAAGTTTAATGAAATATGTCATTGCTGCAAATGAGATGGAAGGAGGTTCTTTTGAAACTGTGACTCAAACAGAAAAAGGCCTAAACCCGTGTGAAATTGAAACTATAAAACATTTAGAAAAAATAGACCCTGATTTACTATCTCCAAGAGATGCTTTAGAGCATATTTATCAATTAAAACGGGTATTAGAAGGCAAACATGAACTAATGGAGGAATAATATTGCAAAATAAAATCCAAAAACTAGATGATAAAACAATTTCTAAAATAGCTGCTGGCGAAGTTGTAGAAAGACCTGCACAAGTAGTCAAAGAATTAATTGAAAACAGCATTGATGCTGGTTCCTCAAGTATCAATATAGAAATTGAAAATGGCGGTTTTGATTCAATAATCATTACAGACAATGGCTCAGGAATTGATAAAAATGATTTGTTATTATCTATAGAAAGACATGCTACAAGTAAATTATCGAAGATTGAAGACTTGCACGAAATATATAGCCTTGGATTTAGAGGTGAAGCTCTTTCATCAATTGCTTCTATTTCAAAATTACAAATTTCCAGTAAAAAAGAAAATTATGATGGATGTCAATTAAGTGTTTTAGGAGGTGAGGTTGGAAAAATAGTACCTTGTGCGATGAATAACGGAACAATAGTAAAAATTAATGATATATTCTTTAATGTTCCCGCAAGACTTGCCTTTCAAAGAAGACCTGCAACTGAATCAGCAAAAATTGTAGAAATTACAGTAGAACATGCAATGGCACATCCAAATATCTCTTTTAATTTGAAAAATGAAGGGAGGTTAATGCTTAATGTTCCTGCTGTTGAAAATTTACAAGATAGGTTATTTGATCTATTAGGGTTATCTGCAACGAAGTTGATAAGATTACAATCTCCCCCAGATGATGAAAATGCACCTGGTGATGAAGTTTGGTCAGGATGGATATCTCCTCCAGAATTAACAAGAGGTAGGAATGATGATGTGCATATACTTGTGAATAATAGAGTTGTTACCAGTCAACCATTTTCTGAAGCAATTCGTAGAGGATATCACACTAGATTAATGGTTGGAAGGCATCCTGTTGCTGTTTTAAATCTAAATTTACCCGCTAATGAATTAGATGTTAATGTACACCCCACAAAAAGAGAAATAAGATTAAAACACTCATGGAGAGTGCTTCAAAGATTAGAAAGAAGTATTCAATATACTCTTTCAATGATCCCCACCCAACCAGAGAATAAAAGTAAATTAACAGGAATTTCGATAAATAATGAAAATAATGAAAAATTACCGACCTATACTAAACCTGCATGGGTAGAATCTGCAGGAAAGCAACTTTCACTAAATGATGAAATTGTAGAGGAAACTGCAGAAATTAAAGAAGAAAAAATCCAAATCAGCACATCTCCATCCATACAACAAACTTTACCAGAATTAGATAGAAAACCTATTGCACCAGCATTATCTATAGAAGAAAGGGATTTACATAGATATTCTGGAAGAATTAAAACTATTAGTCCAATTGAAGAACCAGAATTAGAAATTATTCAAAAAAATAATCTTCCAGAAATGGAACCATTATGTCAATTTGCAAATACCTACATTGTAGTTCAAACAGGTAAAGAATTGCTTTTGGTAGATCAACATGCATTACACGAAAGGATTAGATTTGAAAGGTTAAGATACTCTAAGCAATCTTGGGCACCTCAATCAAGATTAGAACCACTGATTTTAAATTTAACACCAATTGAATCAGAACGGTTAAGATCACAAAAAGGAAGAATTGAGGAATTAGGCTTCATAATAGATGAATTTAATGAAAAATGGAGATTATTAGCTCAACCTGAAGCATTACCTTCAGAGAAAATTATTGATTTTATTAGTGATATTATTCAAGATCTTGGAGATGACCAAAGAAGATTAGATTCTGTTGTTAAATTAAAGGATCATGTTGCATTTATGCAATCCTGTAGGGGAGCTGTAAAAGCAAACCAAATTCTTAGTTTGGCAGAAATGAGACGTCTATTATCTGATATGAGAAATATTCCAAACCCTTGGGCTTGTGTTCACGGAAGACCAACCGCATTAAAAATATCAATAGATGAATTGGATAAACACTTTGGAAGGCATGGTTAGGAAATACTTACTCCTTGGCAACATAACCTTTTTATGAAATTTAAATCACTATTTGCATACCATCCAAATGATTCTACTAACCCTCCAGTAGAAGTAAGCAATAGTATTGCACACATTTGTAATCTGTGATCTCCTTTAGCAAGGATTAAACTTTTTGGTGCATTTAACTTAGATTTTGAAATTATTAAATTATCATCAAATTTTAATTCAAAACCAAATTTTTCACATAATTCAATGGTTGATTTTATCCTATTCGATTCTTTATTTATTGCATTACCAATACCTGTAATTAATCCTCCTTCTGAAATAGCCATAAGAATGCTTAATGGCGTAATTGAATCTATATTTTTTGAGATATCAATAGAAAAATGTTTTTCTCCACTCTTATCAACATCAATAATAACGGATCCTTTTTCATTCTTCCAACTTAATCCAATGGCGGAAATATATTCTCTAATCATTTCAAAACCCAAACTATCATTTATTTCTGGCCAATTATTAATCTCAACTCTACATTTATGTAACTTGCAAAATAACAGTGGCAAGAATATTAATGAAGCTTCTCCTGGAATAATTATTTCTTCAATTATTTCAATATTCCAAGGCTTAATTTTAATTTCTCCATCATTAAATTCTAAATTAGCACCTGTTTTAATACACAATTCAAGGGTAAGTTCAAAATATGGTTTTGAAACTATCTCGTTTGAAATAAGTAATGTTAATTTTTCTATAGAACTAGGCATTGTAATCAATAATCCTGAAATCAATTGAGATGTTTTATTTACTGGGGCATCTAAAATTTCTAAATTTAATGATCCTTCTAAAGTAAATGGCAAATAAGTATCATTTTCTTTTTTAATTGAAATTCCTCCTTTTTCTAACAATAATATTAATTCAGAAAAATCTCTAGAAGAAAGTGATTCATCACCAAAAACCTTGGCATTTATTCCATTCCTTGCTAAAAAAATTGAAAGAAACCTCACTGTTGTGGCACTATTTCCACAATCTAATTCTTCTGGCTTCTTGTTATAATTTCCAGGCTTACAACCAAAAATAACCCACTCATAATCATTTTTAATGATTCTTACACCTAATTTTTCCAATACATTTGCGCAAGATAAAATGTCATTACCTATACTATTAGGAGTCCTGATTATAGTTTTCTTTTCTGATTGTGCTGCAATAAACAACCACCTGATAAAATGGCTTTTAGAACTGGGCAAATCCCAAATAATCTTTTCAGTGAATGAATTATTACTCTTGAAAGTAAAAAAATCACCCTTATTTGACATTAAATCTTCATAAATTCTCAAATTTGAAGGATTATAACTCGAGTTTTTCTCCATGTATAACTATGGCTAACCATCACTCAATTATAGTCCTTTAAGCGTAATTACAATCTATATCCTACTGTCTGCAAACAAATTGAGTGATAACATCGTCATTGATAAATTAGGTAGAAATCTACAAGATTTAAGAATCTCAATCACTGACAGATGTAATTTTAGATGTAGGTATTGTATGCCAAGAGAAGTTTTTGATAATAATTGGGAATTCTTAAAACGCAATGAATTACTTACTTATGAAGAGATCCTCTTAGTTATTGATTCATTTGTGAAATTAGGACTTAAAAAAGTCAGATTAACTGGAGGAGAACCATTAATCAGAAAAGATATGCATGAATTAATTCGTATTATTAAAAATAAATATCCAAACTTAGAAATTGCCCTTACGACAAATGGTTCACTTTTGAGTCATCATTCACAAAAATTAAAAAAAGCGGGCCTAGATAGAATTACAATTTCTCTTGATTCACTTGAACCGAAGTTATTTGAAAAGATGAATGATACCAAAATACCAATTACAAGGGTATTAGATGGTATTCAATCAGCTTGTGATTTGAATTTTAAAAATATAAAAATAAATTGTGTAATTAAAAAAGGTTTGAATGAAAATCAAATAATTCCATTAATTGAATATTTTAAAAATAAAAATGTAATTCTGAGGTTTATTGAATATATGGATGTTGGTAATTCAAATCAATGGAACATGGATCAAGTATTTACAAAAGAAGATATTATTAAAAAAATAAATTCTAAATATGAGTTTTCATTAATAGGTAGAGAGAAAAAATCTGATGTTGCAGAACAATGGATAGAAAAGAATACAAATCAAAAAATAGAAGTTATTTCTTCTATATCTCAACCTTTTTGTTCAAATTGTACTAGGGCAAGACTTTCTTCAGATGGCAAATTATATACTTGTCTTTTTGCTTTCAACGGTTTTGATATTAAAAAAATCTTACGTGAAAATGAAGACATTACAACAAAAATCAAAGAAGTGTGGGAACAAAGAGATGATCAGTTCTCTGAACTTAGGAATGAATTTATAACGAGTCAAAAAAAGGTGGAAATGTCATATATAGGCGGATAATTATAACGCAGGCAATCTAATTTCTGATAATTCAGAATTTGATCTCTCATAAAATAATCTCATAATCCACATACCGTCATCAGTTCCAGCTGCTGTCGAATTGATGATGAAATAATCTCCTTCATTTACTGTATACATAGCATCTTTGTCATGGAATGCAATAACTGATCCTATCCTCCCATATACATCTGCGTCACCTGCAAATCCTTTGAATCCAGTTTGATTAAGATCTTCTGAATGATATATATTAAATTGCACCATATCAGGGTCTAAATGCTTATTTAAGTCTGTAAATTTAACTATTTGAAAGCCATTTTCTAAACCTGTAACACTTACTTCAGCTATTGGTGGCGCCTTTTCTGCTGTATTAATACTACCTGAAATCATTATTACGATTATTGTTGTCAATAAAACTGTAATTGCCAATAATAAAACAGTTGCAATAACTGGACTAACTGCAGATTCATCAGAATTTAAACATCTTCTAATGCGCATTTTTCGACTCTCTCCGTGTATAGCAGAGTGACAAACCATACTAAATCCTCCGTTCATGCAATTCTCTGTACAGTTTCTGGAGTTATTCCTTCTTCTGGAGTAACTCTATAACTCATTACGGACAAATTTTCAGGAGCATTTCTGAACTTTCTAACAATCATCCTAGTCTCAAACTCACTTCCAATCATATGCACTCCAAAAGTCAAGACCATGTCTGCTATTGAAGACATCTCTTGTTCTATAGAAGTATCTAATGAATCTGTGCTTACGCATAATAATAAGATCCCTTTAGCCATTTGAGTATGTGCTTGCATCATCCTTAACATTGATATTACTCTACTTTTTTCATATCTTTGGAAAAAGAAATCTAAATTCTCTATTGCACAACGAAAGAATGGTCCCCTCTCAATAATACTGTTAGCCATTTCTGTCAAAAAATCTTCAGTTTCATCATCTACAAATCTAGTTTGTGATAATCTTTGAATATCTGACATATTAAATCCTTCAAGTCTATATTTACTAGCTTGTAACTCTTTTCCTAATACTCTTTCATTATATTCTGAACCAATACTGATAATTTGTAACTCATTTAACCAATTATATTTATCATATACTTGCATAATTTCATCAGATGTTTCATTTGTAGAGATGTAAACTGTGTTTTCTGGCTCTTCACAAGGAGATAGGAATTGTTTTGCAAATAATTCTGCTCCTGCTCCTGGATCTGTAAGTGCTAAAATAGTGAAACCTCTTGGCACTCCTCCATTCATAATTTTATCAAATTTCGGAATACCAAAACTACCCATTTTACCAAAAAATTTCTCATCTTCTGCGGAAATTACAAATTTTGTATTTACGTCCATAATTTAAAACTCCTTAATTGATTACTATTTGACCTCTATCTATTAAATCTGTACAATATAAATCTAAATTTGCTAAAACTCCAGGTGGTGTTTGATCGGGAACATTAATAATTACTGAAAGTACTTCTCTTTGCCTGAATGTATTTACGAACGTGTGTAAATATTCAGCCAGCATCCTTTCTTCATTATATATTGCCAATGCATTAACACTATCTAATATTACGAAACTCCTTTCGCTTAATGTTCTTCTCATTTGGTACATTGTTCTTAATAATGCACTTTCAAGCATGATTGGAGAATCAATATAAGAAATATTGTTATGTTCTGTATTTGTTCCACCTAAAATTCCTGATGAAACCATATCTAAAAATTGAATGTTTCCTGTTGGAATCCCCAATGATTCTAATCCTTCAATAATTTCATTAGCACCCCTAGATGCTGAAATATATACTCCACCCATTTCAAAAACGTTTACTAATGGATGAATAACACTTGCAGTGACTGTAAATGAATTTGAAGTCCCACACCTTACTTGAATGGAACTATTCAATCCAACCTCGCTTAATTGCTCTGCTATTTTCTGATCTAATTCTATCATTTTAATTCACCTCTAACTCGAAGAACCCCATTTCAACATTGGAGTAAGCATTACTCCAATTGATGTTAATTCTACAGCATATTTTGCACGACTATGTGACGTACCTCTCATTTTTACAACTTGTAAAAACCTTAGTAAGTGGCCCATTCTTTCAACATCCCCTAATACAATAATACCATCGCTGATTGCTTCTTCAACACCAAAAGAAGACCACATATTTACTCCTGATTTTTCTGAAGTGATTTCAGAAATCAATAATGTAGTACATCCAAGAGTGGATAATTTTTTACCTAATGTAAATAAGAAGTCACGAATTAATTGTTCACTTTGTATCTTATAACAAAGTGTTGTTACTGAATCAATAACCAATCTAGTTACTCCAATTGTATTTACAATATCAGTAATTGCTTTGATTAATGCATGAATATCTCCCAAATCAAATGTTGCTTTAGTTAAACCAAGCCAAGAATACAAAACATCCATATCAAATACATTAATCAAACCTTTATCCACCATTTGCATATCAAAGAAATCATATTGACGAACATTATCAAGTAACTTAACAGAAGGTTCTGTAGCAGTAAAATGTGCACATGCCTCTCCATTTTCTGCACCTCTAACTAGAAACTCTAACCCGAGTGTAGTCTTACCACAACCGCAAGAACCAGCAGCTAAAACAGTAGACCCATATGGTATACCTCCGCGTAATATTTCATCGAGACCATGAATACCTGTCACACATCGGTCTCGGACATAACCTGCAGCGGATTCCATGTGATTCATCACCCCGTGTACTAATTGGGTTCATGAAATCATGGGTTATATTGAACCCGGAGTGCCATCTTCTAAAGGAATCCAATTAGACGAATTAGAAAACTCATAATTATTCCATACAAGAGAATATCCGTTATTTATATTCCAAGTACTATCCCAATTAAAATCTATTAAATCATAAGTTAATGCTGAATTATATTCTGCATACTGAAATAATATTTGACCTCCACTTGAATCAAGAGAATTAATCTGACCACTTCCAAGTACTCCAGATATTCCCATATCAATTACCAAAGCAGCGCCTAAATCTTCCTGTATTGATGGATTTCCTGACAATAGAAGATAGCTTTCTCCTGGAACTACTCCAATAGTAATTAATTCGTGTGCAGATACTACATCATTTGTAATTCTAGAAACACTCCATCCTGATAAATTTACGGCAAATTGATCTCTGTTATGTAATTCGATCCACTCTGGCCCTCCTGAATCAGGATCTATCATTATTTCAGTCATAAATAGCCTATCAGCAAAGCCTGCTCCAATATGCACTTCTAAACTAACCAATACAACTTCATCAGACATATGCATTGTCCTACTTATTGAAACACTTGAAAATGAGCTGTTTCTATGAGTTCCATCATCAAACAATAATTCTCCAATTCTTGATGAATTCGGTGAATCTTCTACCCTTACTAATAATCTAACGTCATATTCCTCGTTTAATCCTAAACCTTTACTAAAAGTATCTTCAGTTAAAGATTTCAAAGAATCCACTTTTAACGTTGATAACCTACCTCTTTCGCTTAACAAACCAGGTATCAATGCACCAGAATTTAATTCCTCAGGAGTTAGTAAATGCCAATCAACTGTTGCATTTTCTGAATCTTTTAATCCATTATTATAAGGGATATGATACCCTTCACTACCTGTCAGTTTATCCATTGCTTCAACAGCAGAACGTTCCAAACGATCTATATCTGGTGTATTTGGACCCAGTTGTAATTGTGCAAGAGATAAAAATGCAGTTACAAGCATAAGAAATAATATGAATGCAGATAAAAATTCTATAACTGCAGTCATTGCATTTTCATCGCGATGCAAGTCGTCTTGGAGTCTCTTCACAAAACTAAGAGGGCCGGCAAAGGAAATAAGGGTGATGTTTCTAAATACTAAATTTATTCATAATTTAAAACTTTTTTTAATTCTCAAAAATAATACAAATCCCCAAAATCATACTCTTTTGCTATCATGTGACCGTTTGATATTTACGATATAGATGAGTCCTATTAAATCGTGGGTTATACTAAAGTGCACTCTGCAGATTTTTCTGCACGTAAAAAAATGACTCGGATTAGTGTATGTTTAGTATTTCTTTTCGTGATTTCTACAATACCAATTACAACTGTATCTGCTAATACAAATATTGACATGGGGTTCGAGGAAACCAATTCATTTCAACAAGGAGTTAGTTATCCAATTGAAGATACTATCACATTAGAAATTTATGCGAAAAATTTTGATCAATCTGATGCATTTAACGGATTAAGGTGGATTGATTGGTCATTTTGTGAAGGAAATATGTCTGTTTCTGGATGTGACGAAAATGATTCAATAGACAATGGCACTACATATACTGCAAATATTGCTCCAAATGCAAGGAAATTAATTTCATTTGGAACATTCCAAGCACCAAATAGCGGAGATTACACTTTAGAGGTTAGTTATCAAGAAAATGACATTAATACAATAAACGATGAAATATATATCGTTATTACAGTAGTAGATGCATTTACAGATTTTCAAATTGATACAAGTTATGAAGTTCTGCCAGATGTAGAAAATTTGAATATTTACAATGGATATACTATTTACAATTCAAATAAAAATTATGCATTAACATTAAACGGATCAGTGGAAAACTGGCAACAAAATAGCCCTGCACAAATTGGATGGCAATTATTAGAGGGGAATGTCATATTTGCTGAAGCGATGACAAATACAGCAAATTTCCCTGTTGATACTGAAGAATTAACAACACTAAGTGTTGATTTACCTTTCTTAAATTCACCAAGAGAAGGATTATTTACACTAAAATATGGATTATTTGATGTTGGGGAAGATATGAATCACCTAAATAATGTACATTATTCTCAAATTGTATTTGATAATTCATTAGATGTTACAATCAATAATCCAGAATCATTAATTGATGCAGAAGGAGAAATATGGTACGCAGGATTGAATTCAATGAAAGTTGTTGTTGAAAATAATGGCAATGTTTCAACTTATAATTACAATTTAAAATTAGAACAAATATATGATGGAAGTTATACTGATATAATTCAGATTTGTGGTGATATTGATTTACATCCAGGAGAATCAAAAACTTGTTTCTTTGATTTACTAAACCCTGGGCTTACAAATTTTACAATAACTATTGATGAAACTTACCAAACATATGTTGATGAAAATCCATCTGATAATAATTTATTAATACCTGTTGAAATAATTGCAGGAGATTTAAATGCTAGTGTAATCCTTGAAAGAGAAGATGGTATCTTCACCTTTGATGATTCGATTCACTTAATTGCAGCAGTTAGTTCTAACGCACCTACTCCACTAAGTTTTGATTGGTCGAGAAATGGGTGGTCAATGGCTACTGGAGAAGAAGTTAATCTTACTGCCAGACACATGGGTACAGGAACACATCAAATGACTCTTACAGTAACAGATTCACTAAATAGAGTAATGTTTGTTGATTTTGAATTAATCATCGTAAACACAACATTCTTTTCATATGGAGGTGACATGATTTATGGAGTAGCTCCGACAAGATCTGCTGCATATGTTGATGTGAATTTGGAATTGGTTCCAGAGAAAACAACATATTCTATTGATGAATCATTAACTCCATTATTTACATTAGATGTTGAAGCAATTAATAGTTTGAATGTAGGTCAAGATCCTGGATTAGAAAGATTAGATATGACTTTTGACTTAGATAAACTATTGCCTGATGAAATAAAAGACAATAGTTCAATTAACATGTATTGGATTGAAAATGTTACTGATTCTTCACCTATTCAAATAGATTCAAACTACCTAACATTAGAACAAAACACAGGACTATACCACATCAATACACCTACTGATGGTATGTTTTTAATTGCGGCCATCGTAGATTCTATCAATTTATCAATAACAGATTTACAAGCAATTCCGTATAAATCTGGAGGAATGGAACTAACCTGGAATGTAATTGGAAATACAGAGAACCCATTGATTCTTGATTGGGAGATTTATAGAAAAATTGGTACAGAAGAACTTTTGATTCCTTTTGGAGAATTAAATGGAACTTCACCTGAGGATTGGGAACTACTCACACAAAACAAATTATCTGATTCATTTAGTATAGGCGCTCCAATGACTCTTACAGATAATGAAATTAGCCAAGCAGTTCAATGTGTGGATGAATTAGATTCTAATGATCCAAATTATACTTCTGAGGTTGATGAATGTTACAAATTAGAATTTAATCAAAGATGGTATGATCCAAATCCATTAAACGAAGATGAATGTGCATCATATGTTGTTGTAGCTACAAACAGGCAAGGAGAAACATTATGGGAAAACGGTGCAGTAAGTGGGATTGATGAAAATGGTCAATCATTTAGTGTATGTGGAGATAATAAAGCACCACTGATTATTTTAAGTAATCTTAATCAAGAAGTCATTTATGACAATTCTACAACTTGTGTAGAAGAAAATCTAGACTATTCTCGTTGCTATTCTGTAAAATTAAAATGGAATTGGCCTATGAGTATTTCTGAATCGGTAGATTTTAAACTTTATAGAACTGAACAATATGTTACTGATTTACAATTTGCAATCCCATTAATGACATATGAAAATATTAACCCAGGTACATCAATTGAATATATCGATAATGGTACAAATGTATTAACAACATACACAGATGGAGAATTTGAAAATATAGAAATAGATATTGGAATCCGTCCAGACAGAGTTTATTACTATTATTTGGCTCCTGTTGATGCTCTAGGCAATGAAAGAACTGTTCCAGTACTTGGAAATTGGATTGAAGTAAATGTTGAAGAAGTTGATGTTTCAACATTCCATCCAGAATGGATTCCAAAGGATGAATGTGGAGTTCCAAACGGTGATGGAAGTTCTTGTGTAGATACTATGACAGGAACTGATTTTGAAAGAGAATTATTAGAATATTTAGACAAATCAACATTCCAAATAGCTGGTTTAATTACAATCATAGTTTTGTGTTTAAATTTTGTATTAATTCCATTTTCATTGCAAGAAAGAAAAAAGGCAAAACGCAGAATTGACCACATGATAAAAACTGGTGCATGGGGCGACTTTGAGGATGATGAAGACTATTAAGGGCTACACATTCGCAAATTACATGCAAAGTAAGCCATTAGTTCTTTCATTAATTATTTTATTTTCATTAATGTCAGGTTGTGTTGAAGATGTTCGTGAAGAACAGAAAGTAGAAAAAACTGATGAATTAAGACAAATAGACGATTCAATAATTACCAAAAATAATGATACTTCAACAATTTCTGGATCTAATGAAATCATGATTCCTGAAGACACCTCTGAAATTAGAGCTTCAAATATGAGTCAAGAAGAATGTGAAAGAGAAGGTGGCATATGGATTGAATCTATTGAAGAACGTAGTCAAAACGTAGGGCACGATACTGCTATGAATGTTATTAGAAAAATGGGAGGAATTACAGATAATAATTCAATGAATGATTACGACAATGATGGCTCTGGGGGACTAAATTGGGAAGAGTTTTTAGAAATCAGGAATTCTGTAGAAGGTGATAATTTAACTAATGACTCTCAAACATATAGAGATTTATTCGCCTCATTTCATGATTTAGATTTTGATTCTGATGGTGAATTAAACATAGTTGAATTATTAAGGTCTCAAGATGAAAATATAACAAATGAAAGACCTTCATGGTGTAGTTTTACAAATGGAGATGATTTTGAAATTACACAGGAACAATGTGAAGAAAGAGGTGGGACTTGGACCGAAGAATCTGAACGTGGAGGAGAATCCTACTGTGAGTTTGATGAAGAAGAACGCGAAGAATCTGAAAGAAACATGACTCAAGAAGACTGTGAAAGACGTGGAGGAACTTGGACTGAAGCACCAGACCGTGAAGGGCAGTACTATTGTGTGTTTGATGAAGAAGAACGTGAAGAGGATGATGAAGAACCTAATGATTGGTTCTTTTGGTCAATGAACGGAACTAATGAAGCAATAATGGGGATTACTGATGAATCACTAAATTGGAGTCATTTGATGATCGATTTTACAAATAGTTCTGGAAATTATATCAGTCCGTCTCAATATCATGTTGCAGATCATCCAAATTATGAAGAGAACCTAACAATGAATCTGTCATGGTGGGAAGATGGATGGTACACTGCTAACATAACAGTGTATAGTTATGATGAAGAAACTGATACTTCAACCATTATACAGCAAGCTTATTGGAGATTTTGGTTAGGTCATTATTGTAATCAACCAGATGCAGAAGGATGTGAAGAT